>OODS01000016.1_pt1 | contig 144451 bp, 174 predicted proteins | sample 1671531 | NCBI WGS metagenome assembly OODS01 (sample SAMN06348166, study PRJEB24527) | human gut metagenome | biome: human gut; feature: ankylosing spondylitis patient; material: feces | host: Homo sapiens | place: China | collected 2015-10 | reverse complement strand
TTGTCATCGAGGTCAACGCTGAGACCGACTTCGTTGCCAAGAACGACAAGTTCGTCAAGTTCGTCAAGGACACCACCAAGGTCATCATGGAGCAGAACCCTGCTGACGTTGAGGCCCTGATGAACTGCAAGATGGGCGATGAGACTGTCGATCAGGCTCTGAAGGAGCTGATCCTGGTCATCAAGGAGAACATCAAGGTCCGCCGTTTCGTCCGTTACGAGGGCGTCTGCTCTGCATACGTCCACGGCGGCGGCACCCACGGCATCCTGGTCAACTTCGAGACCACCAATGGCATCGAGGCCAAGGACGAGTTCGTTGCTTACGGCAAGGACATCGCAATGCAGGTCGCAGCTGCCAACCCCGGCTATGTGGACGAGGCATCTGTCCCCGCCGAGGTCGTGGCCAAGGAGAAGGAAATCATGCTGGTCCAGATGGCTGGCGATCCCAAGACCGCCAACAAGCCTGAGGCTGTGAAGCAGAAGATGATCGAGGGCAAGATCAAGAAGTTCTTCAAGGAGAACTGCCTGGTCGATCAGGAGTTCGTCAAGGACGGCGATCTGTCTGTTGCTCAGTACACCGCTAAGGTCGCTAAGGATCTGGGCGGCGAGATCAAGATCGTCAAGTTCACCCGTTTCGTGAAGGGCGAGGGCCTGGAGAAGCGTGCTGATGACTTCGCTGCTGAAGTTGCAAGCATGGTGAAGTAATTCAGTCTGACTGAATGAATTTAAGAGCTGTGGTACCTGTAACAGGGTGTCACAGCTCTTTTTGTTTGTGTTTGAACGGGAAGTGTGCTATCATAGGAACAATTACAATGAAGGGAGGGCTGGAAGTGAAGAATCTCAACCAACAGCTGTGCCGGAAAAAAGGGGGGCGGCATCTGGCAGGTGATGCTGCGATGATAACACAGAAGCTTGAGATCAGCGGTATTCCTGCTTTGCTGTACGGGAAAGAAAGCCGGAAAGTATATCTCTATGTCCACGGCAAAATGGGATGCAAAGAAGAAGCCTTGCCTTTTGCAGAGCTTGCCTGCCCAGCAGGGTATCAGGTCCTTGCTGTTGATTTGCCCGAACATGGAGAGCGCAAGGGAAGTTCCGAAAAGCTGCTGCCGTGGGTGGCGGTTCCAGAGTTGGAAGCGGTCTATTTCTATGCCGCAGAGCGTTGGAAGAATGTCTCTCTGCGGGCTACAAGTATCGGAGCCTGGTTTTCCATGTTGGCCTTACAGGAAAAGCCATTGCGGGGTGCTCTTTTGCTCTCACCAGTGGTTGATATGGAAGATCTTATCACCAATATGATGCAGTGGGCAAATGTGAGTGAGGCCCAGTTGAAAGAAGCAGGGGAGGTTTCCACGGATTTCGATGAGACGCTGTCGTGGCAGTATCTCTGCTGGGTGAGGGAGCATCCCTACCGCTGGAAAGTGCCCACGCAAGTGCTCTATGGCGCAAAGGATAACCTGACTTCTGGGACAGTGCTTGAGCAGTTCAAACAACGGACGGGTGCGCATCTGACTATCATGGAAGAAGGAGAGCACTGGTTCCATACCGAGCTGCAATTGGCTGTTCTGCAGGAATGGGAGCGAGCACATATCTGAAAGAATTGGGGCTGCGGTCTGGGCAGTTATCTGATGCAGCTGGCCATTGGCCAGACCCGCGCCAACGGCTTCGAACAGCTGGAACTGGGGGTGTACAGCGATAACGCCCGTGCCATCCATCTCTATGAGAAGTTTGGGTTTGAGCGCTATGGCATCCAGCCCAGGGCCTTTAAACTGAAAGACGGCACCTACCGGGATGAGATCATCATGGTGAAGATGCTGTGACCTGAAAAGGATAAAATAAAATCTCCCGCTGACGGGGTTCGATGTCGTCAGTGGGAGATTTTTATCGTTTTACGGTCAAACCGTGAAAACCTCAGATTTTGGCCTCGCTGTTGTGCTCAGCCTTTTTGTAAGCAGAGAAGGAGTGGAACACAATGTTCAGACCCAGAACGATCAGCAGGACAGCCAGGATCAGCTGCAGGCCGTTGGCAATGAACACGGCACCCCAAGTGGTCTCGCCAGCAGGAATGCTGACAGAAGCGGCGGTGCTGATGGCCTTGACCATAGCGATCAGGCGCTGTACCAGAGCGGTGAAGGTGACGCACAGCATGATGATCAGCGGGGGGAACAGCATTTTGTTGCTGCGGCCGGTGACCTTCAGGAAGACGCACAGGGTGGCCAGAACCAGAGCGCTCAGCAGCTGGTTGGCGGAGCCGAACAGAGGCCAGATGTTTGCGTAGCCGATCTTGGTCAGCAGGAAGCCGAAGGCCAGCGTGAGGAAGGTGGAGAAGTAGACGTTGCAGAACAGCTTGCGCCAGCCCTCAGCGTGCTCCATGTCGTCCACACTGAACAGCTCCTGGAAGCTCATGCGGCCGATACGGGCCACAGCATCCAGACTGGTCAGGGCCAGAGCAGAAACACACATCGTCATAAAGACCGTTGCTGCATAAGCGGGAACACCGAACATCTCAAAGAAACCGGCAACACCGCGGCTGAAGATCTGGAACGGGGTACCTGCAGCAGGGGTGCCGTCTGCAGCGGCGGCAGCACCGGCAACGCACAGAGCCAGAACAGCCAGCAGGCTCTCCAGGATCATTGCGCCATAGCCGACCTTCAGCATATCCTTCTCATTTTCAACGGTCTTAGAAGAAGTACCGGAGGAGACCAGGCTGTGGAAGCCGGAAACAGCACCACAGGCAACGGTGACGAACAGGATGGGGAACATGGTGCCCAGCTTCTCGTTGGTGAAGCCGGTGTAAACGGGCAGATTCATGGTGGGGTGTGCAACGACCAGACCAACCACAGCTCCTGCGATCATGGCAACGAACATGAAGGTGGTCATGTGGTCCCGGGGCTGCTTCAGCAGCCACATGGGAAGCACGGCGGCAAAGAAGATATAAACGAAGGTGATATAGCTCCATGCGGCCTTGCCCAGGATGATGGGCAGATTTGCGCCAATGACAAAGGACAGCACGATGAAAACGATGCTGATGACGCTCTCCTTCCAACCGGAGAAGTTGAACTTCTTCTGGATCAGGCCAAAGACCACAGCAAAGACCATGAACATGATGGAGACCATGCCGGCAGCGCCGTTGGTCTGAGCAGCGTCCACCAGAGCGCCGTCCGCGCCATAAGCATTGAAGGTGCCAGCGACCATGTCAGCAAACGCTGCAATCACGATGCCGCAGAACAGCCAGCAGAACAGCAGGAACAGCTTGCGGCCAGTCTTGCCGATATACTTTTCGATCAGCATACCCATGGACTTGCCGTCATTCTTTACAGAAGCATACAGAGCGCCGAAGTCGGTAACAGCACCAAAGAAGATGCCGCCCAGCAGGACCCACAGCAGAACAGGCAGCCAGCCAAAGGCAGCAGCCTGAATGGCACCGGTAACAGGGCCGGCACCTGCAATGGAGCTGAACTGATGTGCAAAAACGGTCCAGCCGTTGGTGGGAACGTAATCCCGGCCGTCCTCATGGACGACCGCAGGGGTCTTGGCGGTAGGGTCGATGCCCCACTTGTTTGCCAGCCAGCGTCCGTAGAGGGTGTAAGCACCAAACAGACACACGGCTGCGATCAAAACGATGACCAGCGTGTTCATTTCTTTTACCTCTTTCCTTTGCTTTTCATGCGGCAAAGAGGTCACGCTGTGGCTCCTTTGCCTGAAAATTGTGTATACTTTATCCCCATTTTCATAATTTGTCAATATATTTCGGAGCAGTTCAGAGGATGTGCTAATTCGACAGAAAATCCAGCAAAAAATTTTAGGTGATTTTATTTCATTTATGAAGAGAAGAAAACTGTGGACACGTTGAATTGAAAACGATTCACGCAAAAGACTTGACTTTCACACTTTCGTGTGCTAAAGTGATAACATGATATGATTCTTTCTGTCAGAAGTTCCGGCGTTTGCCGCAGAGGAGACCGCAATGACTGAGAAAAATTCCAGAAAAAACGAGACCGTAGATGCACTGTTCGATGCCATCCTGAGCCTTGAGAGCCGGGAGGAGTGCTATGCTTTTTTTGAGGATCTGTGCACAGTAAAGGAGATCTCCGATATGGCACAACGGCTGGAAGCGGCAAAGCTGCTGCTTGGCGGCCGCACCTATGACCAGATCGTGAAAGAGGTAGAGATTAGCACGGCGACCATCAGCCGTATCAATCGCTGTATCCAATACGGAACCGGCGGTTACCAGAGCGTAATTGAAAAGATCTCTGCACAGGAGAAAAAGCAGTAACGGCTGCACGGCAAGGGACATAGGATGGGGTACACCTTATATAGAAAGGATGAGTCCCCTATGGCAACGATCAATTGTCCCACCACGCTGGAATGTCCGGCCCTGCCCCGTGTTACCCTGAGTCAGGCTGTGATCGATCTGATGGAAAGTATCGCGCTGCAGGAAAGTGCTCTGAGCCACATCCTCTGCGCCGAGAGCCAGAAGATGAAAACCGCACTCGCCATGAACGAGATCGACCTGTGCAAGCTGCTGGAAGTGAACGATTCGGCCACCAACATGGTGCACGCCGTGGCAAATCTGGAGCTGGTGCTGAAGGAAAAGCTGGAGTTTATCTCCAATAACCTCTATTATCCCTCCGCTGATAACGGCGCTGCAGCCCAATAAGCCTGCACGACCCCCTGCCTGTCCGCATTCTGGCGGGCAGGCATTTTGCGTTTTAAGGCCAGATTGTGACCGATTTGTATAAAAACAATAAAAACGATTTGTTGGAATTGCTGAAAGCGCAATTCTGTGCTATACTATACCGTGTATATGTGTGAAAGAGAGGGAAACGAACTTGCAGCACTATGACGTGATCTTATTTGACGTGGACGGAACCCTGATCGATTCCGCCCCCGGCATCCTGAATACACTGGAAGAAGTTTTTACCAAGATGGGCGTGGATGTCACCCATGTGAACCTGCGGCGCTATCTGGGGCCGCCGCTCCGCAAGAGTTTTGGAGAGCATTTTTCTGACCCTGCAAAAATCGAGGAGGCCACCGAGCTCTATCGGGAGAGTTACCGCGAAAAGGGCAGCCATGAGGGTACGGCCTACCCCGGTGCGGCAGAGATGCTGCGCCGCCTGAAGGAGGCAGGATTTGTGCTCTGCACCGCAACCTCCAAGCCGACTGTGGTGGTGACCCCCATTCTGGAAGAACAGGGACTGGCCCCTTACTTTGATTTCATCGGCGGTGCGTCCATGGATGAGAGCCGGGATACCAAAACGGAAGTGGTGCGCTATGTTCTCACCCAGCCCTGTGTACAGGGCAAGCGGGTGCTGATGGTGGGCGACCGCAACGATGATATGCGCGGTGCTGCTGATTGCGGGCTGGATGCCGCCGGTGCCCTGTATGGCTACGGCAGCAGGGAAGAACTGGAGCCCTTTGGCCCGGTGCTGCTGGCGGAAAGTTGTGAAGAACTGACGGACAAGCTCCTGGCCTGCCGTGCAAACGGTTGAACGATAGGATAAGTGGTGAATATAACATGAATCATAAGAATCAATCGGACAAACAGTCTATGACATCGCTGCAGCGGCAGGCCGTTCTGGTCTGTGTGGTCTGCGCACTGGCGGCTTTGCTGACCGTAGGCATCACCCTGACCCTGCTCAAACGGGGAAAACCGGAAACGCCCGGCACACCCGCAGACTCCGTGCCGACGGACACCACCGGGGACGGTGAAAGCACAGATCTTGCCAATCACTATCAGATCGATAACACCTCCAGTGCTCTGCTGGCTGAAACAGCGGATGCGGGCACGGAATATCTGGACAGCACCCTGTTTCTGGGAGATTCCAACACCGTGCGTCTGTATAACAACGGTCTGATCTCCTTGCAACAGTTCTGCGCCAAGGAGGGCATTGGCACCCAGGTGGCCCTGAACGAAGGAATCGTCACCTTTAAGAATGACACCACCCACTACACCATCGCACAGGCGGTGGCAAAAATGAAGCCCCGCCGTGTCGTGATGACCTTTGGCACCAACGACACCGGCATGGAGGTGGCTGATTTTATCAGCAATTATACCGCGCTGGTGCAGGCCATTCAGGAGGCTTACCCCTACACTGATCTCATCGTGAACACGGTGCCTCCTATCCCGGAGAATCACTCCAATTACCCCCACATGGATCAGGCCAAAATCGATGATTTTAATATGGCGCTGCTCAACATGTGCGAACAGCTGGGGGTCAGATTTCTGAATACGGCTGAGATCCTCAAAGGAGAAAATGGCTACGGCCAGCCGGATTACTACACGGACGGTGATATCCACCTCAAGAGCGCCGGTCTCAAGGCCGCGCTGAGCTATCTGCGCACCCACGCCTACCAGACCGAGGATCGCCGCCCGGACACCAATAATATCCCCACCCGCACACTGGAATATGTATCCAACCCCAGCTCGGCGGTGCAGGCCCCCAGCTCGGAAGAACCCGCTTCTTCCAGCGAGAGTGAAAGCGTCAGCAGCTCTGAGACTGCCAGCGTCAAGTTTGAGGCCCGGTATCAGGTGGAAAAGAGCGGCGGCGGCACCCTGAGCTGTGGGAACGAGAGCGGCAAGACCAGCCTGACATACGGCATCACAGATGCATCCCAGTCGCTGACTGTCACGGCCACCCCTGCGGAGGGCCATGTGTTCGTCAAGTGGAGCGACGGCGTGACCAGCAAGACCCGTACCGATACCGGCTTCAAGCAGAATCTGGACGTGACAGCCGTGTTTGCAGCTGCTTCCGTTCACATCTCGGAAGGCAAGGCTTCCGCCGGCTCCTATATCTTTAAGGCTGCGCTGGAGGGCAAATATGCCAAGAGTGAAAACCTGCATTGGTTCGCCAACGGTCAGGAAGTGAAGGAGGCCGCAGGCCGGACAACGGTCACCGTGTCCGCTTCGGCCATCACCAGCGGCAGCTATAAGATCTATGCGGTGGTCGTGTACAACGACTGCGCCGTGGTCAGCAATGCGCTGACCATTACGGTCAGCCCGGAGCCTGCCTCCAGCTCAAATTCCGGCAGCTCTTCTACTTCTTCCGGCAGTACATCCGCGTCCTCTTCGGAGAGCAGCAAGTCTGAGAGCACTTCGTCCAGCGCTTCCACCTCTGAGAGCACGAGCAGCAGTTCTTCTCACAGCACGGCGGAAAGTGAGAGTAAGAGCGAATCCAAGAGCGAGAGCACTTCTTCTTCTCACAGCAGCTCGGAGAGCAAGGCGGAGAGTACTTCGTCCTCCAGTAATGCTGCTTCTGAGAGCAAAACGGAATCCAAAGAGCAGACCAACAGTGAATCGGTCTCCGCTTCGGTTGAAAACGACATTGAACCCGCAGAGGGGGCTTCCGCTTCCACCGAAGCAGAAGCCAGCCGGTAAACCTTTTTCTGTCTGCCCGCATAGGCTGGGCAGAAGGGAGGGAGCCGGATGTTCTGTGAAGAGATCAAGATCCCCGGGCTGCCCGGTGAGGGCACTGTGACCGATGGCAGTGTGGATTGGTATGAAATGGACTGGGAGAATGTGGACAACGGCGTGACCGAGGAGCAGATGCCCAGAAACGTTGACAAACCCTGCACCGCGCAAGATCCGTGCACGGACAATTCCCCGGTGCAGACCGATGATGAAACCTATGAGATAGTTCAGGAATAACCGGAAGCCAGCTCTGCCGGGGCGGGGCTGGCTTCTCGCTGTTCTTTTGATCTGGGAAAAATTCCCCGGTGATCGGGGACAAGCGTCCCGGAAAATGACACAAGTATGAAAGAGGGGGCAATGAACCATGGCAAAATACTATTGTGTTCTGTTTGATGCTGATAATACGCTGCTGGATTTTGATGCAGCGGAAAACAAGGCGTTGGCTGACACCCTGCGGGAGTACGGCATTGAGCCGGATGCCGAGACGGTGCAGACCTACCGCACCATCAACGAAGAGCTCTGGCGGCAGCTGGAAAAGGGCCAGATCCGCCGGGACAAGCTGATGGGGGAGCGGTTCACCCGCTTTCTGAAGGCAGTGAATGCCGCAGGCAACGGTGTGGAGATGAACAAATTCTATCTGGATCAGCTCTCTACCCACCCTGACCTGACATCTCCCAACGTGCTGGACGTGCTCCGGGAGCTTTCCGAAGTGGCAACATTGGCTGTAGTGACCAATGGCTTTGACCGGGTGCAGGGCCGCCGTGTGCGGGAATCCGGCATTCTGGATTTTGTGGAGGATGTGTTCGTTTCTGAAAAAATGGACAGTGAAAAGCCCAACCGCAAGATTTTTGATGCCGCGCTCCGTGCGCTGGGCGTGGAGAACCGTGAGCACGTGCTGATGGTGGGCGACAGCCTGAGCAGTGATGTGCAGGGCGGTGTGAACGCCGGGCTGGATACCTGCTGGTATAACCCAAACCACGCCGAGAATCCCGGCAAGGTCGTGCCTACCTATGAGATCAGCAGCCTGGAAGAGCTTTATCCGCTGGTGATGGAGCCGGAGGAGCTGGCCAATGTGGGCCTGAAGAATCGCCGCCACCAGCTGTAATGCTGTGCGGCCTGTGTGAGAGATTGGAAAACGAACAATGCTGATACATTTGGAAAAGCTGGGCAAGAGCTTTGGCGAGAAGATCGTCCTGCATGATGTCACGGCCAGTGTCGAACGGGAGGACCGCATCGGCATCGTGGGCCAGAACGGCGCAGGCAAAACGACCCTGCTGAAGATCCTGACCGGCGAATATACGGACTACGAGGGTGAGTTCAGTGTGACCCATAGTGTGACGCTGGGCTATCTGGAACAGAATGCAAAGCTCGACCCTACGTTGGATATCTACGGCGAGATGCGCTCCTGCTTTGCCCATGTGCTGGATGCCATGGCCCAGATGCAGATCCTGGAGCGCAGAATGGCCGCCAGCCCGGAGGATGCCTCTCTGCTGGAACAGCACGATGCCTTGCAGAACATCATTGATGCCGCTGACGGCTACAATATGGATGTCAACATCAAAAAGGTGCTGTCTGGTATGGGGTTTGCGCAGGATACCTGGACGAAGAATATCGCTGTGCTTTCAGGCGGTGAGCTGACGCGCCTTCGTCTGGCAAAGCTGCTGTTGGAGAAGCCGGATGTCCTGATTCTGGACGAGCCCACCAACCACCTGGATTTTGCCACCATGGAATGGCTGGAGAATTACCTCAAGGGCTATTCCGGTGCCGTGCTGGTCGTCAGCCATGACCGCTATTTCCTGGACAATATCTGCACCAGGATCTGGGAGGTCTCCTTCCAGACCATGACCACTTATAAGGGCAACTTCTCAGCCTATCTGCCCCAGAAGGAAGCTGCCGATGCCCTGCGCCAGAAGCAGCACGATGCAGATGTGGCGCTGGCCGAAAAGCTGCAGGATTATGTGGACCGCAATCTTGTGCGCGCTTCCACCACCAAGATGGCCCAGAGCCGCCGCAAACAGCTGGAAAAGCTGGAGATCACGGAAGCACCAAAGGATGAAACGAACCAGCTCAAGTTCCGCTTTGAGTATGATGTGGAGCCGTGGAACGAGTTGGTGCTGATGAAGAACCTGACCATCAGGATCGGGGAGCGCACCCTGCTGGAACCCTTTACCTACACGGTCTGCCGGGGTCAGCGGCTGGTGATCGCAGGCCCCAACGGTGCGGGCAAATCCACCCTGATGCAGGTGCTGGATGGTAAGCGCCGCCCATCCGGCGGCATGGTACGGCTGGGTACGGGAGCCCGGCCCAGCATTTTTGCCCAGCAGCAGAACCGTCTGGGACAGGGCCGGGTGATCGATGTCATCTGGAACAAGTATCCCCGGATGACGGAGCTGGAAGTACGCAGCCATCTGGCAAAGCTGGGTTTCCGGGGCGAGACAGTGTTCAAGCCCTGCGAGGCACTTTCCGGCGGAGAGCTGGCCCGCCTGCGCTTTGCTGAGATTGTGCTGGAGCGGCCCAATCTGCTGTTTCTGGACGAGCCCACCAACCACCTGGACATCTACACCCGCGAGAACCTGACCGAGGCCCTGATGGCATACACCGGGACCCTGCTCATGGTCACCCATGACCGCCATCTGATGAACAGTCTGGGCTGTCCTATCCTCTATCTCGAGGATGGCAAAGCCACCCTGTATCCGAGCTACGATGCCCTGATGGGCCGTGCCGCTCCTGCTGCCGCCCCAGAAAAAGCCGGGGATCAGCCCGCCAAGGCCGGTTACGGCAAAGAGCAGCGCCGCCGCCGCGCAGAGCTGCGGGCCAAGATCAAGGCCTGCGAGGATGAAATGGAAGCATGCGGGGCAAGGGAAGTGGAGCTTGACAATGAGATCAACTCCCCGGAGGTCTACAATGACCCTGATCTGCTCCGCCAAAAGAGCGATGAGCTCAGTGATCTGCGCTTCCATCAGGAAGAGCTGTTTGCTGCCTGGGAAAAGGCGATGGAAGAGCAGGAGCAGTACGAACAGGCTGCTGGTGAAGAATGATCCGCTGCAAAGGAGAACAATGATGCCTCATAACCGCCGCAATTACAACAAAACGCACAGCATCGCCCTTTCAGGTCTGCTGTTTGCTCTGGCGATGGCGCTTTCCTTCATCGAGGGCACATTGGTCATCCCCGGGCTTCTGCCAGGCATGAAGCTGGGGTTGGCGAATATTGTGGTGATGTATGCCCTGTTCTTCATGGGACCAAAACAGGCCCTTGTGCTGGATGTGCTGAAGGCGTTCTTCGTCTTTCTGGTCTCCGGCTGGACGGCAGGTTTTCTTTCCCTTTGCGGCGGCCTGCTCTCGCTGCTGGTGATGTGGCTGCTTTACTATCACTGCCCGCTGCGGCCCACCTGGTTCATCCTGTCAGTCTGCGGCGCGCTGGCCCACAACATCGGCCAGCTGCTGGGAGCCAGTGTCATCCTTTCCACAGCAGTGTCCCTTTACTATGCACCGATTATGCTGGTGCTGGGTCTTGTGATGGGAATGCTCACCAGTGTCACCCTGCGGGCTATGCTGCCTGCACTGGGACGGCTGGGTTATAATATCCAGGAAAACCGCAAAGGATGAGCCGTCCGGTTGCAACCGGGGCCGGAATCCGATATAATAAATCAAATCTGAATTTTTACCCAACAAAAAAACTGCCCACGGGATAGCGCACTTTGGCGCGGGGCAGCTGGGAGGTATGAGTTTATGTCTGAAAAAGTGACTGTCAAGGTGGAGCGCAATATCCTCCATCTTCCCGCCATTGCCCTGCGTGGGCTGGTGGTGTTCCCCAACAACCTGCTGCATTTTGAGGTGGGTCGTGACAAGAGCATTGCCGCTGTGGAATGGGCCGTGCGGAATAAATCCGAGGTGTTCCTCATTGCGCAGAAGGATATGAAGGCTGAGGACCCCAAGGCAGAGGAGATGTACCAGTACGGCGTTGTGGCCGAGATCAAGCAGGTCATGCGTGTTTCGGATGATCTGGTGCGCATTCTGGTGGAGGGCAAGTTCCGCGCCAAGCGCACTGAGCTGGATACCGAAGGCAGCTTCCTGCTGGCATCGGTGCGGCCGGCTCCGGTGCGCCCCATCAAGGCAGAGGAAGAGACCGAGGCGGAGGTCCTGCTCCGCAACGTAAAAACGAGCTTCGACGCGGTGCTTTCCATGAATCCCCGCATCAGCAAGGATGTGGTGTTTGCTGTTACCTCGAATAACGACCCCGCCTTCCTGTGCGAGTACATCCCTGCCAATCTGCTCTTCCGCTTTGAGGATAAGCAGGCTGTGATGGAGGAAAGCACCCTCATCGGCCGTCTGCGCCTGCTGGTGGAACGCCTGCATCGGGAGCGCCGGATGCTGGAGATCGACAAGGAGATCGCCCAGAAAGTGGACGAGGCCATGGATAAGAACCAGCGTGATTACTACCTGCATGAGCAGATGCACATGATCAGCCAGGAGCTGGGCGAGGACGATGATACTACGGCAGAGGCCGAGGAGTACCGCCGCAGGATCCAGGAGCTGCATCTGGACGAGGAGCGGGAGAAGAAACTGCTCAAGGAAGTGGACCGCCTTGCCAAGATGCAGAGCAGCAATCAGGAGGGAACGGTCATCCGAACCTATCTGGACACCTGCCTGGATCTGCCCTGGAACAGCTTTACCGAGGATGACCTCGATATCGCCAAGGCACAGCGCATCCTTGACCGCGACCACTACGGTCTGAAGAAGGTCAAGGACCGCATTCTTGAGGTGTTGGCTGTCCGCAAGCTGGCTCCGGATGTCAAGGGCCAGATCATCTGCCTGGTCGGCCCTCCGGGTGTCGGCAAGACCAGCATTGCCCGCTCCATTGCCGAGAGCCTGAACCGCAAGTATGTGCGCATCAGTCTGGGCGGCGTGCGGGATGAGGCAGAGATCCGCGGCCACCGCCGCACCTATATCGGGGCCATGCCCGGCAAGATCATCAACGCCATGATCTCCGCCAAGAGCTCCAACCCCCTGATGCTGCTGGACGAGATCGACAAGCTGGCGGGCGATTTCCGGGGTGACCCGGCTGCTGCCCTGCTGGAAGCTCTTGATCCCGAGCAGAACACCACCTTCAATGATCACTTTATCGATATGCCGTTTGATCTGAGCCATGTGCTTTTCATCACCACGGCAAATGATCTGAGCGCCATTCCCGGCCCTCTGCGTGACCGCATGGATGTCATTGAGCTGCCCAGTTATACCCGGGTGGAGAAATACAACATTGCCCGCAAGCATCTGGTACCCAAGCAGCTCAAGGCCTGCGGTCTGGCCGGGAAGGTCACCTTCTCCCAGAGCGCGCTCTACGGCATCATTGACGGCTACACCCGTGAGGCCGGTGTCCGCACTCTGGAGCGTACCATCACCAGTGTCCTGCGCAAGTGCGCCCGCAAGATCGCGTCCGGTGAGGCGGAAAACGTTTCTGTGACCGGCAGCAGCCTGGAAGAGCTGCTGGGCCCCCGCTTCGTCAAGCCCGATTTCCTCAACCGGACCAATGCCATCGGCATTGCCAACGGTCTGGCCTGGACCAGCATCGGCGGTGAGACCCTGCCCATCGAGGTGCAGGTCATGGACAATGGCAGCGGCAAGATCACCGTCACCGGTTCGCTGGGCGACGTGATGAAGGAAAGTGCCCAGCTGGCCATCACCTATGTCCGTGTCCATGCCGAGGAATACGGCATCGACTCTGAACGGCTGAAAAAGTGCGATCTGCACATCCATGCCCCCGAGGGTGCCGTGCCCAAGGACGGCCCCAGCGCCGGTGTTACTCTGACCACCGCTCTGGTGTCCTGTCTGTCCGGCATCCCGGTGCGCGGTGATGTTGCCATGACCGGCGAGATCACCCTGCACGGCAATGTGCTGCCCATCGGCGGCCTGCGTGAAAAGAGCATGGCCGCCTACCGTGAGGGGATGAAAACCGTGCTCATCCCCAAGGATAACGTTCCGGACCTGTACGAGGTGGACGACGAGGTGAAGAAGAATCTGACCTTCCTGCCCATGTCTGACCTCGCGCAGGTGCTCAATGCCGCTCTGCTTAAACCCAAGAGCGTTTCTGCCCGTCATCCGCACCCCGCCAAAAAGGCAAAGCCGGTGGAAGCGGCCATCCCGCCCGCACCGGAAAAACCGAAGCCGGGGGCTGTCTGCTAATCAAAGGAGCAAACGATGAATTACAACAAAGCGGATTTTATTGCAAGCTACGGCATTTCCAGCCAGCTGCCCGAAAGTGACCGTCCGGAACTCAGCTTCTCAGGCCGTTCCAACGTGGGCAAGTCCAGCCTCATCAACAAGCTGTGCAACCGCAAGAACCTTGCCCGCGTGTCCAGTACACCGGGCAAAACGGCCACCATCAACTTCTATGAGGTGGACAACTGCTATTTTGTGGATCTGCCCGGCTATGGCTATGCCAAGGTCAGCAATGCGGACCGCGAGCGCTGGGATGACCTCATCAACAGCTATTTTGAGGCTCCCCGGCATCATACCCTGCTGGTGCAGCTCATCGACTGCCGCCATGCCCCCAGCGCAGATGACCTGCAGATGCTGAAGTATCTGCACTACCATCAGATCCCCTTTGTTGTGGCATTGACCAAAGCCGATAAGCTCAAAAAGAGCCAGCTGGCCAAGACACAGGAGGATTTTGAAAAGGTCTGCCTGCCCTATGGCTGTCAGAAGGTGGTGCTGACCAGTGGCGAGAACGGCTACGGCATCCCGGAGCTGCAGGCGGTGTTGAACGAGGCCGTGGCGGCTGAGTTCACCGATGACGAGGAAGCGGAGTAAACCATGGCCTACAATGAATTTGCCTATTTCTATGATGAATTCAACGGCGAAGCCGACTATAATGCCCTCTATGAGCAGATCCGGCAGGAGCTGAATGCCCACGATATCCGGGATGGCATTCTGGCTGATCTGGGCTGTGGAACAGGGGAGCTGACCCTGATGCTGACCCAGGCGGGCTATGATATGATCGGTATCGATCAGTCCGAGGAGATGCTCTGTGTTGTGCGGGATAAGGCGGAACAGCTTGGGCTTTCCGGCAAGCTGCTGCTTTTGCAGCAGGATCTGCTCAAGCTTGACCTCTACGGCACCATCCGGGGTGCGGTGTCTACCTTCGATACCTTCAACCACATCCCGGACCTGGATACCGCCATTGCCAACGCGGCTTTTTTCATGGAAGAGGGCGGCGTGTTCCTCTTTGATATGAACACTCCCTACAAGCACCAGAAAGTGCTGGGGGAGAATGTATTTACCTTTGAGGAGGAGGACGCTGCCTGCGTCTGGCGCAACCACTATCACCCTGCGGACCGCCGGGTGGAGATCACGGTGGACATCGACTACCGCGAGACCGGCGAACACTTCCATGAACAGTTCTATGAATATACCTACGACCTGGATACCATCCGAGCTGCGTTGGAAAAGCACGGCTTTGTGCTGGAAAAGGTCTGCGACGGTGAGAGCTTCGGCCCCCTGACCGAAGAGAGCGAGCGCTATTTCTTCTGCGCCGTCAAGCAGTATACCCAATTGGAGGAAAAAGAAAATGTCTAATCTGATCCGCGGTATTTCTGAAAACGGCGGTGTTGTGTTCTGCGGTGTGGACTCCACTGAGATCGTCCGCACGGCCGAGCAGCTGCACCACACCAGTGCGACCTGCAGCGCAGCCCTGGGCCGCCTGCTCACCGGTGCGTCCCTGATGGGCTCCATGCTCAAGGACGATGGCGATTCCATTACGCTGCGTGTGGCGGGCGGCGGCCCCACCGGAACGGTTGTTGCCTGTACCGATGGCACCGGCAATGTCAAGGGCTGCATCGACCACCCGCTGGTAGAGCTGCCTCTGAAAGCAAACGGCCATCTGGATGTGGGCGGTGCTGTGGGCAAAAACGGCGTGCTGACTGTCATCCGTGACAACCGCCTGCAGAAAGAGCCCACTGTGGGCCAGGTGCCGCTGGTCTCCGGCGAGATCGCTGAGGACCTGACCAGCTACTATGCTTACAGCGAGCAGGTGCCTACCGTCTGCGCTCTGGGTGTGCTGGTGGATACTGACCTGACCATTGCCTGCGCGGGCGGGTTCCTGCTGCAGCTGCTGCCCGGTGCCACCGATGCCGAGATCACCCAGCTGGAGCAGAACATCGCCGCAATGCCTTCCGTCACCGAACTGCTTCGGGAAGGCAAGGCCCCCGAGGATATGATGAACCTTGCACTGGCAGGCTTCAACCCCAATGTTCTGGATGAGCGCGAGGTGCAGTACAAGTGTGACTGCAGTGAAGAGCGTACCGAGGAAATGTTGCTGAGTCTGGGCCGCAGGGAGCTGGAAAAGCTCCGGGATGAGGACCCTGACTGCGAGGTCGTCTGTCATTTCTGCCACACCAAATATCATTTTGACCTGAATCAGCTGGTGGAGAAGGCTGCTTATAAAAAAGAAGCGGCCGAAGGACCCAATGAAAACGCATAAGATGTAACCTGAAAACGGCCCGGAGCGAGAAACTCCGGGCCGTTTTCAGGTGCAGATGTCAGCAATGATGGTGTAGACTACCCGGTAATGCAGCATATCGTTCTCGGTTGTGACATCTACTTTCTGTGCCACAAATTCTGCGTCCGGGTAATCATTTTGCAAGGCCTGTAAGCCATGCAGACGGGTCAGTGCGCTGGCTTCATCCTCTGAGGAATGAATTTCATGTTCTGCCTGTTCGTAATAGGTGGTTTCCTCGACGGAAAGCGGGAGCGTCAGCCCCAGAAGCTCCGGCTGAAGATGCCGTGTGACCGCCGTGGAATCGTCCGCAGGGGAGAAAAGGGAAGGCAATGGGAACACCCGCCCGGCAAGGAAAAGCCTTCGCCGAACGACAGTGTTCCCGGTCAGCTGATATGTGGCAGCCGTCAGCGGAAGCTCTTCCGCAAACTCCCACTCGAACTGCGCCCGGACGCTTCCAGCGGCAGGCTGAAAGATCAGCGTACCGTCCCGTTCAGCCCGGGTAGTGCCGATGAGTCCCTGACCTTTTTCCACTGCCTGCCCGGGAACCACCAGCATCGTCCCGCTGACAAGGTTTGTGCTGACCACCGTGCCCGCAGTCTTTGCCCGCAGGCCATGGAGCGTTCCGGCGGCGATCTCCGGTACCGGTTTGGCTTCTGCCGCTTCCAGTTCCAGCCGCCCATCCAGAAAATTCAGGCTGACCCACGAGAATTCACCGCTCTGTAGCAGCGCATATTCCCCGGCGGCAAGTTTTTCCTGCGTGACGATACTGCCCGGCATCAGGAAAACGGTTTCCCGCAGCACGGAAGCTGCCCGCGCCTGCTGGCCGGTCGTCAGTCCGGAAGCATCCACAGCCCAGACAAGGCCCTGCGAGCAAAGCAGAAGCGGCACAAACAGCAAAAGCCCGGCCCACAGCCCCCGCCGCCGGAGGTAGGGCCGCAGGAGAAAAAACAGACCGGTCTTTTTCCGGATGCGCAGATGCACCCGCCGCTTGCGGGCAAGTTTTGCCAGCCGGAGGTAACGCCATGCTGCACATCGGGCTGTAAAGCCGCCGGGAGCAGGGAAGATGTCGGTGAGGTGCAGGCCTGTCCGTGCAGCTTCGGAGAGCAGGCCATCGGTATCACCGTTCCGGGCAGAAAATGCTGCCCCGGCCCAAAGCTGTAAGATGCTGCATCCCTCCCTAACTGCTGGAAAAATCTGTGCGTAAAAACCGCCCCCGCAGGGTAATTCGGTGCGCGGCCAGCGTTTCGATTCTAAGCCCGTCCCCATACACGGTGAACAACCCGCCCGCAAATTCCAGGCAGAGCCTGCCCTCCTCATAGGTGCGCACCCTGCGGAAGTGCTCGATCTCCATCACACCGCCGCTCAGATAGACAGAGGGCTGGCCGTAAAAGCCCCGGGGAGGCTGGCGCAGCATCCGGCCAAACCAGCCGCGCAGGGAGAGCCGCCCGGTTTTCTGCTGTTTCACACCCGCTCCCTCCCCGCCGGGCAAAACTACGCCCCGTATCACATATATATGGAACCGGAGGGCGTGTGTATGAATCGGCTTTTCAGATGGGATCAGATGGGTTTGTTTTTGCTGGCACTGGCGGCAGGGATTCTGCCGTTTGCAGTGCCGGAGGTTTGTGCCGCTGCTCTGCGGGAAGGGCTGGCCCTCTGCAGCGGGCCGCTGCTGCTCTCTCTGTTCCCGTTTCTCGTAGTATCGCGCCTGCTCATCCAATGCCCGGAAAGCGACCTGCTGGCCCTGCCGTTCCGGTTGGCGGCATGGGGCATCGGCATCCGCACACCCTGTGCGGCACGGGTGCTCTGCATCGGGTTCCTGGGTGGCTTTGCACCAGCGGCCAGTGCTGCGGCGCAGGCAGTCAGGACCGGTCAGCTTACAGCTGAGGAAGCGGATGCCCTGCTGCCTGCCTGTATCTGTTCCGGTCCATCCTTTGTGGTGCTGACGGTGGGGCAGAGCCTGCTGGGCAGTGCAGAGCTTGGTGTGCTGCTGTTTGCGTCACAGATCACCGCAAACTATCTGACTGCCGCCCTGCTGAACCGGTTTGCAGGAGTGCGTTCGGTCAAACCGGGATCTGCAGTGCCAGCATTCCCTGCACCGCCGCGGCTGGATGAGATCCTGGCCGATGCCGCCATAACGTACTGCAAGCTCTGCGGGTTTATCCTCTTTTTCCGGATGCTGGCCGCCGGGGCAGGGGCGCTTTTGCCCGCCGGTGCGGGCACACTCTGTTCCATTCTGCTGGAAGTCTGCTCCGGCTGTGACCTGGCCTCCCGTACCGGAAGGTGGGGGAGCCTGCTCTGCTGTGCAGCACTGAGCGTGCAGGGGCTTTCCGTATTGCTGCAGGTGCGCACCATCTGCCCGCCGGAAATGACCCTGCGCCCGCTCTACCGGGCCAGGATGCTCCATCTGCCGCTTTCACTGGCCCTGTTCTATCTGCTGCTGCCGGGCGGGGAGGCGGATGTGTTCAGTACTCTGCCTGCCCGGGTCCTTTTGATGCGGCGGGTGCCGCCGGATTGTGCCCTGCTCGTTTTTGCAGTGTGTTGTATGGCAGCCTGCACTTTGCGCAGTGGAATCCGTCAAGTTGAACAGAAACAGATGGCAAGAAATGCAGGTGGGTGTTGTATAAATTCCAAAACTTTGCTATAATAAGACGTAAGCATTCAATGACAGGGAAGCTTCCCTGAACAGATGGAAATAAAATAAATGAGCACACGCTTATTTTAGATGGAGGACCATAGAATGGATTTACAGAATATGGATCTTAAGGGCGGGAGCCTGCAAATTTCCACCGAGGTCATCGGCAAGATCGCACGCTGTGCTGCACTGGAAGTGGACGGTGTGTCCGAGGTCTCCTGCGGCAAGCAGAACAAAAAGGTCAAGGAGCTGCTGGCTGCTGCCAGCATCCAGCCCCCTGTTACCGTGGAGATGCGGGACGGCACCGCAGAACTGACCCTGAATCTGGTGGTCAAGTTTGGTGCAAAGATCCCTGCTGTGGCCGAAAAGGTACAGGAGAATGTCAAGTCTGCTGTTCAGAACATGACCAATGTCACGGTAAGCCGTGTGAACCTTGTCATTGCCGGCCTTGCGGCTGAGGAACAGGAATAAAAAGTAGAAGAGGAAGATTATGGAAAATATTTTGCCCCGTCGTGAAGCCCGTGAGAATGCGTTTCTGCTGGCTTTTTCCCAGACCTTTGGTGATGTGCCCCTGCAGGAAGCACTGGATACGAACAACGAGTGTGGGGAAGAGCGTCCTGTGGATGTGTTCGGCCAGCGCCTGCTGAGTGCCTATTACAGCCACTCTGCAGAGGTGGACGACCTCATCCGTGACCATCTGCGCAACTGGACTATGGAGCGCCTGCCCCGTGTCAGCCTGACTGTCCTGCGTCTGGCTCTGGCTGAGATGCTGTATGGCGACGAGCGTAAGCCCGGTGTTGTCATCAATGAGGCTGTGGAGCTGACCAAGAAATACGGCGCAGATGAGGACTATCAGTTCGTGAATGGTCTGCTGGGTGCTGTTGCCCGTGAGCAGGGTCTGGATACGGAGCCGGTGGAGTCGGAAGAACAGTGAGCCACTATACGCTGGGCATCGACACAAGCAACTATGCAACCTCTCTGGCGGTTTTTCACACAGCCGGAGAGGTTGTTTGCGCAAAGAAACGTTTTCTGCCGGTCAAGGAAGGCCAGTTGGGCCTGCGGCAGAGTGATGCGCTCTTCCACCATACCGCGGCTCTGCCCGAGATGCTGGAGGAGCTTGGCCGGGAGTTTGATCTGACCCAAATCTCGGCAGTGGGCGTTTCCCAGAAGCCGCGCCCCGTGGAGGGAAGCTATATGCCCTGCTTCCTGGCGGGTGTCAGCGCGGCCACAGCCTTTGCGCAGGCCCGGGGCATCCCGCTCATCCATACCACCCATCAGCAGGGACATGCAGCGGCAGCGCTGTTTGCAGCAAAAGGGGAAGAGCTCTTCCGCCAGAAAGTGCTGCTCTTCCACATCTCAGGCGGTACAACGGATCTTCTGCTCTGCAATGAGGTAAAGGAGATCACCACACTGGGCACCAGCACCGACCTATACGCCGGGCAGGCAGTGGATCGTGTGGGGGTCAAGCTTGGGTTTGGCTTCCCGGCAGGTGTGGAAGTTTCCCGTCTGGCTGCCTTGTGTGAGGAACCCATTAAGCCCAGATCCAGCGTGAAGGGGATGCAGTGCAGTCTTTCGGGGCTGGAAAATCAGTGCAATGCCCTGCTGAATGAGGGCAAAACCCCGGAGTATGTCTGCAAATACTGCCTGCTCTGTGTGGCAGACACCGTGGTCAAGATGACAAAAGCCGCCCAGAAGGAATACCCCGGCCTGCCGGTGGTCTGTGCGGGCGGTGTGATGAGCAGTGATATCATCCGCGCCTGGGTGCAGCAGCGCCTGCCGCAGGTGTATTTCGTGCCCGGGCAGTATTCCAGTGACAACGCCATCGGCGTGTCCATTCTTGCCGCACAGGGGGCTGGATTATGGCTGAAGTGATCTCAGTCTCGGCCCTGAACCGGTACGTCAAGAATCTGCTGGACGTGAATGATGTTCTGTTCGATCTGGCCCTGCGGGGCGAGATCGCCAACTTTGTGCAGAACGCCCGGAGCGGGCACTGCTACTTTTCCCTGCGGGACGAAGCCGCCAGCGTCAGGGCTGTGATGTTCCGCTCCGATGCGCGGCGGCTGGGTTTCCAGCCCGAAGAGGGCATGAAGGTGGTGGTGCGCTGCCGTGTGACCCTCTACGAGCGGGACGGCGCGTTTCAGGTCTATGTCAACGACATGTTTCCGGACGGCATCGGCTCGACACAGCTGGCCTTTGAACAGCTGAAGGCAAAACTGGACAAAGAAGGACTGTTTGCACCGGAGCACAAAAAGCCGCTGCCCCGGTTCCCGCAGTGTATCGGCCTTGTTACCAGCAAGACTGGTGCTGCACTGCAGGATATCCGCAATGTCATCGGTCGGCGCTGGCCCGCAGTGCGTCTGCTGCTGGCTTCTGTGAATGTGCAGGGCTTTGAAGCGGCAGAGGAGATCGCCGATGCCATTACCCGGCTGGACAAAAGCGGGCTGGTGGACGAGATCATTGTAGCGCGCGGCGGCGGAAGCCGGGAGGATCTGTGGGTATTCAACGCCGAGGTCATTGCCCGGGCGGCCTACCGCTGTAAAACGCCCCTCATCAGCGCCATTGGTCACGAGATCGATTTTACGATCTTGGATTTTGTGGCAGATCAGCGCGCGCCCACGCCCTCAGCGGCGGCAGAGCTTGCTGTGCCCGACCGTGCCGAACAAGGACGGAAATTATGCACTTTGGAAGAAAATATTCACAATTGTATCCAATTTAAGCTGAGTTTATGTTATAATAGGCTGGAACAGACCGAACAGTTGCTTTCCCGTGCCGGTGTACAGGCAGCGCTGGAGGAGCGTGCTGCCCGCCTGGACACTCTGGCCGGGCGGCTGCAAACTGCCGCCAGAGGCAAGCTGCAGGCCGGAGAGCTGCGTCTGAAGCATACGGCAGCACTTGCCGCATCCCTGAACCCCTACGGTGTGCTGGCCCGCGGCTATGCCATGGTGCAGGACAATAGGGGAAGGATCTGCACGCCGGATGCGCTCCGGCCCGGGCAGACCTGTAAACTCCGGGGCACGGAACACCGCGTGACCTGCACGGTCAATACAGTGGAGGAACTGGATGAGAGCACCCAAAAGCTTTGAGGATGGAATGACCCGGCTGGAAGCCATCCTTGAACAGATGCAGCAGCCGGAAACAACGCTGGCGGAATCGGTCAAACTCTATGCCGAAGCCGCATCCCTGATGGATTATTGTAACGGTACGCTGGAAAAGGCCACGCTGCAGCTGGATGAGATCGACGCGCAGCGGGCCCCCCGGCCGGATGCCGCACATTAAGGAGGAAGTTTCATGGATTACGCGAAGCAGTATCAAGAGTATCTTGCCCGGGCAAATCAGGCACTGGAAAAGGCCTGCGATACTTTTTTGCCCGAGGAATCTGAGGTCTGCCGGGCTGCACGTTACAGCCTGCTGGGCGGCGGCAAACGCATCCGCGCAGTGCTGGTTCTGGCCGTGTGCGATATGCTCAACGGCAGCGCTGAAGCAGCCGAGCAGTTTGCGGCGGCGGTCGAGATGCTGCACTGCTATTCTCTGATCCATGATGACCTGCCCTGCATGGACAACGATGACCTGCGCCGGGGCAAGCCCAGCTGCCACAAGGCCTTTGGTGAATCCACTGCTATGCTGGCCGGCGATGTACTGTTGACCGAGGCGTTCAACGTGGTCGCAAATGCACCGGCTTCGCCCATTGTCAGTGTGCAGGCTGCAAGGGCCTTGGGCGCTGGTGCGGGCAGCCATGGCATGGTTTACGGGCAGGAGCTTGACCTGAAATATGAGGCACTGGCTGCCACTGAAGATCAGCTGCGGCTGATCCACCGGAACAAGACCGGTGCGCTCATCAATGCTGCTGTTCAGATGGGTGCTGCCGCTGCTCAGGCCAATGAGACCCAGTGCAAGGAGCTGGAGGACTATGCCTTCGGCATTGGTCTGGTGTTCCAGATCGTGGACGATGTGCTGGATGTGACCAGCACCGCCGAACAGCTGGGCAAACCCATTGGCAGCGACAGTGAGAACGGCAAGACCACCTTTGTGACCTTGTATGGGGCCGAGGGTGCCATGGAGCTGGCAAAAAAACTGAACAACGAGACCTGCGCCTCCCTGCACGCGGAATTTGGCGAAAAGGCCGCTTTCCTGGAGCAGCTGGCAAAAGAGCTGCTGGTGCGCCGCAGCTGATCCGAAAAAATAAGAAGGTGGAACTACCATGCAATTTATCCATAGCGTCCTGACGTTCAATGAGATCCTTACAGTATCCCTGTTGTCCTGGTTTGTGGCACAGGTGCTCAAGACCATTATCAACTTCGTCCTGCTGGGCAGGTTCCAGCTGGAGCGGATGTGGGGCGATGGCGGTATGCCCAGTGCCCACAGCGCCACGGTAACGGCCATGGTCATTGCTACGGCACGCAGCGAGGGCATCCATTCGGCTATCTTTGCGGTGGCCGCAGTTGTTGCCATCATCACCATGCACGATGCTATGGGTGTGCGCCGCGAGACCGGCGAGCAGGCCAAGGTGCTGAACAAGATGCTGGAGCAGTGGATCGAAGTGACCGAGAAAAACAATCCCTTCCTGCAGAATATGCACCTGAAAGAGATGGTCGGTCACACTCCGCTGCAGGTTATGGCTGGTTTTGCACTGGGTATACTGGTCGGCTTCCTCTATCCTATGGGCCTCTGAGCGCCCCATTTCAAAACGTGAGAAGGACGTGAATCTATGAATTCGCCTTTGCTGGAGAAAATTTCTCAGCCCAGCGATCTGAAAAAGCTGTCCAGTCAGCAGACGGTGCAGCTTTGCGCAGAAATCCGTGAATTTCTTCTGGATAACGTATCAAAGACCGGCGGCCATCTGGCATCCAATCTGGGTGCTGTGGAGTTGACGGTGGCTCTGCACCGGGTGCTGACTACCCCCACGGATGAGATCGTGTTTGATGTGGGCCATCAGTGCTATACCCACAAGCTGCTGACCGGCCGCCGCGAGGGCTTTGCCAAGCTGCGGCAGCTGGATGGCATTTCCGGTTTCCCGAACCCCAACGAAAGTGAGCATGATGCTTTTATCGCGGGTCACGGCAACACCGCGCTTTCACTGGCTGTGGGCATTGCCTGGGCCAAAAAGCTGCGGGGAGAACCGGGACAGGTGGTTGCCCTCATTGGTGACGGTGCCTTTACCGGCGGTATGGTCTACGAGGGGATGAACAATATCGGCGGGCTGGACAATCTGCTGGTCATCCTGAACGACAACAAGATGTCCATTTCCAAAAATGTGGGCGCGTTGTCCCGCTACCTGAGCCATCTGCGCACCACCAGCCGCTATTACGATGCCAAGGAAAATGTGCGTTCCTTTCTGGATGGCGTGCCTGTCATCGGACCACCGCTGAAATCTGCGATCCAGAACAGCAAGGCCATGGTGCGCAGGGCAATGTATCATTCGACCATGTTTGAGGATATGGGCTTCCACTATTATGGTCCTTTTGATGGTAACAATGAGCCGGAGCTTGAAGGAATCCTGCGCGATATCCACAGACAGCCCGGCCCCCATTTCCTGCATGTCGTGACCAAGAAAGGCAAGGGCTATGCCCCGGCTGAGAGCAACCCCGGTAACTTCCATGGTGTTTCGACCTTTGATCTGGTCAACAGCATCCCGGACCCTGAGGTGGCTCCCAAGGAGTCTTTCTCGACGGTGTTCGGCAATGTCCTGAACAAGGAGGGCGCGGAAAACCAGAAGATCTGTGCCATCACGGCCGCAATGAAATATGGTACGGGCCTGCAGTTCTTTGCACACACCCACCCCAAGCGTTTCTTTGATGTGGGTATGGCAGAGCAGCATGCCGTGACCTTTGCAGCGGGCCTTGCCAGCCAAGGAATGCTTCCGGTGGTCTGTATCTACTCCACCTTCCTGCAGCGTTCCTATGACCAGATCATCCATGATGTGAACCTGCTGAAGGAGAACGTTGTCCTTGCCATCGACCGTGCCGGTTTTGTTCCGGCAGACGGCGAGACCCATCAGGGAATCTTTGACCCGGCCTTCCTCAGTCAGGTGGGAATTCCTGTCTATTCGCCCTCCAACTATGCCGAGCTGCGGCACTGGCTGCCCATCCTGCTCAGTGATGAGATGCAGGGCCCCCGGGCAATCCGGTATCCCCGCGGTGGTGAGAGCGCAGCACTGGCGCAGTTTGGCTGTTCCGGCAGGGAATATGACCGGCTCTATACCGCCCCTGATGCCAAGGCTGTAATGGTCAGTTACGCCGATGAAGTCGAGGATGTGCTGACTGCGGCGAAGCTTCTGGGCAAAGAAAACGTTCCCTGTGATGTATATAAGATTGTAAAGATATATCCCTTTACACCTGAGCTTATTTCTGAAATTTCAAGATATGACGTTGTTTTGTTCGCAGAGGAATGCGTAGCCTGCGGCGGCATCGGTGAGCATCTGGAAACGGCTCTGCGGAAAGCAGGCTGGCAGGGTACTTATATCCACCGTGGTGTGGAGGATGTGCGTCTGCCCCATGCGACGGTTCCGCAGATCAAGCAGAGCACCGGCCTGGATGCAGAACATCTGGCACAGGCCATCCGTACATGGAAAGGAGCAGAATCTTGAAGATTCGTTTGGATCAATATCTGGTTCAGCATGGTCTGATCCAGAGCCGTGAGCGCGCCAAGGCGATGATCATGTCCGGCGTGGTCTTTGTCAATGAACAGAAGGTAGACAAAGCCGGTGAGATGATCAAAGAGGATGCCAAGGTGGAGGTGCGCGGCCATGATATCGGTTATGTCAGCCGCGGCGGCCTGAAACTGGAAAAGGCGATGCAGTGTTTTCCGCTGACCCCCAAGGGCAAAGTCTGCATGGACATTGGTGCATCCACCGGCGGCTTTACCGACTGTATGCTGCAAAATGGTGCAGTCAAGGTCTACGCAGTGGATGTGGGCTACGGTCAGCTGGCATGGAGTCTGCGCACCGATGAGCGGGTGGTCAATATGGAGCGCACAAACATCCGCAACGTGACCCTTGACCAGCTGGCAGAGCCAATCGAGTTTTTCAGCGTAGATGTCTCCTTTATCTCGCTGCATCATATTTTCCCGGTGGCGCAGGCCATCACCACTCCGGACGCTATGGGTGTCTGCCTGGTCAAGCCCCAGTTTGAGGCTGGCCGCGAAAAAGTGGGCAAAAACGGCGTTGTCCGTGACCCTGCCACCCACCGCGAGGTGCTGCACAATGCCATGGGCTATGCTGCTGCCAACGGCTTCAAGGTCTGCGGACTGGATTTCAGCCCTGTCAAGGGCCCTGAGGGAAACATTGAATATCTGATGTTCGTTCAGAAGAGCGATGAACCCGGTGCACTGGATGATTCGGTTGCTGAACAGGTGGTGGCATCCAGCCATTCTACGCTGGACCGCTGAACCATAATCCATAAAATCAGGGAGGGCGCGGACGATGACCGTCTACATTTCCCCAAACCCCGGCAAGGCTATGGCCTACGGCATTTCCCAGCGGGCGGCACAGATCCTGCTGACCCATGGGGCGCAGGTGTTGATGCAGGACGGCCTGCAGGCCGAGTGCATGACCATGGGTGTGGAGTATCTGCCTCAGAAGGAATGTCTGGAGCGGACGGATGTCATCCTGACCATCGGAGGAGATGGCACCATCCTGCATGAAGCCAACCTCTCACTGGAATATAGAAAGCCCATCCTGGGCATCAATCTGGGCCGGTGCGGCTTTCTGGCCACCTGTGAGGTCGATGAAATGGAATCCAAGCTCTCCGCCGTAGCCCGGGGGGAGTATTTTCTGGATAACCGGATGCTGCTCTATGTCCGGGTGCTGGGGGATAACAGCTGGGAGGGCCATGCCCTGAATGATGTGGTTATGACCAAGGGCCGCCTGCAGCAGGCAGTGGATTTCAGCATCTATTGTGACGATATCCTGGTGGAGCATTACCGGGGCGATGGTGTCATTGTGGCAACGCCCACCGGCTCCACCGCTTATTCTCTGGCGGCAGGCGGGCCGATCCTTGATTCTCAGACCAAGGGCATCGTTGTCACGCCCATCTGCCCCCACAGCCTTGCCAGCCCGGCCATGGTTTTTGCGCAGGAGCGCAAGATCAACCTCTGTGTGGGCCAGGTGGCAGATGAAGAAGTTTTTATCAGCTGTGATGGGGATGCGGGCTATTCCGTAAAAGCCGGAGCCACCGCGGAGGTGCGGCTGTCTGACCAGGTCGTGCAGCTCATCACCTTCAGCAAGGCCGACCAGTTCCAGGCCATTGACCAGAAACTGCGCGGCAGACGATGACACAAACACAACGAAGGGAGAAGATCACATGGGACGCACCAGCCGAGGGGATAACAAGAGCAAGCAGAAGCGGCAGCAGGCCATCCTGCGTCTGATCCAGGAGAATCCCATCAGCCGGCAGGAGACTCTGTTGGAGTACCTGAGCAAGGAGGGTTTTGATGCCACACAGGCGACCATTTCCCGCGATATCCGGGAGATGAACCTTGTCAAAGCTGCCACCACCACCGGCTACCGCTATGTTTCCGGCCACAGCGAGGTACTGAACCCCAAGATGCAGGCCCGGTTTGAGACCATCTTCCATGAATCTGTCCTGGGGGTGGACTTTGCGGGACATGTAGTGCTGGTAAAGTGCTACTCTGGCATGGCCAATGCGGCCTGCGAGGTATTTGACGCACTCAAGTGGAAAAATGTGGTCGGCACCCTTTCCGGTGATGATACCTTTCTGATCGTGGCCCGCTCAGAGCGGGATGCAAAGACCATTTGCACCGAGCTTGGGCATTACATCGGGCAGAAATAAAGGCAGGAGAGAACGAACATGTTGAGCAGTCTGCAAATTGAAAATGTTGCAGTCATCCAGAAGGCCAACGTGCATTTTGAGAAGGGCCTGAATGTCCTTACCGGCGAGACCGGTGCGGGCAAATCTATCCTGATCGACTCCATCAATGCCATTCTGGGCAACCGCACCTCCAAGGATCTGGTGCGCACGGGGGCTGCAAAAGCAGTCATCCGGGCGGCATTTGATGATGTTCCGCCTGCAGTGCTGGACAGCCTGGAAAAGGCGGGGTATGAGCGCTCAGAAGCGCTGACCCTGAGCCGTGAGATCACTGCCGAGGGCAAGAGCACCTGCCGCATCAATGGAATGCCTGCCACAGCAGCCATTCTGCGGGAACTGTGCGGTGGGCTCATCAACATCAACGGCCAGCACGATTCCGTAGGCCTGTTGAACCCGGCCCGCCATGAGGGTATTCTGGATGCCTACGCCCAGAACGGGGCGGTGTATCAGGAGTATTATGCTGTTTACCGGGAGCTTATCAAGGTCAAAAAGGAGCTGGATGCCATCATCACCGATGAGGGTGAAAAACAGCGAAAGATCGATCTGTTGAGTTATCAGGTACAGGAGATCGAGGATGCCAGCCTGATCGCAGGCGAAGAGGAGACGCTGGCGGCCCGTCGTAAGGTGCTGGCGAATGCCTCCACCATTCGGGAGCGCATCTCCCAGAGCTATGCGCTGCTCTCGGGCGGAGATGATGCCCCGGGTGCCGTTGATCTGCTGGGGGAAGCCTCCAATGCGATCGATGGTGCTGCCCAACTGGACAGCGGCCTTTCTTCTGCCGCCGGACAGTTGCTGGATCTTTATTACACTGCAAAAGACCTTTCTGCTGACCTGATCGGGCGGCTGGAGGGCTACGAGACGAATGATGCAGAGCTGGATGAGATCGAACAGCGGATGGATCTGATCTACAGGCTCAAGCGAAAATACGGTGATACTGTGGAAGATATCATCGCCTTTGGACAGCAGGCAAGGGAAGAGCTGGACCGCATCCAGTTCTCACAGGAGCGGACAGAGCACCTGCAGGCTGAAAAGCATCGGCTCTATGTACTGGCCAGGGATAAGGCCGAGGTACTGACCCAGACTCGCCTGAAGGCCTTTGAGGAATTGAACAGGCGCATCTCCGGCACACTGGATTTTTTGAACATGCCCGGTGTTCGCATGACCCTGCGCCATACCCGCGGCCCCCTGGCCAGCCATGGCCAGGACAGCGTGGAGTTTTATATTTCCACAAACCCCGGCGAGGATCCCAAGCCGCTGGCAAAAATTGCTTCCGGCGGTGAACTGAGCCGTATCACGCTGGCAATCAAGAACGCTATGGCCGATAAGGACGCAGTGCCTACGGTCATCTACGATGAGATCGACAGCGGCGTGTCCGGCAAGGCGGCCAGCCGCATCGGTGAGGTGCTCAAACAGAGTGCAAAGGATCACCAGATCCTCTGCATCACCCACACAGCGCAGATCGCTGCACTGGCCGACTGCCATCTGCTTATCCAGAAGAATATCACGAATGAACGCACCTATACCGAGATCCACCCGCTGGATACCGAAGGCAGAGTGGACGCGCTGGCGCATATTATTTCCGGTGACCATGTCACGGAGCTTTCCCGTGCCAATGCCAGAGAGATGCTGGGGATGGCCGAGCATGAAACCGGTGATTGACAACCCTGCTGATTTGTGCTAAACTGTTTCTTGTTGAAAGACGTTGAAGGGAACAAGTACCTTGTCAGTGTCTGCCCAGAGAGACCCCGGTTGGTGCAAGGGGTGTGCAGAACAGCAGGGAAAATACCTCCCGGAGTTGCAGGCTGAATGCTTTGGCTAGTAGGCTGTGCCGCGTGCGAGCGTTACAAACGCAGGAGTGTATCCCATCTCTGTGGGGCGCACTCGTGAGGCCGTTTCTGTGAGGGGGCGGCAAACAGAGGTGGTACCGCGATTTTCTCGCCCTCTGCCAAATTCATTTTTGGCAGAGGGCGTTTTCTTTTGTCCTCTGCCCGACAAAACAGGAGGATAATCCCATGACCCTTTACGAAGAACTGCAGGCACGCGGTCTGGTGGCCCAGATCACCGACAATGAGATCATTGACCTCATCAACAACGGCAAGGCCACTTTCTACATTGGCTTTGACTGCACTGCGGACAGCCTGACTGCAGGCCACTTTATGGCCCTGACCCTGATGAAGCGCCTGCAGATGGCTGGCAACAAGCCCATTGCCCTGATTGGCGGCGGTACCACCATGATCGGTGACCCCTCTGGCCGTACCGATATGCGCAAGATGCTGACCAAGGAGGACATTGCTCACAATGCAGCCTGCTTCAAGAAGCAGATGGAGAAGTTCATCGATTTCTCTGAGGGCAAGGCTCTGATGCTGAACAATGCCGACTGGCTGCTGAACCTGAATTATGTTGAGCTGCTGCGTGATGTGGGTGCCTGCTTCTCCGTCAACAACATGCTCCGCGCCAAGTGCTATGAGCAGCGCATGGAGAAGGGCCTGTCCTTCCTCGAGTTCAACTACATGATCATGCAGAGCTACGACTTCTACTACATGTTCCAGCACTACGGCTGTAATATGCAGTTCGGCGGCGATGACCAGTGGAGCAACATGCTGGGCGGCACTGAGCTGATCCGCCGCAAGCTGGGCAAGGATGCCTACGCGATGACCATTACTCTTCTGACTGATTCTCAGGGTAAGAAGATGGGCAAGACTGCAGGCAATGCGGTCTGGCTCGACCCCAACAAGACCAGTCCCTTTGAGTTTTACCAGTACTGGCGCAATGTCGGCGATGCTGATGTGATGAAGTGCATCCGGATGCTGACCTTCCTTCCGCTGGAGCAGATCGATGAGATGAGCACCTGGAAGGACCAGCGCCTGAACGAGGCCAAGGAGATCCTGGCTTACGAGCTGACCAAGATGGTCCACGGCGAGGAAGAAGCTGAGAAGGCCCAGAACGCTGCCCGCGCCCTGTTCAGCGGTGCTGCCGACACTGAGCACATGCCCTCCACTCAGTTGACCGAAGCGGATCTGACCGATGGCTCCATCGGCATTCTGACCCTCATGGTCAAGGCCGGTCTGGCCGCTTCCAACGGCGAGGCCCGCCGCCTGGTTGTGCAGGGCGGTGTCCTGGTGGATGGTGAAAAGGTGGGCGCTCCCACTGTCAGCTTTACCGCTGATCAGCTGAAGAACGGTATCGTCATCAAGAAGGGCAAGAAGATCTACCACAAAGTGACCCTGTAATCTTTTAGAACCAGCGTATAATAAAAGCCCGGCGGCATCCAAAAATCGGATGCCGCCGGGCTTTTTACGTTTGTGTAATATTTATAGAGAAGGGCACTTACAGCTCAAAGGCCTTCTTCAGCACATCGTAAGCGGAGTCCTCGTTCTCACTACGCACCAGCAGAGAAATATCCAGATCGCTGGTGGTGATGAGCAGAACCTCGATGTCAGCCATAGCCAATGCGTTCAGGGCCCGGGCAGCTACACCGCAGCTGGTGACCATGTCCTCACCAAAGAGGTTCAGCTTGGAGTAACCAACGCTGATCAGCGGGGAAGCCTTGGCATCCTTGTCGAGATTGGCGGCAGAGATGGCCTTCATCACCAGTGTCAGATCGCTGGCAGATGCGGTAAAGCTGAAATCGATGTTGGTACCGTGAGGGGCGCTCTGACTGATCATATCCACCACAACGCCGGTATCGGCAAAGATCTGCAGGTAGCGGGCCAGGCTGTTGCCCTTGAACTCCACATCCTGCACACTGATCATCATCAGGCTGGGCTCAATGTTGATTTTGGAAACACCATACATAATGAACACTCCAATCTGCCCCAAAGGGCTGCAAATTCAGGCGAGCGCCAAAAACGCGCTGTTGATGTTGGTCTGTAATACGTTCTGGATGTACTCTATCCCAAAGCTGGGGTAGGCGGCCCGGACACCGTGCGCCTGCGCCAGCTCCGACGTGTAATCCCGGAAGAGGTAGGTGCGGACATTGGATTTTCCTGCATCATAGTGGGTCACGGTGGGATGCAATTGCGGGGAAGCGACAGCGCAGTGAACGCTGCCATCCGGGTCCGTCGTCTTGTTCAGCTCCAGTGTCAGGATGGCACCGATGAGTTGATCCGGTTTGCTTTGGGTGCTGAGGAAATTTCCCAGGGAATAGGCCACAAAGGTCTGACGGCCATCCACAGAGGTCTTCCACTCGGCATCCTGCACCACATGAGGGTGCGTGCCCAGAATAACATCCGCACCCCAGTCGGAAAGCTGCTGGGCGAGGTCCCGCTGGGTCTGGGTGATTTTGTGGCTGTCCTCCACGCCCCAGTGAACTCCAACCACCACGAAATCGGCCAGCTCACGCGCCCTGCGCACCTGCTGTTCCATCACATCCCGCTGGCTGGTGTAGATGACATTGGCCGTCATGGCACTGCTCTGCGGGATGCCATTGGTGTGGTCGGTGTAGGAGAGGTAGGCAATCGTCACACCGTTTACCGTCTGCAGGGGGATAGTACCATAATCGCGCTCTCCGTACCACAGGCCGGTCGTGACCACATCTTCCGGCATCTCGTCCCAGAACCGCAGCGTTGCTGCGATACCTTTGGCACCTTTATCGTAGGTGTGGTTATTGGAAAGACTGAACACCCGGATGCCTGCCCGGTAAAGAGCCTCTGCACATTCACCGGGGGTAGAAAAGCAGGGATAGGTGGAAGGCTCCAGTTCCTTGCTGCAGAGCGTTTCCTGGTTGATCCAGTTTACATCCTGCGCGGCATAAAAATCCAGCAGGTGCTCGTAGCAGTAGTCAAAATTATATCGCTGGCCTTCCGCTGCCCGGCGGGCTGCCTGTTTGTAGATGGGGGCATGGATCAGGTTGTCCCCGGTGGCCGAAAAACGCAGTGTGGTAGTAACAGGCTGCGGTTCCGGTTCGGGCGGGGGAACGCTTTCAGCGGTCGAAGGCTCGTCCTCAAAGGGGCCAAGCACGATGCCGGGAGTCTGGAAGCGCCAGAAGCCCAAGCAGGCCAATGCCGCACCAGCCACCAGCAGCACGCCCATCATCCTCAGAAAAACGGGTTTTCGTTTTCGCCGATTCTGCGGTTCGTGCCGCGAATGTCGTTTCGTGGATGCCGCGTGTCTTGCCTGTTCCATTCCGTCAGCCCTCCTGCCGCTCAAAATGGTGGAAGACGCAGAGACCTTACAGCTCTGCGATCATGTTACCCATATTGTACAGGCCCGGCTCCTTTTTTGCAAGATAGACAGCAGCATTTATTGCGCCATTTGCAAAAACACTGCGGGAATATGCAGTATGCTTGAGGGTGATGACCTCGTCCGGACCGCAGAACAGCACCTCGTGGTCGCCCACGATGCTGCCTCCGCGCACGGAGCTGATGCCGATCTCCTTGGGGTCGCGCTTCTGGCGCACAGAGGAACGGTCGTAAACATAATGATATGCGCCGTTGCTCTCTTCGTTGATGGCATCGGCCAGCATCAGGGCAGTGCCGCTGGGGGCATCCAGCTTGTTGTGGTGGTGCTGCTCCACGATCTCCACATCATAGTCTGCACCCAGAATGGCCGATGCACGCTTGCACAGCTCCGACAGCAGGTTGATGCCGATGGACATGTTGGCGCTCTTGAACACGGGCACAATGCGGGACAGCTGCACCACCTTCAGCTGCAGCTCTTCGGAAAGGCCAGTGGTGCAGACCACGATGGGCATCTTGTGTGCTTCGCAATAGGTCAGTGCCTTTTCCACAGCAGCAGGAGCGCTGAAATCAATGATGACATCGCCCTTGCCGTCCAGCTTATCCAGACTGTCGTATACGGGGATGCCGTTCTGCTCACCGTCCTGCTGGTCGATCCCGGCGACCACGCGGCAGTCACTCCGGTTTGCAATCATCTCGCAGAGGGCGTGGCCCATCCGGCCGCCAATGCCCTGAATGATAATATCCGTCATTTTTGTTTCCTCGTTTTCTGTTGTAACGGCAAATGCCCGGGAGAAACTATTTCCACCGGGCATTGTGCGCTGTTTCGTTTATTCCTGAATCAGACCTTCGGCCTCCAGTGCCTGCTCGATCTTCTCCTTGTGGGCATCACTGGGCTCGACCAGCGGCAGACGGCAGGAACCGGCCTCCCAGCCCAGCACATTCATGGCGTACTTGACAGGGATGGGATTTACTTCGCAGAAGAGTGCATCCGCCAAGGGCAGGATCTCCAGCTGCAACTTGCAGGCAGTTTTGGTGTCACCCTCAAACCATGCCTTGCAGCAGTTGTGCACCAGCTCAGGCTTGACATTGGAGACCACACTGATGACACCCTTGCCGCCCAGAGACAGCAGGGGGACCACCTGATCATCGTTGCCAGAGTAGATGTTCAGCTCGTCGCCGCACAGCTGGGCGATCTTGGCCACCTGAGAGATGTTGCCCGAGGCCTCCTTGATGCCGTTGATAAGCGGATTCCGGCTCAGCTCCAGTGCTGTCTCGGGGGTGATGTTCAGGCCGGTACGGGAAGGCACATTATACAGGATAACAGGGATGCCGCCCGCCTCGGCCATAGCGGTAAAGTGAGCCACCAGACCTGCCTGCGTGGTCTTGTTGTAATAGGGGGTCACCAGCAGCAGGGCATCGGCACCGCAGGCAGCAGACTTTGCTGCCAGTGCACAGCCGTGATCGGTATCATTGGAACCAGCACCCGCAATAACAGGCACCCGGTGGTTGACCGTCTCGACCGTAAACTTGATGGCGGCCAGCTGCTCCTCATCGGTCATGGTAGAGCATTCGCCGGTAGTTCCGCAGATCACAATCGCATCGGTGCCCCGTGCGATCTGATCTTCAATGATGCGGCCCAGCTCATCAAAGTTGATGCTGCCATCTTCGTACATGGGGGTGATGATCGCCACCGCCGCGCCGGTAAAGACAGGATTCTTCATAGTATAAAACTCCTTTGTACGCTCCGTCAGGAACGTGTTGTTCAGTCAAAATAGCCCTTTGCAGCCAGCAGCTCAGCCAGCAGCACGGCACCGCCTGCAGCGCCGCGCAGAGTGTTGTGGCTCATGCAGGCGAACTTGTAGTCAAACAGGGTATCCTCGCGCAGGCGGCCGATGCAGACAGCCATGCCGTTCTCTGTGTTGCGATCCAGCTTGGGCTGAGGACGATCAGGCTCAGTGAAGTAGTGCAGGAACTGCTTGGGTGCGCTGGGCAGGTTCAGCTCCTGTGCAGGGCCGCGGAAGTTAGCCCAGGCCTCGAGCATCTGCTCCTGGGTGGGCTTTTTGTCAAAGCTTACAAACACGGCAGCGGTGTGGCCGTCAGAAACGGGGACACGGAAGCACTGCGCAGTGATCGTGGGCTTCTCGGCGTTGACAATCTGATCGCCCTCGATGTGGCCCCACAGCTTCAGCGGCTCGCGCTCGCTTTTCTCTTCCTCACCGCCGATGTAGGGGATGACGTTATCTACGATCTCAGGCATCCGGTCAAAGGTCTTGCCTGCACCGGAAATGGCCTGATAGGTGCAGACCAGAGCCTTGTTGACGCCAAACTCCTTCATCAGGGGATGCAGGGCAGGCACATAGCTCTGCAGGCTGCAGTTGGACTTGACCGCAATGAAGCCGCGCTTGGTGCCCAGACGCTTGCGCTGGGCAGGGATGATCTCAATGTGGTCCGCGTTGATCTCAGGCACGACCATGGGAACATCCGGGGTAAAGCGGTTTGCGCTGTTGTTGGAGACCACAGGGCACTCGGCCTTTGCGTAAGCCTCTTCCAGTGCCTTGATCTCAGCCTTGGGCATATTGACTGCGCAGAAGATGAAATCGACCTGAGAAGCGACCTCTTCCACCTTGGCGGCATCCAGCACGACCATCTTCTTGACGCTCTCGGGCATTGGGGTGGTCATTGCCCAGCGGCTGCCAACAGCATCCTCATAGGTCTTGCCTGCGCTGCGGCCGGATGCGGCCAGCGTGGTCAGCTTGAACCAGGGATGATTCTCAAGCAGGGTCACAAAACGCTGCCCCACCATGCCCGTTGCACCAACGATACCAACTTTATACTGTTTTTCCATTTCCAGCACCTTTCCTTTCAATAAAAGCAAATTTACATCGAACACGGCTTGCAAACCAGCCGACCTTGCAATATAATAGATACTGTTTATACAGATTTTATGATAACATTGATACGGCACTCGTGTCAATCATCGGAAAGGCAAATGCAAAGCATGTTAAAAAAAGATTTTTGGTACGATTTACCCAAAGAACTCATTGCACAGGAGCCTGCAGACCCCAGAGACTCGGCCCGGCTCATGGTTCTGAGCCAGAAGGACGACAGCATCCAGCACCGGATCTTCCGCGATCTGCCGGAATATCTTGAGCCGGGTGACCTGCTGGTGGTCAACAACTCCAAGGTGCTGCCCGCCCGCATCGTGGGTGTCAAACAGCCCACCGGTGCTGTGTGTGAGCTGCTGCTTCTGCGGCAGGTCAAGGGAGATCAGTGGGAGTGCCTGGCAAAGCCCGGCAAGCGGATGCAGCCCGGCACCAAGGTTAGTTTTGGTGACGGCTCCCTGACCGCTGTGGTGGACGAAACGCTGGAGGATGGCAACAAGTTTGTTACATTCTATTATGACACCGAGACCCTTTATGAAAAACTGGATGAATTTGGCAAGATGCCGCTGCCGCCCTACATCACCAAGCAGTTGGAAGATCAGAGCCAGTATCAGACGGTCTATGCCAAGGAGCTGGGCAGCGCTGCTGCACCCACGGCAGGCCTGCACTTCACCCCGGAGCTGATGGATACCATCCGTTCCAAGGGTGTCGGAATTGCTGAGGTTACCCTGCATGTGGGTCTGGGAACCTTCCGCCCCGTGCAGGAGGACGAGATCGCGGATCACAAGATGCACAGTGAGTGGTATTCCATCAGCGAGGAGACTGCTCAGCGCATCCGGGAAACCAAGGCCGCCGGGCACCGCGTGATCGCCGTTGGCACCACCAGCTGCCGCACGCTGGAAGCCGCCGCCGCAAAATATGGCGAGATCAAGGCCTGCAGCGGCAATACCTCTATTTTTCTCTACCCGGGTGTCAAGTTCAACTGCATCGATGGCCTGATCACCAACTTCCACCTGCCGGAAAGCACCCTCATCATGCTGGTCTCTGCCCTCTACGGCTACGAAAAGACCATGGCTGCCTATAAAGTTGCCGTAGAGGAAAAGTACCGCTTCTTTTCCTTCGGCGATGCGATGTTGATAGAATAACCCCCGCGAGTTACAAATGTAAATCAAACTCAGCCGCAAGGTTTAACCGCCTTGCGGCTTTTCTTTTGCAAAAATAATATCACACCTGTTGACTTGCTCGCAAATAGAAGTGATAATACAATCACAGAATGATTTACAAACACACAACGGAGAGTAGATGGCACAAAAATGATGATTACATACAAAACCAACAGCGCAGTCGATACCAAGGAATCCGTTGAATGGTATTTTGGAAAATCTTTCGTCGCAAGCTCCACTGCATCCGCAAAGTATGAACACAAGAAGACCGGGAAAAGCATCTTCAAGTTCTGGCAGGATGGAACCGGTTGTCTCACCATCAAAATCAACTAAAAGGGGAAATGGAAATGTTTAAGAAGCTGGCCAAAATGATTTCCGAAATCAAAACCGAAAACGACCGAGATGCTACATTCTGGCAGATCGACCGTGAGTTTGAGCAGGAGAAGATCTCCGCAGCAGACCACGAGCTGCTTTATAAGCTGGCCGGAATGGTCGAAGTCGAGGAGGGCTAAAAAATTACTGTCAAGATCGCGCTGAAGAAGAAGTTCAACAAGAACGCCGCCGCCTGTTTTTATACCGAGTACGCGAAGAGCGTCACCTGCAAGACCATCCCGGCCGCCGAAATCATGGCGATGGGCTTTGACGAAACCGACCCGCACGACCAGTACGTCGTTGTCAAGGACGAGGACGGAAGCGAAAGCACGTTCCGCAACAGCTACGTTGACGTTTTTATCTTCTGAACAGGAGAGAGCAACATGAAAGCATCCAAGCAAATGGCAAAGGCCCTGCTGACCAGCGGCCAGTACCGCACAAAAAAGTACCTCTACACGCTGGGCTACAACATGTACGGTCAAGAGATCGTACAACGCACCCAGATCGACAGCGAGGGCCACAGAATCGGCAACGCATACTCAGCAGGATTTTTCAACGCCTATGACTACCCGGAAGAATGGAGAGAGAAAAATGTTTAATATCACTGATACCGAAAAGCTGCGGGATGCCTACATCTTCCTGACATTCGCTCAGAACGCCCCCGCCGCTGCACCTGAGAAAAAGGCCAACCGTGAAATCTTTATCACCAACACGAAGCGGGAAATCCGGGAATACAACAACCGCCCGATCTCCAACACGCGCATTATAAGCGCAGACTACGATGGACGCCTTGAACTTGTCCGACTGCCTGACGAGCTGGACACGGCACACAAAGAGGACGCCGCTGAGTGGTTCGATGATAACTGCTATCTGGAAGCCTGCAACAGCCCCTATGACTGCACCGGGCAGGAGTTCACAAGCTGGTATCACCTGTTCCAGCGGCGGGGCCACTGGTACGCCTATCACATGGTCAGTCGGGACGTTTGAACCGAATACAGCAAAAGGCCCAGAACCGCAGGAAAGCGGCTCCGGGCCTTTTATATTGCCTTATAAGTGAACTTGTGAGAAATTCCATTCTTGAACGTCAGCATTTCCACATGGCCGTTTCTCATGCGTACAGAATCGACGATCGACAGAAAGAACGACCGCAGCACAGACGGCTCCGTACATTCGGCCAACCCCTGAAAATAAATATACTCACGTTCCTGCAACCGCTGGGACATGATGAAGCTGCTGGCCTGTTCCAAAAAATCGTCATCCGAAAGCGACTGCGCCCACGATTCCGATGTCAGCAGGCCGATGGACTTGTCCTGTTCTTTCAGATCGTTCATCAAGTCGTTTTTCTTTATCAGGTATTCTTTATCCGACATCTGCTTGTTTGAATACAGGTAGATGTGATCGAGCCGTGTGAGGGCGCGTTCCGTCTTTCGCTTATCTGCCCGCAGTTTGCGCAGCTCCGGGTCGAGATTCTTTTTAACCGTCGGCTTTTTCAGAAGCACCGAATCAGCGGGGGAGTATTCGGCCAGCATTTCATACAGGGCGGCCACGCTGGCCGAATCTATTCCGGCCACGTTCTTGAACGTATCGCCGCGCAGGAGCCGCGCTTCAAGATCAGCAGGGGATTTTATCTGGTCGAAGCTCTTTTGAGCATTTATCACGTTCAAAATGAAATTTAGCAGAAATTCGCCCAGCACAGTGTCAGAAGTATATTTTGCATTGCAGGTCTTTGTCTTGCGCACGTTCGGGCAGCCATACTTGGCCGACCGATACCCGGACGCATGGAGCTTGCCCGGAGAAGCCGTAAAAGCGGCCCCACAGCAAGCGCACCATATAAGCCCGGAAAAGATATTCACGTTCTTCTGTGTCGCGCTCCTGCCGGGTGTATTGCGGTATCTGGCGTTTGAATCCAGCATCTTCTGAACCCTGTCGAATCGTTCCTTACTCACAAGTGGGGTGTGATGGTCTTGTATCACGACCCATTCGGATTCGTCCTTGATAGCCTTGCGCCCCGGTATCTTGTAATAATTATAGCGGTATGTGCCGATATACCACGGATTCCGAAGAATCGTCCAGACAGACACAGGGGAGAACGGATTGTGCTGGCGTGACACATAGCCGCGGTCGTTCAGCTCCCGCGCCGTGTGAACCAGCGAATCCGTCTTTTCGTACAAGTCGTACATTTCCAGCACAATGAAGCTTTCATCGCCATTGACGGAAAACGTCTGGGTTTCTTTGTTGTAATCATACCCAAACGGAACCCGGCCGCCGTTCCATGTGCCATCGTTCGCCCTGCTGATCATCGTGGCCGTGACGCGCTCCGCTGTCGTCTTGCGCTCCAACTCCGCAAAAATTAGCACCATTTTGAGCATTGCTTCACCCATCGCCGTGGACGTGTCGAATTGCTCATTGCGCGAGATGAACGTCACGCCGAGCATCTTCAATTCCTCATACATCTGGGCGAAGTCGAGCAGGTTTCGGCTGATACGGTCAATCTTCCAGACGAGCAGATGGGAGTACATACCGTTCCGAATCTGCATCATCATTTTTTGAAAGGCCGGCCGATCAGTATTCTTTCCCGAATAGCCCGCATCCTCAAAAATGGTATAGTCGCTGATGTTCAAGGCATATTCGCAGTAGCCGACAAGGTCTTTCCGCTGCATGGGCAGGCTGTCACGATCTACCTGATACGCGGTCGAAACACGCAGGTATATGGCCGCCCGCTGCGGCTTTTCTTTTGGCGCGTCGATTTTCTTCTTTCTCATTGCTGGGCCTTATCTTTCGGAACGTATTTTGCCAAAATCTGCATGACCTTTTCACGATCTTCTACGCTGGCCGCCTGATATGCAGCAAGCAGCGTTTGAAGTTCCTGAATGAATTCTTCCTGCGAAACCATAGCACACCTCTTATATTTTACTCTTTCTTTTCGGCATCCACGGCAGGATCAGCGACAGCCGCAACGTGGGTGCGCAAAAAGTCCTTGCACATGGAACGCTTTTCCACCGGGATGGAGCGGTAAATCGAAAGCAGCTCTTTTTCGTCAGCATCCAGCACGTCAAGGTTTTTGCGGCCGTGCGCTTTAAGCCGCTGCTTTTCGGTATCGGTCAAGATCACAATGCCGTCCCGGCCGTAAACCAGTTCGTCGATACTCATGCCAAGCCGTTCGGCCATGCCCTGAATCATATCCAGATGGGGAGCCTTGCCTTTTTTCAGGCGGGCGATGTTGGAACTCGCAAATCCGCTCTCAATAATGAGTCTGCTGGGTGCGATGTCGTGCCGTGCGCAGGCGTCCAAAATGTTTTCGTACAAGCCCATAATATAAAACACCTCACAAATTTACTCACAAATGAGAGCAAAAGCTGTTGACTCACTCACAAATGAGAGCTATAATAACAAATGTAAACCGACGAAAGCTCACAAAGTCGTTTACAAATGTAAGTATACCCTAAATATAGCATAGCTCACCAAAAAAAGCAAAGGAGGTCAAGAATTAAAATATGAAGCTCGAACTGCATCTGGACTGGAAGCGCACGGTCAAGACCATTATGACCATGAGAGGTCTGTCCAACAGCGATCTGGCGCAGGCTGCCGGTACTACCGACGCAACCATGCGGCAGGTCATCAACAAATCGGTCAAGGGAGCCGTGATGAACAAAGTCAGCGAGTATCTTGGTATCACCAATGCCGAAGTTCATCACGTCGTGATCGAGGTCGAATAACCTTACATCTATTTTACAGCATTGGAGCCGAGAAGATATGCAGAATGAGTGCAGCAAAGGCAATGACAACTATTACTTTTTGTGTCGGAAAAAAGCGTCGGAACACAACGACGCACTGAGCAGCCGCCTTGGAGCGGCGTCCCGTCTGAACATTTCGGAAAGCGCACTGCGCAACTATGAGGTCGATACCGCCAACGTGCCCCAGGATATTGTTTGCGCGATGGCTGACCTCTACGGTATGCCCGAAATGGAAACCCACTACTGCAAAAACGACTGCCCCATCGGAAAGCACGTCGGCAGCGCCATGACCTGCGAGGTCAGGAGCATTGAAAGCGTGGCCGTCAACTTCCTGACACACACCAACGGCAACGACATTCAGGCCATGCAGAACGCTGTCCTGAAGATCGCCATTGACGGCAAAATCAGCCAGCAGGAACGTGACCAGCTCCGAAAGATAGTCGCTTTTATCGAAAACATCTCACGGGACGCAAGCGATATGCGGCTGCTGCTTGAGAGGAAGTGCCAGAATGGAGCTTAAAGACATTTTGCGCGACATCCTCAAGCGCGAATATGGCATCGAAACGGACGCCCAGCTCATGCAGGCTATCCGTGAGCAAAAGCCGCTGGACATCGGGATTTTCGTTTCGCAGCCTGCAAGCCAACAGGCGAAAGCCTGCTGAACCATCCACAGGAGGTATGAACATGGAAGAACTTACCGTCCAGATTCAGAAACCCATCATCCCGCCGCTGGTCTGGAACAAAGAAGCCGTTGAAGCCTATGTCAATGATGCCGTTGAAAAGTACGTCGGCATCGTCTACACCGATGACATGATCGACGACGCGAAGAAAGACCGGGCAAAGCTCAACGCGCTGGAAAAACAGCTGGCAAAGGCTTTCACGGCCACGAAAGACGTTTACCTTGGCCCGCTGGCCGAACTGGAAACCGTGACCAAAGACCTGCGGCAAAAAATCAAGAAAACGTCCGGGGAAATCGACGTACAGGTCAAATCTTATGAGGATGCACTGAAGCAGGCCAAAAAGAACGACCTCTATCACGTTTACACCGCCGCCGCTGGTTCGCTGGCTGTTCTCGTACCGTTTGAGAAGATTTTTAATGAACGCTGGCTCAACAAGACCTACGCTTTCAGCACCGCCGAAAAGGAGCTGAAAACCATCATCGAGGAAAAGCGGCTGGAACTGGATGATCTGGCCGACGACTGCGAACCCGGCGAGGAATACGAAGCCGTAAAGCGGGCCTACCTCAAAAACCTGTCTATGAAAGAAGCCCGCGCCGAGCGCAAGGAGTTCCGCGACTTCAAGGCCCAGCAGGAGCAGGCAGCACAGGCCAAAGCCGCCGAAGAAGCCACCCGCCGCGCTGCGCCTGTTATCCAGCGTCCCACCGCAGAAGACCTTGAAATCAAAGCACAGGCCGCCCAGAACGTCGAGATGTCAAAGATCATCGACGACAATGGCCGTCTGGACTTTTCCTCTCTCCGCGCTGCACAACCTGAGCCGCAGCCGGAACCCGTGCAGCAGCCCAAAGTATTTGAGCGCACCTTGCACGTCCGCTATACCGCCGAGCAGGGCCGGGAGCTGATCGCAGCTCTGGATAAAATCGGCCTTGAATATAAACTGATCTAACAGGAGGTCAATATTATGGGATTTTCCGTACCGGGCCAGAACACCCAGAACACCGCCCCGCGTAGCGCACCTGTGGCAACTTCCCGCGCTGGCAACTACGCAACCACGACGACCCGCCAGCAGGATGCAGCTCTTGCGCCTGCAATGCCGTCCGAGCCTGTCAAGTATGAAGCAGACGGGCAGGAGATCGAGCTTTCGCCGGAGCTTATCAAATCCTATCTGGTCAGCGGCGACGCCGATAAAGTCAACGATCAGGAAGTTATGATGTTCCTGAACCTCTGCCGCTACAACCACCTGAACCCGTGGCTGAAAGAGGTCTATCTTATCAAGTACGGCGATAAGCCCGCAACGATGGTTCCGGGCAAGGAATCTTTTATGAAGCGGGCCGAGCGCAACCAGCACTTTGCAGGCATTGAAAGCGGCATCGTCGTCCACAACTCCAACAATAACCAAATCGAGTACCGCGAGGGCAGCGCGGTCTATGAAGATTTTGGTGAAAAGCTGATCGGCGGCTGGGCCAAAGTCTACCGCACCGACCGTCAGTTCCCGAACTACTCTGAATGTGCCCTCTCTGAATACCTTGGCAAAAAGGGCAACGGCGAGGTCAACCAGCAGTGGAGCACCAAACCTGCGACCATGATTCGCAAAGTGGCAATGGTGCAAGCTCTCCGCGAAGCGTTCCCGACCGACCTTGGCGCGATGTATGCAGCAGAGGAGCAGGGCGTAGAGGAGCCGGACAGCCTGCCGCAGGGCAGACAGACCGAGCCGACCTTTAACCGCCGCCCGCGCAAGCCGAAAGCCCCGGCGCGGCCCGACGTCGAAATCATCGACGCCACCCCAAACGATGAAACCGACCCGCTGGCAGCTCTCGAAAACGCTGGCCCTGAAAGCAGCGATATGCAGGAAGGACAGGAAAAATGATCTGCACAAGTAAAACAGGCGTCCTTGTTTATGGTGAGCTTGCCAAAGAGCCGGAATTTAAGCAGCTCCAGAATGGCAGCTACCTGATGAAGCTGAACATCCGCTATGACAGCGAAAAGAACGAAGCAGGGAAGTGGCTTGGAAAATTCATTGACGTCAATATCTGGCGCGTTGACGTTGACCTCTGGGATGATATGCTCCACAAGGGCGATAATGTCATTGCCAGCGGCAAAAAGGTCGAGCCGCACGAATACAACGGCAAAACCTATTACCAGCTCGACGCCGAGGACGTCACCCCATCCGGCAAAACACAACTGCGCTGGCTGCAACAGGCCATTAACGCCGTTTGGAGCGCAGGCCCCACACCGGCAGAGCAGCCACCGGCAGCCACTGAACCGCCCCAGCCGGAACCGCAGCAGCAGGCCGCCCCGCCCGCGCCCCGCGCTGCTGCACCTGCACAACCCGCCCAGCAGCCCGAAAGCACCCAGCCTGCCCGCCAGTACACCGAGGACGAAATGCGAATCATCGAGGGCGACGACGATGATCTGCCGTTCTAAGGAGGGCGCACGATGGCAACATACAGACAGATATACATATCCTTTTGGAGCGACACGAAAGTCTGTGATGACTTTTCGCCGGAGGACAAGTATTTCTACATCTACCTGCTGACCAACCCTCACACCAATATCTGCGGATGCTACGAGATCAGCTCCAGCCAGATGGCGCAGGAGCTTGGCTACAACGAAGAATCGGTCAAAAAGCTGCTGCGCCGCATGGAGCAGACGCATGATGTCATCCGCTACAACTGGCAGAAAAAAGAACTCCTGATCCTGAACTGGCACAAGTACAACTGGACGAAAAGCCCGAAAATGATTTCGGCCGTCCGCGCCGTGGCCCAGTACATCAAGACCGACGAATACCGGGCCTATATCCTGTCCACGCTCGAACGCACCATCAACGGCCAGAAAGAACCCGCCCCGCAGCCTGCGGCGGCGGGCACTCTTTCCCCGGCGGCCCCTGCACAGCCCGCCGCCATCACCGCCCACCAGAAGACGGACGAAGAAGAAACCATGAGCCGCATGGTAGCATCCTACGAACAGAACATCGGCCCGATCAAACGCGCCGTGTTCGACGCTATGCGGACGTGGTGGCTGTCAAAGGGCGTCGAGCCTGACATGATCTGCGCCGCTATGGATGAAGCCGCCATGCAGAACGCCCCGAACTGGACATACGCCGAGGGCATCTTGCGCCGCTGTCTTTCCGCAGGTATCACCACGCTGGCCGGATTCCGGGCAGATCAAAAGCACTTCCAGAGCAAACGAAAAGGAGGTACGCCCGCCGCGCCCGCTGACCAACAGGAAGAACCCAGCCTGTACGCGGCGTTTGGCATGAACTGATATGAGCATCGAATCCGCATTGAACCAGGTCGTGCAGCAGGCGCAGGCCGCCCAGAGCGTCGCCCCGGACGACTACAAAGACCCCAAAACTGGGCTTTTGATGTGCGGCAAGTGCCATACCCCGAAGCAGTACCATTTCCACAACGCCGCCTTTGATCTGGGCCTTGTCCCGGTGATGTGCGACTGCCAACGGGCAGCCCACGACGCCGAACAGCAGAAGCGCCGGGAATCCGAGCGGGAAATGCTCACAGCACGGCGCAAAGCGGCCTGTTTTGGAGCCAACGACCGAAAGGCAGCATACACCTTTGACACCGACGACCGCGCAAACACAGCGGCCACCAACGCGGCGCAGGGCTATGTCCGACACTTCACCGAAATGCAGGAAAAGGGGCGCGGCTTGTTTTTCATCGGGCCGTGCGGCACTGGCAAAACCTTTTTGGCCTGCTGCATCGCAAACGCTCTGCTGGATAAAGGCTACACCGTCAAGGTGTCCACCTTTGCCGACATCGCCAATCGCCTGCAAGGGACGTTCGACAAAGAATCCATCTACGACGACCTGAACGCCGTTGACCTGCTGATTCTGGACGACCTCAACGCCGAGCGCGACACCTCTTTCATGCAGGAGATCGTGTTCACGGTCATTGACAACCGCTGCGCCGCTCAAAAGCCCCTGATCGTCACGTCCAACATCACACCGTCCGAATTTGCAAACCCCGACACCATCGAACGCCGCCGCGTTTTCAGCCGCCTGCAAGAAGTCTGCATTCCGGTGGAAGTCAACGGCAAAGACCGCCGCCGCGAAGCCATGATGAAAAGCTGCCGCGACGATCTCGCTTTCCTCAACACATAAAGGAGAATCCGTATGAAGTACGATATTGAACTCCGCATATTCAGCAAGGAAGACCGCCGCACCATCGCGGCCATCCTGTCAGACAACGGCTATGACGTCGGCCAGCACACCAAAAAGGCCGGCAAAACTGGCCGTTCGACCGTCTATTGCATCCACGCAACGGACACGAAAAAGGAGGACACCCCCAATGAAGTATAAGCCCCTGACCGCCACGGTTGACGCCTACCAGCTCACCAAAGACTACGCCACCGATTCCCCGAAATGGGTGCGTGACCGCATCGGCACCCGCCTGTTCGAGAATACCACCATCCGGGACGGCGCAGTCCGCTTTGATGGTCTGACGTCCATCATCCAGAACCGCAAGCTGCGCGAACGCATGACCGCCCGCCCCGGTGACTACCTCGTTCGGATGCAGGACGGCAACGTGGCAGTCTACACGAAGCGCAACTTTGAAGCCCTCTACGCCCCGGCAGAGGGACAGCAGGCATGATTATTGCTTTCGCTGTCCCCGGAGAGCCGAAAGGCAAGGCCCGCCCGCGCACCGTCCAAATCGCGGGCCATGCCAGCACCTACACCCCAAAGGAAACGGTCATGTATGAAAATCTGGTGCGGCTCTATTACCAGCAGGCCGCCAGAGGATTGCGGCTTTCCGGCCCCATACAGGCCGAAATCGTCAGCTATTCATCCGTCCCGAAATCCACCTCAAAAAAGAAAAGAGCCTTGATGCTTGACATCAAGACCCTTTGCCAGAAGAAGCCAGACGTTGATAATCTGGCGAAAATCGTTTTGGACTCTCTGAATAAAATCGCCTACGACGACGATGCGCAGGTCTGCCGCCTGCTGGTCGAAAAGCGATACGGGGAGACCCCTCAAGTACTTGTCAGATTGAGCGAGCTGGAACCATGAAGATTTTATACTACATCTTAGCATTTGCCATGGGCTATTTTTTCCGCAAATACGGGCAAGCCCACAAAAAACACGACGAGCTGGACAGCCATGCAGAAGAGCTTATCCGGCGCGAACAGGAAGCCGAAACTTTCGGCGATCTTTGAAAGGAGCATCACAATGGCCATCACCAACTATGAAGAAATGTCCATCACGTCCCCGGCCTTTAACACAGTCCGCGAAGCCTTTGACGTGGCCTTGCAGCGGCTTTTGAAGAAGATGGAGAAGTCCAAAATGGACGAGGGCCAGATTGCCCTGAACATCACCGTCACCAACGAGGACGTCTTTACCGATGGCGATGCAGAGCTGGGCGACACCGACGGCCCGGAGAAAAAGCCTGTCCTGAAGTACAAGATCACGACCACCGTGCCCATAAAGGACACCGACGACGGCAAGGCCGATACCGGCATGGCCCTTGTCTGGGACAAAGACCTTGGCCGCTATGTGCTGGTCTATATGCAGACCAACCAGACCTCTATGTACGACAACCCGCCCGCAGGCGGCCCCCAGCAGACCACCATGAACCCCGCGCAGCAGATCGGGCAGGGGAGCGGCGCACTGATCGACATCCGCGCTTTCAGGCCGGACGACGACGGCGACGACGAATAACCCCCATCGGGCAGCTTTTGGGCATAAAAAGAGCCGCCCACCCTCAAACCTCAAATGGCCTAAGAATGAACGGCGCCGGACAACCGTTATTATACCATTTGAGCGGAGGAAATGCAAGTGCAGCAGTCAGCGAAAGATCGGCTTTCCGAATACCTGCCGATGGCAATGGAAAATAAAAATCGGCTTGCCCGCTTGAATGATATGCGGGACGCCGCCGGGGGCCTGACAGGTATACCCGAAAGCGACGGCAGCGCACACACGGCCGGGAACAGTCATAAGATGGAAGCCGCGGTCGAACGCTACCTCGAATACGAAAAGAAGATTCAGCCGCTTTTGAAAGCCAACGCCGACAAGATGGCCAAGCTGGAAAGCATGGTCGATTCCATCCCCGACGGCTTACAGCGCGAAGTCCTGCGCCTGCGGTACATGGACGCCGAAAGTGAGGACACCTGCCGGCCGAAAAAATGGAACGCCGTTGCCCTCACGCTTTACGGCAGCGACGACCGAAAATACATCGAAGCTGTCCACCGCATCCACAAAAAAGCCATTTTGACCCTAGAAAACACAGAAAATGTACCATAAATGAGTGTAAATGAGTATAAATGAGGTAGATTGCGCATACAAATCTGTGATACTATCACAATGCGAAAAGCGAAAGGGAGCTTCCGACACTCCCAGACGCCGGACGCAAAGAGAATAGCGCACTCATTCTTTTCTCTGCCCTACCACCTGACCGCAGCAGCGGCCGGGTGGTTCTTTTTTGCGCAGAAATCGGGATGGGCCAGCGCAAAAGGGCAAAATAAACCTGAAAGGAGGAAAGAACTGTGTACTACATCATTTGCAAACTGGACGTTCCCGGCTTCCATAACTGGCCGGACGCCCCGGCGGGCCTTGAATACCTGCGCAGCATCCACCGCCATGTGTTCAATATTACCGCCAGGATTCCCGTTACCCACGACAACCGCGATCTGGAAATCATCCAGACACAGAACCGCATCCACCATTTTCTGTCCGACCGTTTCGGCGACGAAAACGGCCACATGATGCTTGGCTCCATGTCCTGCGAAATGCTGGCGAAGCTGATCGCTGATACTTTCGGCTGCACCGAAGTCACCGTGCAGGAAGATGGGCAGGGAGGTGGCGTCTATGTTAGGGAGTAACGTCAAAGTTCATTTTGCCGGAAGCGATGGCAGCAAGGAAAACTTTTGCGCCCTTGTTGCGGCAGATACCCGCTACCGCCTGTACAGCTGCTATAACTACATCGTCAACAAGAAGCCCGACGATGATTTCAGGCTGCCGGAAGATGATATTATTCTGGAACAGCAGAAGCAGCAGAAACACGTCATTCAGGATTCGGGCCTGTTCACCCTGATGTTTGGTGCCAGCAAGGGCCAGCAGCAGACCATCTCGACCCTGACCGAATGGCAGGACAAGCTCATTGCCTTTGTCAAGCAGAACAACATCACCGCATCCTGCGTCGAGATCGACTGTCAGAAAGTCCTTGGCCCGGAAGAAGCGTGGTATTTCCGTCAGCGCATGAGAGATCTTCTGCCCGAAAACAAGCAAATCAACGTCTTTCATTTTGAGGACGGCTTGAAAGGCCTTGACCGCCTGATCGAATTTGCCGATTACATCGCCGTCAGCGTCCCGGAATGGCGCATTGTAAAGCCCGCAACCCACAAGCAGGATATACGCTACATCACCCACTACATCAAAAACAAGAAGCCGGAGATCGACATCCATTTGCTTGGCTGCACCGACTTCAAAATCATCCGCGAGAACAATTTCTGCACATCGGCCGATAGCACGAGCTGGCTGTCCGGCGTGAAGTACGGATATTTCAACGATGGCATCAAAAAAGAACACATCCGCAATTTTAAGCGCAGCCTGTACAACGAGCGCGAAGCACAGGTAAAGGCTATGATGCTGGCCCGTGGCATCGAGCCAACAGGCAAAAAGCTGGTATATACCACAAACGCCAGCCTTTGCGCGACCATCTGCAAAGACCTGTATGCCCGCACCTGCGGCCCGCAGGACTGAACCAAAAGGAGAAGCACAATGAAAAAAAACGACAAGAACTATTCCATCCTGCTGACCCTGTTCGTGATCTCCATCGTCATTGCGAACGTCGTCGGCAGCCGCACCATTACCACCGGCATCCACCTTGGCCCCATCACCCTGTCCACATCCGGCGGCGCGATCACCTACGCTGTCACGTTCCTGTGTACCGACATCGTCGGCGAAATCTGGGGCCGCAAGAAAGCGCAGAGCATGGTTTTCTTTGGCTTTGTAGGCCAGATTTTCGCAACCATCGCAATTATCCTTACAGGCTGGTGCAGAGCAGTAGACCCTGTTATTGATGGCGCATACCAGACGCTTTTAGGCCAGAACTGGGTTTTCGTCATCGGCAGCCTGTGCGCCTACTACGCATCCCAGAGCTGGGACGTCTTTGTGTTCCACAAAATCCGCGATGCCTACATCCGCAAGCACGGCGACGTCAAGGGCGGTCGCTGGATTTGGAACAACGGCTCCACCTGCACAAGCCAGATCATCGACACCGCCATTTACGCCTTTATCAGTTTTGGTCTGGGCCTTGGCTGGGCATTTACCCCGGAGGGCCGCATGAACCTTATCGGCATGATGATCGGTCAGTATCTGCTTAAAGCCTGCCTTGCTCTGGCAGATACGCCGTTCTTCTATTTCTTCACCCGCCGGGAGGTAACAGAACATGGCAATGAATATCAGGAGAATGCAGCTTGCCGATCTTAACCCGGCAGACTACAACCCCCGCAAAGACTTACAGCCGGACGACCCCACATACCTGAAGATCAAACAGAGCCTTGAAACCTTTGGTATGGTCGAGCCTATCATCTGGAACGAAAGAACCGGGCACATCGTGGGCGGCCACCAGAGAATCAAGGCCCTGCGCGATATGGGCGAAGCCGAAACCGACGTTGTCGTCATAAACGAACCCCTCAAAGAGGAAAAGAAGCTGAACGTCATCCTCAACCGCGCCAAAGGCCGCTGGGATAATGAAAAGCTGGCCCCCTTGATGCAGGAGCTTTCCGAACGCGGCGACGTTTCCCTCACAGGCTTTGAGGACTACGAGCTGCAAGGACTGATCGACCAGTACCAAAACCGTCTGGCCGACATCCTCGATTATTCACCGCCTGAACCGCAGCCGGACAACGAGCAGGAAGAAGAAACCCCTGCCGACGCCACATTCTCAATGATCTTTTCCATCCCGGCACAGTACAAGGACGCCGTGGACGCATACCTCGAACAGGACGACGCCCGCGAAACCCTCGCCGCTGCCATCATGGAAAAAATCAGAGGGGAGGACTAACGCATGGAATTTGAAGTAAAGCGCATCGCGGACATGAACCGCGCCGCCTATAACCCCCGCGTCGATCTCCAACCCGAAGATGAAGAATATCAGGCCATCGAGCGCAGCTTGAAGCGTCACGGTCTGGTACAGCCTATCGTTTGGAACCGCCGCACCAATACCGTTGTTTCCGGCCACCAGCGTTTGACCGTCCTTGAAGCGCAGGGCGAAACCGAAGTCACCGTTTCCGTCGTCGATCTGGACGACATCCAGGAAAAAGAGCTGAACGTCGCCCTGAACAAAATCACCGGCGAATGGGACGACGATAAACTTTCCGTCATCCTCAACGAGCTGGGCGAAGAAGCGATCGACACTGGTTTCACACTCCCGGAAATCGACGTTTTGAGGGATGAACTCAAATCCTACTTTGACGACGTGACCGCACCCGACGAAGAAGAACCCACCGAGGAGCCGGAAGAATCTTTCCTGCTTAGCCTGACCTTTGATGCAGCCGACGAAAAGCCCCTGAAAGCCTACATCAAGGAGCACAGCGAAGATGCTGTCGTGAGGATCATCGTCGATACCGTCACCGCGTCGGCATGACCGGGCTGTTTCTCCCTGCATGACCCTGTAAGGAGAATGCCATGGAAAAACAGGTCAAAACAAAGGTCTGGGAGCAGCAGCCGAAAGAGAGTGACCCGGCCTATGCTGCGTTCTCCATCTACCGGGACATGGGCAAAAACCGCACCGTCGCGGCGGTGGTAAGGGAGTGCGGCAAGAATCGGAGCTTAATCGACCGCTGGCACAAGGGCCACAACTGGGCCGCCCGCTGTCGGGCCTACGATAACAGCATCGACGAAGAAGCCCGCAAAAAGGCCGCCGTAGAAGCGGCCAACATCCGCAAAACGCACCTGCAAATAGCTGCCCAGCTCCAACTAAAGGCACTGAACGCACTGAACCTGTTGGCCCCGGAGGATATGACGCCCCGCGACATCAAGGAAATGCTGAAGCTGGCCCTTGAAGTCGAAAACAACCTCGTACTGGAAAAGGCCCCGCAGGAGGACGCCACAACCGCACCCACCCTGATGCAGACCATCGAAGAAGCCTATCAGCGCAGAATGGACGGTGAAACCCCACATGACGAGTGACGCTGTTCTGTTCTACGCTGACCACCCGGTCGAGTTTGTCGAGGACGTCATAGGAGCAAAGCCGGACACGGAGCAGGCCAAAATCCTGCGAAGTCTGGCCGCCAACCCCATGACCGCCGTTCGGTCTGGACACGGCATCGGCAAGAGCGCGGTGCAGGCGTGGGCGATTATCTGGTTTATCTGCACCCGGCCCTATCCGAAAATCCCCTGCACAGCCCCCACACAGCACCAGCTGTATGACATCCTCTGGGCCGAGGTGTCAAAATGGCTGCGCAGCAACCCCGCATTGCAGCGGGAGATCATCTGGACACAGGAGCGCGTCTACATGGCCGGGGCAAAAGAAGAATGGTTTGCCGTTGCCCGAACGTCAAACACCCCGGACGCCCTGCAAGGCTTCCACTCCGAAAGCCTGCTGTTCATCATCGACGAAGCATCCGGCGTGGACGACAAGGTCTTTGAGCCTGTATTGGGCGCACTGTCCACAGAGGGAGCGCGGCTGCTGATGTGCGGAAACCCCACACAGCTGCAAGGCTTTTTCTATGATGCGTTCCATAAGAACCGGGCCGAATATCACACCATCCACGTTGACGACCGAAACAGCCCCCGCGTGTCGCAGGAGTATATAGACCGCATCCGCACCATGTACGGCGAGGACTCCGACGTTTTCCGCGTCCGCGTCGCCGGGGATTTTCCGAAGTCTGAAAAGGACGTCTTTATCCCGCTGTCGATGGTCGAGAAGTCCATCAACACCGACTGGAAAGAGCCGGAAAAGCCGCTATCCGTGCATATCGGCTGCGATGTCGCCCGATTCGGCGATGATAAAACCGTCATCGGCTACAAGATCGACGAGAAGATCTATTTCCACCAGAAGATACAGGGACAGGACACCGTGCGAACCGCGCATGAAATAGCCCTGCTGGGATGCAGGCTTGTTGACAAATACCACCTCGAAACCGCTATCCCGGTCAAAATCGACGACGGCGGCGTCGGCGGTGGCGTGACCGACAACCTGCGCCAGATAAAACGCTCTGACCCCGACCGTTTCTGGTGGCTCTCCATCGTCCCGGTGAAATTCGGCCAGATCATCAAACACAAATACTATCACGACACGACCACCTACATGATGGCCGTTGTTAAAAAGCTACTCCAAACCATTGACGACGACGGCAACGAAAAGCCTGTCGAACTTATCCTGCCCGACGATGCAGACTTGGCTGCGCAGCTCTCCACCCGCAAATACGGCATCACGGAGAAAAGCAAGGTCAAAATCGAAAGCAAAAAGGACGTCAAGGCCAGAGGTCAGCCGTCCCCGGATGAAGCTGACTGCGTCCTGCTTTTGTGCCTGCCCGTCAAGCCCTCAAAGGCCCACCCGCCAAAGGGCACAGGAAGAAAGGAGTAAACCCCATTGTCAACGAAAAAGAACCCCCGGCCCATGCAGGCCCGCATCATCAAGGGCAAGAACTACACGCCACCCTTGCAGCCCATCAAAAAGGCCGACACCACGACGCAGGTCACGGAGCAGGAAGCCTTTAACGCGGGCGACTGGATTGAGCCGCCCTATGAGCTGGCTGGCTTGCATGATCTTGTCCGGGAATCGACCATCCTGCCGCAGTGCATCCGCGCCTACAAAGACAACATTGCAGGCTTTGGCATCGGCGTCCGCTATGCTGAGGACGTCAAAGAGAGCGATGAAGCCAATGTGGAATATAATCGCATGGCCCAGATCATCGAGCTGCTGAACACCGAGCAGGACACAAAGGAAGTCTTTGAAGACCTCATTGAAGCCCGCGAAACCTACGGCGTGGCCTACCTCGAAGTTATCCGCAATCTGGATGGGGAAGTGCAGCAGATCGAATTTTTGCATGATACGCCATCCATCCGAATGACCGTCCCACTGGAGCCGCGCATCGAAACCACCTATTTCAACCACGGCGAAGCTGTGCAGCGCAAGAAGAAGTTCCGCAAGTTCCGGCAGCAAGTCGGCGGCAAGACCGTCTATTTCAAAGAGTTCGGCGACCCGCGCCGCATGGACTGGCGCGATGGCCGTTACCTCGAAGATGGCGAAGCCCTCGACCTTTCCTATGAAGCGAACGAGATCCTGGACTTCTCTATCGGCATCCAGCCCTACGGCGAAGTGCGCTGGATAGGGCAGGTCTTGGGCGTCGATGGTAGCCGCCGCGCCGAACGGCTCAATAATAACTACTTCATCAACGGCCGGCATACGCCCCTGATGATTATGATTCAGGGTGGCACACTGACCAACGAGAGCTATGACAAGCTCACGAAGTACATGGACGACATCAAGGGCGAAGCAGGGCAACACGCCTTTATTGTCCTTGAAACCGAATCCACCGACAGCAAGACCGACTTTGACGAAACCGAGAAGCCGAAAATTGAGGTCAAGGATTTGGCGTCCATCCTGCAAAAAGATGAACTGTTCCAGTCCTACATGGACAACAACCGCAAAAAGGTACAGTCGTCTTTCCTGCTGCCTGACCTGTACACCGGGTACACGACCGACTTCAACCGTGCCACCGCGCAGACCGCGCAGGAGGTCACGGAGAAGCAGGTTTTCCAGCCGGAGCGCAAGAGCCTTGCATGGGCCATCAATAACCGGCTACTGAACGCCTACGGCTTTAAGTATGTCGAAGCCTATTTCTTGGAGCCGAACATCTCCAACCCGGACGACATCACGAAGCTGCTGACCGCCGCAACAGCCGCAGGCGGCGTCACCCCCAACAAGGCGAAAGAGATCCTCTACAAGTATCTTGGCGAGGATTCCGACGACTACGACGAAGAGTGGGGCAACGTCCCGCTGTCCATCACCAACAGCCCCAGCAGCGGCGGCTTTGACCTTGGCGCACTCACGATGGCCCTTGATGGCAAAATCCAGAAAGCGGCCAGCCGCCCGGAGGACGCGCAGGTCTACGCCGTGATGAAAGAAGTTCGGAAGCTGCTGGTCGATCTCAAACAGCAGCAGGAGGGCGAACAGTGAAGCAGCGTCTTGTTATCCGTCCGTGCTACTGCGACCGCATAACAAAGGCCATTGACGCCTATATCCGCAAGGCCGACAACGACCTGTCGAAGCAGCTGGGAAAGGAAGGCTATGCGAAACCAAAGAAAACGCTCCAATACGCGCAAGATATTGAGGACGACGTGGCCGACATACTCACCGAGGAAACGGACTACTTTGTGCGAGAAGCTAAAGCGGCTGGCAGTCTGGATGAGTTTGAAAAGAAGCTCCCGGCTGTAACCGCTGCCACCCCTGCAACCGCCAAATTGAGCAAAGCCTTTGCCGCCCGCCTGTCGAAGTTCCTGCCCGAATACGCGGCCTACTACCTGAAGCAGACCGACAAGAGCCTGAAACTTGACCGGGTATCAAAGCGCACGACCGCATGGATTGAAAGCTGGAGCGACGAGCTGGCCGACCTTATGAGGACGACCAGCAAAGACCAACTGGAAGCCATGCTCAAAAAGGAAATCAACAACGGCGGCAACATCTCCCAGTTTTGCGTTGACCTCATAAACTCCGGCATGGAAAAAGAGGGCAAGGGCGAATACTGGACATCCCACTACCGCGCCCGCCGGGTGGCGGTCACTGAAATTCTGGGAGCGCACAGCGTCGCCCAGCAGGAAGCCTTTATGCAGTCCCCGGCCGTTGAAAGCAAAGGCTGGCTGCACACCGGCAACTACCGCAACGAACCCCGGCAAAATCATATCGACATGGACGGTCAAATCGTCGCCAAAGACCAGCCCTTTGAGCTGATCGGGGCCGACGGTATCGTCTACCATCCCATGTACCCGCGTGACGTTATCCTGCCCGCAGGCGAACGCATCAACTGCCACTGCATCCAGCAGCCTATTGTTTCGGAGGACATTCTGGGCCTGCCCTTGGAAGAGCGGAAAAAGCTCCAACAGCAGGCTATTGATGACATGGACGACGAATGGGAAGCCGAGCTGGACGCACGAAATAAGGCGAAAGCCGGAATTGAGGATGAATAACATGATCGTAACCATTGATGAAGCCCGCGTAGGTCATCCCAGTATCAAGCTGGACAGCATGGAGCTTTCCGGCATGATCAGGTCTTACACCCTGCACCATGCTGTCGATGAAGTCCCCACGTTGGAGCTGGAACTTTTACCTGGCACCGATCTGGCCGAGGTCAAGGCCATTCTGGACAACCCGAATGTGACCATCATCCCGCCCGCCGCAATGTCGGACGAAGCAACCGAACCCCCGGCTGAACCCAATACCTGATAAAGAGCAGCGGCAACGCTGCTTTTTATATTGCCCGAAAACAGGAAAAGGAGGTGAGCACATGGCAAAACCTGTAAACAAGGCAAAAGAAATCACAGACGCGCGAATCTCTTTCGTGTCCCTTGTCGATAAGGCCGCCAACAAGCGGCCTTTTCTTATCGTCAAAAACGAGGACGGCAAGGCGGCCTTTACCACCTATGGCAGAATCATCAAGTCCGACGACAACCGCCATTTTGTGACTGGCATCGTCTACGAACCTATGACCGAGGACGCCCACGGCAACTATATGACCGCCGACGAAATCGCAAAGGCAGCCTTTTGGTTTGCCAAAAACGGCAACAAGGTCGATTTACAGCACAACTTTGTGTCCGAAGAGGGAACCGCCGTCGTCGAAAGCTGGATTGCAAAATCCGACTGCGACATCGGCGGCGAAACCGTCAAAGAGGGCACTTGGCTGATGACCGTAGAAATCAATGACGACAGCCTTTGGCAGTCCATCCAGAACGGCGAAATCACCGGGCTTTCGATGGGCGGCCTTGGCGTATACGCACAGGAGGACACCGATTTGAGTAGCGCATCTGTAACCAAAGCACAGGGCCGCGTCGAAAAGGGCGCGGTCACTGACAATTTCAAGCAGTCGAACACGAGCAGCAGCTTTTGGAACGCCTTTGACGCTCTGCGCAGTGCCCTGTACAGCTACAACAGCTACACCGGGGCCTACACCTACCAGACCGACGAAGACACCATCAAGGCCGCGCTGGAAGAGTTCGGCACGATTATCACCAACCTGCTGACCGATGCAAGCAGCGAAAAGCCCCTGACCAAATCCCTGTTCGAGTGCAAGCCCACCCCGGAGCTGGGCCGCATCGAAAAGGCCGGCCGCAGCCTGAGCGCAAAGAACCGGGAAGCCTTGCAGGGCTTGTATGACAGTCTGGGCACGTTCCTTGCATCTGTTGACGCAGACCCCGACAAGGACAAGCCCGGCGGCGAAACTGGCACCGAGGAAGATACCACCGACGGCCAGAAGGACGACAAGGGCAGCAGCAAGGACGAGGGCAAGAATCAGGCGACGGACGATAACAAAAAGACCGCTGCCGATAACGATTCTGCCGCGTCCACTAACAAAACCGACGACCCCGACAACAAAAAGCCGGGCGACGATACATCCACCAAGACCACCAAAAACAAGGAGGGCAAAACCATGACCAAGAGCGAAGCCGAGAAGCTGGTGCAGGACGCCGTAGCAAAGGCACTGGGCCAGCAGCAGACCGAGCAGCAGGCCCCGGCCGCCGTCGCAAAGGCAGCGGACGAGGAAATCACCCCGGACTTTGTCCAGAACGCCGTTGATGCAGCCATCAAAAAGGCACTGGGCCAGCAGGAGCCGGAACAGAAGCAGGAGCAGCAGCTCACCAAAGCCGACCTGTCCGACCTGATCGACGGCATCGTCGCAAAGTCCGTCAGCGCAGTGCTGAACAGCCGCGCCAACCCCACCAACCTGAACGGTGCATCCGGCACTGTCCAGAAGTCCGCCGCGCAGGATGAATGCTACCTGCACGGCATCCTGTAAGTGAAAAAGGAGGACACCAATATGCCGCGTTCCATTGAAGACATCATCCGCAACGCCATCAACACCGGTGACTTTACCCCCAGCGCAGGCGCGGGCATCCTGTCCAGTGAGCAGGCCCGCAAGTTCATTCAGCAGACCTTTGAAGCCACCACGCTGGGCGGCCTTGTTCGTCACGAAATGCGCACCGCACGTTCCGGCGAGATCGACAAGATCGGCATTGCATCCCGCCTGCTGCGTGAGAAGACCGAGGACACCGACGACGGCTACCGCGCAGGCGTGAACACCACCTCGATCAAGTACGCCTGCACCCCTGTTCGTCTGCCTTGGGAAATCACCGAGGAAACTCTGCGCGAGAACATCGAGGGCCAGAACCTTGAGAACATCATCACCAACATGATGACCACCCAGACCGGCATTGACGCGCTCGACCTGTACCTGAACGGCGACGAGAAGTTCGCAAAGGTCAAGACTTTCAGCGCGGCCACCGCCTACCAGAAAGGCGACCTCGTTTCCAACGACGGCAAGGTCTACGAGTTCACCGCAGCCCACAGCGCAGGCGCATGGACTGGCACTGATGCCGTGGCCCTTGGCACTACCGGCGACGCCGACTTCCTGAAAGTCAATGACGGCTGGATTAAGCAGCTGCGTGAGGGCGCACACGTCGTGGACGCCACCGCGAACAACTCCATGACGCTGGATATGTTCTACAACTCCCTGCACGCCATGCCGAACAAGTACAACAACGGCAAGCTGCGCTGGCTGATGTCCCCCCATCGTGCGCAGGAGTGGGAGCTGCACCTGCTGAACCAGATCATCGACAAGGGCGGCGCGGTGCCTGATTCCATCTACAACAGCCCCGCAAAGGTGCCTGTCGTCGAGTGCCCGTCCCTGCCTGATGACAAGATCATTCTGACCGACCCGAAGAACCTTATTGTCGTCAACACCTACGGCATGAAGATCAGAAAGACCGTGGAGGGCAAGGAAGCCATTATGAAGGACAAGCGTTTCTATGTTGTCCACTTTGACTTTGATCCCATCATCGAGGAGCTGGACGCGGCCGCCATCATCACCAACATTAAGCGATCTGGCCCCGCTGATACGAAAGGCAGGAGAACAGAATGACGTACCACCTCAGACTGAAAAACGCTATGTCCTACACTGGCGTGGTCAATGCCACGCGGGAGGAACCCGATGTTTTTACCGCAGATGAAGCCATCAAAGCCGCCGCCCTGCGCAGCGGCTACTTTGATCTGGTCGATGTTCTGGCCGAACAGGACACGGCCGCCCCCGCTGACGCCGACACCATCCCGCTGACCCCGGCAGGGGAGCAGGCCGACGATGGCAGCACCCCGGCCACCCTTGACCGGACCTACCTCGAAAGCCTGTCCTTTGCCGAGCTGAAGCGTCTGGCAAATGACATGGACGTCCAGGTCACGAAGACCACGAAAAAGGCCGAGCTGATCGACACGCTGGCCGCTGAGACCGTCACCGTCCCGGCAGAAGCCGACGACACCGAGCCGGATTTTGGGGAGGTCTGACCCATGCCCGCACGTCCTTGGATAACCCCGGAGCAGGTGCGTGAATATTCCGAAACGCCGGAAGTCGTCGCACGGACGGACGCAAAGCTGACCGTGGACATCTCCCGCGCTGAACAGTACATCCTGACCTACACCCACAACAAAGGGCTGCTGGACATGGACGAGCTGCCGGAGGGCGTCAAGACCGCCTGCATCCTGCTGGCCGAAGCCTACGCCCACAATGCCGCGCTGACGTCCTCTAAAACGCTGAAATCCGAAACCTTTGACGATTACAGCTATTCGGCCGATCATTCGGACATCGAAGTCCGCAACCTCGATCTGGCCGCCCTGCTGGACGACTACGTCGTGGCAGCAGCCAACGGCACAGTCACCATGCGTATGCGGCGGCTGTAAGGGGGCACAACATGGCATTTGAACAATTTCTCAACGACCTGTGCGACATCTACCATGTGCAGAAAGACACAGGCTCCCCCGGCTATGGCCTGAACAAACAGCCGACCTTTTCCTACCCGGCAGAGCCGGACGTCCCCGGCGTCGCCTGTCATTTCGGCGTCAAGAGCGAAAGCACATCCATCAACCAGACCGCCCCGGTCAACGTCAAGGAATCCCGCATCAAGCTGACCCTGCCCACCGGGACGGACGTGCGCCTGAACGATAAGATCATCGACAAGAAGAACGGCTATGAGTACATCGCGGAAATCCCGCACGACGTCCACGGCCACCACATTTTTGTCTATGTCACCGCAAAGGGCCAGCAGAGGTATTTGTGATGGCGACCGTCAACGTGGACGTTTCCGAATTTCGCGCCTTTTTCCAGAAGATGGGCAAAGCCGCATCCGGGGATTTTAAGCGCGAAATGGAGCTTTTCTTGGAGGGCCTTGGCAACGAGTTCTTGCGCATCCTGCAAGACGAAATTGTCCGGCGAAAGGTCATGGACACACGCCAACTGCTGGCGTCCTTTGAGAAAGGGGAGCAGGGTAACGTCTGGGAGCTTTCCGACGGCGACCTGACGCTTGAAGTCGGCACAAACGTCGATTATGCGTCCTACGTCAACGACGGCCACTGGACGAACCCCAAAGGCGTACAGTACCGCTTTGTCCCCGGCTACTGGCTGGACGATGGCCGCTTCATTTACGACCCATCCGCAGAGGGCGGCATGGTGCTGAAACAGCACTGGGTCGAGGGCAAGCACTACTGGGAAAGCGCGTTGCACATCCTCGACAAGATGATGCCCGACCTGCTGGACGCAAAGCTCCAAACTTGGCTTGATGAATATTTCGAGTAATCGACTTTCCAGCACCGGGAAGTCGATTTCATTTTGCCATCATGCCAGTTTTGGGGCCATCTGACCGAACGAAACCCACAAAAAAGGAGAACTCATGCTGGAACAGGACTTAGCCAGCATCATGCGTTTTCTGACCGAAAAGAGCGGCAGCCCCGCGCCGTACTACAACAACGTGCCTGAACAGTTCCGCATCCCGGCGGTCTACTTTCCCCGGCCGGAGATCGGCAGCAGCGGCGACACGCTGAACACCTACGCGCTGAATTTTTCCCTTTTCGTCAAATTCTTTCACCGCACGAAAGAGGACGCATACGAGCTTGGCTACACAGCCCTGAACGCCCTGCTGGAACGTCGCAACAGAATCCCGCTGATCGACGAATCCGGCAAGCCGACAGGGAAGTATATCCGCATCCGCGACCCCACCCTGCGGGCCGTGGACGAAAGCGCGGTACAGCTGCAAATCGACTGGACAGCCCGAAAGCCGTTTGCAGTCGAACCCGAAACCCTGATGCAGACCTATGAAATCAAGGACTGGCACGAGCCGGACATCTACGTCACCCGGCGTATTGAAACGGCTTTCGGCGCAGCGGTCAAGAGCTGCACTGTCAGCTACCCGCACCCCGATTTCACAGGCCAGCATCCGAAATGATACAGGAGGCTTTATATGGCAACCAAAGCAACCTCTGAGCAGGCAGCGGTGAAGTTCCCGCTGGAATCCCTGCGTAAGAACTGCCGCGCAGTCTTTAGCGTTTCTGCCTGCACCTTTGCAGGCGCGACCGCCGACCTGCCCGACGGTGAGTACACCAAAGAAGACGTGCAGGCCCGCATCGACGAGTGGGCCGCAAAGGAGGTCAAATAATGGCAGGTGGCAAGTTTGACAAGCTGGCCGGTAAGACCCGGCCCGGTACTTACATCAATTTTCAGAGTGAGCGCACCGATACCGTCGGCACCAGTGAGCGCGGTACTACCATCATCCCGCTGATGAAGCCCGCCTACGGCCCTGCTGGCTCCTACATCGAGCTGACCAACGCTGGCCCGGATACAGCCTATGACAAGCTGGGCTTTAGCGTCTACGACAGCGACGCCAACCGCCAGATGCTGCTGATCCGCGAAGCGTTCAAGAACGCAAGCAAGGTGCTGGTCTACATCGTCAAGGAGGGCACGAAAGCCAGCGCAAAGAACGCATCCGCGCCCACCCTGACCGCCACCGCCAAATATGGCGGCACTCGCGGCAACTCTCTGACCGTCAACGTCACCGCCAACCCGGTGGCAGGTTTTGACGTCACCGTCAGTCTGGCAGGCAACACCGTCGCGTTCTACGAGGGCCTGTCCACCGTGGCCGACCTGATCGATCAGAACTGCGAGTACGTCACCTTTACCGGCACTGGCGCACTGGCAGCCGTCGCCGCGATGAACCTCACCGGCGGCACGGACGCCACCCCGCAGAACTCCGACGTCACCGCATTTCTGGACACGCTGGAGGGCGTCAAGTTCAACACCGTCGCCATTCCCACCACCGACAGCAGCTTGCAGGCGGCCATCAAGACGAAGATCAAGTATCTGCGCGAGAACATGGGCCGTGGTGTGCAGGCAGTCGTCCCGCACTTTGCGGCCGACTATGAGGGCATTATCTCCGTGGAGAATGGCTACTCCATCGGCGACGATAACCTGTCCGCTGCTGAAGCCTGCGCATGGGTGGCAGGCGCGACCGCTGGCGCATCCTACACCGAAAGCCTGACCTATAAGGCGGTCGATGGCGCAACCGGCCTGAACCCCGCTCTGACCCATGAGGAGTATGTGGCCGCTATCAACGCGGGCCATTTCGCTTTCTCTGTGTCCGAAGAGAATAAGATCATCGCCGAGTACGACATCAACAGCCTGACCAGCTTTAAGCAGCCGAAGGATGAAACCTACCGCAAAAACCGCGTCATCCGCGTTCTGGACACGTTCCAGGAATCCGTGCAGCTCAACTTCCCGCCGAACAAGTACGCCAACAGCGCGGTCGGCTGGGACATCATGGAGGGCGTCGGCAAGTCTATCTTGAAGCAGTTCGAGGACGTCGGCGCAATCACCAACGTGGACTATGACGCGGACTTCCTTGTTGACCGCACCGCATCCTACGGCGACAAGACCTATTTCGACGTCAATTTGCAGCCTGTGGACAGTGCCGAAAAGCTGTTCTTCACCGTCCACACCCACTAAGCCGAAAGGAGCATAAATCATGGATTTTAACACCCGCCCGATCTCTATCCGTCAGGGTAAAATCTTCATCGACGGCGTCGAAGCCGCCGATTCCGTCAGCGCGACCGGCACTTTTACCCCCGACACTTGGAGCGGCAAGCAGCTGGGCGACTACTCCAACAGCACCCGCTGGCTGGGCTACAACATCACCGTTGCCCTGTCCCGCCACCGCTCTAACCCTTGGATTAAAGAGGTCATCAAGAAGTATCAGGGAACCCATAAGACCCCGGAGATCACCATTCAGGGCATTATGGACGACTGCGATTCCGACTTCTTTGACAAGTACGGCAACGACGTCTGTACCTTTGTCGGCTGCGTCCCGACCGGCGCAATGCCGCTGACCGCTCTGGACAGCAACGGCGACATTGTCACTGACAGCCTGACCTTTAACGCCCGCGACTTCATCTAAGCCGCCACAGCGGTGAAAAAGGGCGATTTTTACCGCTGTGAAAACATCATAACAACGAACTGAATGTAAACCCGCCCCTTTTGACGAATCACGTTTGAAAGGGACGGGCTTTTCTTTTTATGGAGGTTTTACGATATGGCTACTGCAAACAAGAATCTGAAGTTTTTCATGCGTCCCCAGCAGGAGGAAACCGTCACCTTTACCGGCCCCGAATCCTTTAAGGACGACGACGGCAACACCCTTGAATTTGAGGTCAAGGTGCTGTCCCAGCAGGAGATTGACAAGATCAACAACATCTACCGCAAGCGCAGCATCGCCACCGACAAAAAGGGCAACCCGCTGGTCAACGGTGGCGAAGTCGTCTGGAAGACCGAGCGCGACAACGCCCGCGCCCTGCGCCATATCATCGTGGCCGCGCTGGTCTATCCGAAGCTGGACGACAAGGAGCTGATGGGCTACTACAACTGCGTGGACATCACCGAAATGCCCCTGCACGTTTTCAGCCATCACGGTGAGTACGACTACGTCGCCAAGCGCGTCATGCAGGCCCTTGGCATGATCGAAGCCCCGGATGAGGACGACACTCTGGAAGCTGCAAAAAACTGATAAATGCGGCTGGCTCTGATGGCTACTGGGCGCACACGCTCTGGCAGCGTCACGGCCTGCGCCCAGAAGAGTATGACGCCATGCCGCGCCGGACACAGCTTTTTTACATCGCATCCGAGCTTGTCGTCGATGAAGAACGTCGGCAGGCCCGGATACAAGCCGAAGCCGCAAGGAGGTGAGGACTGAATGGCAAACTTGACCGCGAGATTCCAGCTCATTGATGAAATGAGCCAAAAGCTCGAAAGCATCTCCAACCGGGGCAACGCCCTGATGGACAAGTGGGAAGCCGCAGGCGACGCGGCCAGCGCGGCACTGGACGGCATTTCGTCCTCTGCCAGCTCTGCCGTGTCTGCTGCCGACACCGTGGCGACGTCCATCGAGGGTATCGAGCGGGCCGCCAGCTGCGCGGATTCTGCTGCCGGAGAAATGGCCGACGTACTCGACCAGTACGGCGCAGCAGCCGAGGAAGCGGCCCAGAAAGCCGACTACTGGACAAACGCCGTGGGCGGCTACGACAAAGCCATGCTGGAAGCTACATACTCCACCAAAGAGCTTGTCGATATGGGCATCAAGTCCACCGCCGCGCTGGATGACCTGAACGACATGATGACCCTTTGCGAAAAATCGTCCGACGATCTCGCAAAGTCCGTCGAAGCGTCGGCCGGCATCCATGACGAGCTGACCGCGTCCATCAAGAAAACGGACGACCAGCTCGACGCCCTCATGCAGAACGAAAAGCTGGCCGCCGAAACAAAGGACGAGCTGAAAGCTGCCAGCGATGCAGCAGCGGAAGCCCTCAAAGAGCTAGCACAGGCCCAGCTTGACGCCGACGCCGCGATGCAGAACTATCAGCAGGTCATGGCATCCGGCACGGAAGACCTTGACAAGCTGGAAGCCGCCGCAGAGCAGGCGGGCCACGCTGCCGAATCTCTGGCAGCCGCCAACGGCAAGGCCAGCAATGCCACCGACGCGCTGGCAAAGTCCACCCAAAAGGCAAGCGACGAAGCGGACAAGGCCAGCAAGACCGGGGCTGAAGCAGTCGAAACCATCGCGCAGGCCCTTGCAGCGGCCGGCATAACGGCCACCATCAAGGAGATCACCTCTGCGGTCTACGACTTGACCGATACTTACAGCAACGCGGAAAAAATCATCGTCAACGCCACCGGTGCGACCGGGGACGCGCTGGACAGTCTGGGCGCAAGTATGCTCAAAGCCTACTCCGGCAATGACGATGCACTCGACGCCGTGGCCGGAGCGGTTGGCGAAATCAATACCCGACTGGGCTACACTGGCGACACGCTGTCCGAAGTCACCGGGCAATTTCTGGACTTTGCCGACATCACCGGGCAGGATGTCGTCGGCTCTGTGCAGCTCGTCACAAAGGTGATGAACAAATGGGGCGAGGATTCTTCCAAGCTGCCGAACGTCCTTGATGATCTGGCCTATGCGGGCCAAATCTCTGGCCTGTCTGTCACAACCCTTAGCAATACCCTTATCACTGGCGCATCGTCCTTGCAGGAAATGGGTCTGTCGCTTGAAAACGCCATCGGCCTGCTGGCAAAGATGGAGCTTTACGGCGTCGAGGGCACGTCTACCATAACGGCCATGCGAACCGCCGTGAAGAACTTTGCTGCTGACGGTCTGGACGCACAAGAAGCCCTGCAAGATACCATCACCGAAATTGCCAACATGAAAGACAGCTCCGAAGCCACCACAAAGGCCGTGGAAGTCTTTGGCAGCAAGGTAGGCGTGGACTTTGCGCGGGCCATCCGCGACGGCGCAATCACCACCGACACCCTGACCGGGTCGCTGGATGAAGCCGCTGGCACTCTGGAAAAGACCGCCGCCGCAGGTGAAAGCCTGTCCGAAAAGTGGGAAAAGGCCAACAACAAAATGAATGTTGCATTTACGCAGGTCTTGGAGCCTACTATCCACGACGCATCCGCTGAACTTGCCGACCTCTGGGGGCAGGTAGGCGATTTTCTCTCTGAGCATCCAAATGTAGTAAAGGCTTTGACCGCGGTCGGTGTGGGTCTTGGCACTGTGGCCGTCGGCGTCGCTGGCGTTTCCGCATCTTTTGTCTTTGCGAGTTCGACCGTCAAAGCGTTCGTGTCGGCTATTTCCCCATTTGCCCCCGGCTTGCTGATGGCTGCCGCAGCTGTTACGGCCGTGACCGCAGCCGTCACCATGCTGGGCAACAAGTATGAGGACACCTACGACGAAGCCCTGTCCATGACGGCCACCACCTCCGCCCAGACCAAAGAGCTGGAATCCCTCAAAGAGCAGTATGACAAAGCCTGCCGCGCCTACGGCGATACGTCCGATCAGGCATCTACCCTGAAATACCGCATCGACGAGCTTTCGGCATCTCTGGACAACAACGGGCAGAGCGTGGACGAGTACGTCGCCCAAATCGACGCTGTTATCAGCAAGCACGACGACCTGATTGACAGTTTCGGCAGCAGCACACAGAGCATCCACGACAGCGAGGTGCAGAACCTCGCACTTGTCGCCCAGCTTGACGCGCTGGCAAGCTCCACCGGAAACAGCACCGAGAAACAGGCCCAGATGGAAGCCATCATCAAGGAGCTGAACGGCAGCATTGACGGCCTGAACCTCACCTACGAAGACCTGACCACCAATCAGGACAAAGCCATTGCCAACATCAAGGAAATGGCAAAGCAGCAGGCCGAGCAGGAGCTGAAAACCGAAAAGTATCAGGAATATGTAGACCTGCTAAAGCAGCAGGCCACCGAGCAAGAAGCCATCAAGGAAAATAATGACGCCATCGCCGCCGCGCAGGAGCGCGTGAACGAGGCCCAGAAAGTCTATGATGACTACATTGCCGACCTCTACGTGCAAGACCCCACCGGCATGGCTACCATTTCGGCCCAGTGGTCTGAGCAGGCCGCCGCGCTCGACGCCGCCAACGACGAGTTGCAGCAGTATCAGGATAAACAAGTCGAGCTGCAAAAGACCCTTGACGATACCACCGACCGGCTCGAAGTCATCGACAAGTATTACAACCAGCAGGCCGAGGACGCCAAAGCCGCAGGCGACGAAATCGTTTCTGCGCAGGAAGCCGTATCGCAGGCTTACAGCGATGTCCGCTCTGATGTGGAAAAGCTCTGCGAAGCCTACAACACCGCCTACGAAGCCGCAAAGGACAGCTTTGAGGGCCAGTTTGACCTGTTCGATCAGGCGTCCACCAAATCCGAAGACTACCTCAACTCCAGCGTCAAGAACGCGCAGGCCGCCTTGGATTCCCAGCTCAACTACTGGAACACATACACGGCCAACATTGAAACCCTGAAAGGCACGTCTTATCAGGACTTGGGCATCACCGAGGACAACTACAAGGCCCTGATGTCCTATGTGCAGGATGGCAGCGAACAGGCCGCAGGTCTGGCCGCCAGCATGGTAAGTGCCATCAACAGCGGCAACAAGGACGCCGTGTCGAAGCTGGCAAACACGCTGGCCGACGTCACCGCGAAGCAGGACGCCGCAGCGCAGGCCACCGCCGACTGGGTAACGGACTACGAGGGCCAGCTGGACGAGTTCCAGAGCAAAATGGAGCAGACCGTCGATGATCTCGACCTGTCCGACGAAGCCGGAAAGGCTGCAAAGGACACCATCGCCGAGTACGTCCAGAAGCTGAAAGATGGCAAAAAGGACGCCGTAGCCGCTGCAAAAGATGTGGCCGCATCCGTGGCCCTTGCATTGCAGAACAGCACCACCTACACGCCGCCCACTACCACGCCCACAGTGCCCGGTCATGCAGGCGGTACGACCGACGCCGAAGATATTTTCGTCGCCGGTGAGAACGGCCCGGAGCTGATCGTCGGGAAGCAGGGAAGCACCGTTTTCCCGACCGAGGAAACCGACCGCATCATTGACGCGCTGAACGGCATCGACGACGCCCCGGCCAAAGCCACCGCCGCGCCTGCATCCGAAACCACCTACAACACCGTCACGGACGATCATACCACCAACACCGACCGCCATGACGTCACGAACCAGTACACCACTACCGACAGCCACGATGTCACGAATGACATTGCGAACGACTACTCCGTCACGGATAGCCATGATCTCACCGACGCCAGCGTCCTGAATGATAGCCATGACGTGACAAACACCACGGAAAGCTACACCACGGACAACAGCGTGGAGAACCACATCACGCAGGAGCAGGCCGACAAGGAAAAACAGTTCGACCGATTCTTGCAGGCTGTCACCGGCATCACCATCGACGCCCCTGAACCCGCCCCTGGAGAATCCCTCTTTGCGTCCGTTCTGGGCAAGGCGGCCGACATCATTTCCGGCAAGAACTCCGACCTGCCGAAAATCGAAGCAGCCTACATGGGCTTGTCTGCCACCCCGCAGGCGGCCACGGAATCCTACGACCTCACCGAGCTGGAAAAGATTCTGGCCGAGCAACAGCCCACCGCGCCCGCGCTGACCGACGAGCAGCAGGGAACGGCCACCGCCGCGCCTGCATCCGAAGCAGCCCCCACGCTGGAGCCTGCCCCGCTCAACGTCCAGCCCATCGACGCCGCAGCAGCCCCGCAGAACGTCCAGAACGCGCCTGCCGAAACGGTCAAGAGAATTATCCTCGAACTGGTCGGCAAGGGCACTATCGAGGTTTCTGGCGGCTCTGGCAGCGGCTTGACGGAAAACGAGGTCTTGGAACTGCTGACCGACAACATGAAGCCTGTTCTGATGGGCATTATCAAGCAGGAGATTTTCGAGGAGGGCCAGCTGTCCTATGAGTATTAACTATCAAATCTGGTTTACATGGAACGCCGAGCGGGAAAAAATCAGGCTGCCCGTCCTGCCTGAAAAGTTCTACGTCAAAAACGGCTCCAATAACCAGAGCATCGACCTCACCGGGCTGGGAGAAGTGACCATCATGCAGAGCCGTCCCGCCTTGCAGCTCTCTTTTTCCAGCTTTTTCCCGGCGCACTCTTTCCCCGGCATGAAGTCCATCATCGCCGTGCCGCCCATCCTCTACGTTCGCATGATCGAACGCTGGAAGAAAAGCCGCGTCCCGATTCACTTCATCTGCACAGGTATGCTCATCAACCTGTACTGCACAATCGAAAGTTTCAACTACCGCGAAGAGGGCGGCGACGTCGGCACATACTCCTACGACATCACGCTGAAAGAGTATCAGGAAGTTTCCCTGAAAACCGTGTCCGTCGATTCCTCGCTTGTCGCCACCATACAGGACACCGTGACCCGCGTTGACAGCGCATCCACTCCAAAGACCTACACGGTCAAAAAGGGGGACTGCCTGTACAACATCGCCAAATCCCTGTACGGCGACGGCTCGAAGTATAACAGCATCTACGCCGCGAACAAGTCGATCATCGGCAGCAACCCGAATCTGATTAAGCCGGGGCAGGTGCTCAAAATTCCGTAAAGGAGGGCTGCCGCTTGGCGAAAATCCAACTGCTGATTGTCCAGAACAAAAAGACAACCGACATGACAGCCCTTGTGAAATCCGTCCACTGGAAAGGGCGCAAGGGCAGCTCTGCCCGCACCCTGACCGTCACCATGATCGACGACGACGGCTATAAACACGCCCGCAGCGGCATCGACGTGGAAGATGGAAACCAGTGCGTTTTCCTCGTAGATGGCAAGGAACGCTTCCGCGGGATCCTGCTGAATCAGAATCAGGGCAACACCAAACGCCTGAAATTCACCGCCTACGACAACGGTATCTATCTTGCCAACAACAAAGACACCTTTGTCTACAAAAACAAGAGTGCCGATCAGGTTTTCACCGACGTTTGTTCCCGGTTCGGCATCCCGACCGGGGAAGTGGCGAAATGCTCTTACCAAATCCCGGAGCTGACCAAAAGCAAAACCACCGGGCAGGACGCCGTTTTGGACGCTTTGAGCCTTGACTATAAGGCGACCGGCATCCGGCACTACGTCAGCAGCGACAAAGGAAAGCTGTCCCTTTTGCAGCGCAAAGATCAGGTCATTTCCTTTGTCGTCGATGGCGACGCCAACCTCTACGGCTACTCCTACACAAAGAGCATCGAGAACATCAAAACCCGCGTGAAGATGATCTCCAAAGAGGGCACTACGCTGGCCGAAAAGTCAAACGCCGCCCTCGAAAAGAAAATCGGCATCTTTCAGGAAATCCAGCAGCCGGATGAATCGCTCACGAAGCCGCAGGTCAAAGACCTTGTGAGCAGCGTCCTTGACACGCTGGACGACCCGGAAGAAACGCTCGACCTCAACACACTGGGCGACGCCGACGTCATATCCGGCAAGGCGATTCTGGTGCGCATCCCGCACCTGAACATCAACCGCGCCTACTATGTTGACGACGACGACCACTATTTTGAGGACAATCTGCACACAATGAGCGTCACGCTCACCACGGCGGCCGAGATTAAGAAGAAAGGAAGCTGACCATGAACGAAACCAGCCTGAAGCAGCTCTTTCAGGGCCTTATCCCGGTCGGCTCCACCATCTTGCAGGGTACAGTCACCAAAGACGACCCCCTCGAAATTACCGCCGCCAACGACAGCAAGCTCATTATCTCCGGCAATCAGCTTATCGTACCTTGGCACCTCACCGACTACACCACCCACGCGGACTATACGATGGGGGACAAGGGCGAACTGCGCGACGAAACCTATACCAAAATGGACGGCGGCCACGTCCACACCGACAGCCGGGGCGGGCCGACCACTAACGTCAAGCACAAACACTATGTCGAAAAGCTGAACGCCTACAAAATGACCCTGAAAGTCTATAACCATCTGCAAAAGGACGATGTGGTCTATATGCTCTCGCTAAACAACGGCAAGGTCTATTACGTCCTTGACCGTGTCGCTGGGCAGGTAGCAGGAAAGGACATCTGACATGGCCGTTTATATCCCGATTGAAATTGCAGAGGTACAGGACGCGCAGGAAAAGCCGTCCAAAACGTACCGCCTTGACCTTGACGCGGGGAGAATCGTCGGCTTTGTGGATAACATCGAAGCCGTGCAGCAGGCCATCCGAAAGGCCATCATAACCCCGCGTTTTAAGTGCCTGATCTATGATAACCAGTACGGCAGCGAAATTGAAGATGCTGTCATTGCAAAGGACGCCAGCCGCGAGTATGCCGAATCCGTCATCGAGGGGTTTGTCAAGGACGCGCTGGCCCCGGATAGCCGCATCCTCGAATGTCACGATTTTTCGGTCACGTTTGAGGACGACGAAGCACACATCGAATTTACTGCCGACACCATCTTTGGCGAAATCGAAATTGAGGAGGTGATCTAAAAAATGTATGAGGACAGAACTTTTGAAAACCTCTTGCAGGAAGTCTTGGCCGACGCTGAAGCCGATGGAATCGACACCCGGCAAGGCTCCATCTTCTACGATTCCGTGTCCGGCACCTGTCTGAAAATTGCGAAGCTCTATACCGACATCGACGTGGCCCGCAGGCTGGTTTCCATCGCCACCGCCACCGGTGACGATCTGGACGACAAGGCCAGCGAGTACGGCATGACCCGCCACGCCGCGACCCCGGCAAAATACCGTTTTACCTTTGAGGGCACAGCCCCGGACACCGGGACGCGCTTCTACAACGACGGTCTGTATTTCGTCCTGCGGTATAACACGCTGGAGGGCGAATACTACCTCGAAGCAGAAGTCCCCGGCGAATCTGGCAACGTCGTCTATGAGGGAACGGCAGCCATCCCGGTGAATGAGATCGACGGCCTGAAAAATGCAAGGTTTGGGGCCATCTACGAAAACGGCACTGACCGAGAGGACGACGAAAGCCTGCGCACCCGCGTACAGGAAAAAATAGCTGGCCCCGCCGAGAACGGCAACAAGCAGCACTACAAAACGTGGTGCGAAAGCATCGACGGAATCGGCCATGCCCGCATCTATCCACTGTGGAACGGCCCGAACACCGTCAAAGCTGTGCTGATTGATTCTGCCGGCCGCGCCTGTTCCGGCTCCAAAATTGCCGAGGTTCAGCAGTACATCGACCCGGCCACCAAAGGTTACACCGCCACCGTGGACGGTTACACCTACACCGTCGGTGATGGGCTGGGCGAGGGCGTCGCCAACCTTGGCGCACACTTTACCGCCGTTTCTGCCCGCGAAATCAAAATCGACGTCGCCTTTGAAGCTGACCTTGCCAGCGGATTCACCCCGCAGGAAGTCCAGGAGCAGGCGAAAGAAGCGATTGACGCCTACCTCAAAGATACCGTGCTGACCACGGCAGCCGCCGAGGATGTCGTCATCCGCGCCGCCCGCATCGGTGCAATCATCATTGAGCTGGACAGCGTTGTGGACTACAAAAACCTCACGCTGAACGGCAGCACCGAAAATATCAGGCCCGGAGCCGATTATATCCCTGTGGCCGGGGAGGTGACAGTCACCACATGAAGCGCAGCACCGACCGCAAGCAATTCTACCCCCGCGACTTTCCCGGCAACTATGACGAGCTGATCACCTACTACCCGCGCTACTACCGCAATGTGCGCGAGATGGTCGCCATCCTCAAAGCAGACGGAAAGCTGCTGGATGGGGCACAGGGCGCCATTGAGCAGGTCTACAACAACGCCTTTATCGACAACATGGACGAGCCGACCATCCGCGAGATGGAAGTCTTTTTGAGCATCAACCTTGACAAGACCCGAACATTGGATGAACGTCGCCGCCTGATCAAATCTTTCTTTGCAGGCTTTGGCCGGGTATCGGCCACCCTGCTGAAAGAAATGATAAACGCCTACACCAACGCCGACGTCGATGTGCTGTTCGAGCCGTTCGATGCAGCCGGGAACAATATGCTCTATATCAATTTTGAGCGCGGCGACGAACCCACGCTCTACATGAGCGATATTTTGGAGCTGCTGTCCCGCAAAATTCCCGCGCACATCATCTACACCCCATCCGTCACCTACAAGCGGCCTGTCGTCGTCAAGAGCAGGCGCACCCATTACGTTTTTGACTACGACCTGACAGGCACAAAGCCGGAAGTTGCCAGCAAAGGCGCGTACTACATTGCCGCCACCGTCACCGAGAAAGGCCACCTGCCTGTCATCATGGACTATAAGCAGGCCGCCGACGTGGACAACCCCACCGGCACAACCCCGGAGCCTGCATCCATCGCCGCCTACATCCAGCGGGCGACGGTCACACAGACCACCCATGACCCCCACGTTGCTGCATACCCTTACACGTCCGACGCCGATATGCCCACCGGGCAGACCCCGGAAACGGCCATGCTGGGCAACAATGCAAGGCACGTCACAGGCGTGGGCTACACCGTCACCGAATGCGCCGAAAACTACCCGCTTTGCGGGCAGGGTTTCGCATCCCAAAGTTAAGGAGGTAACACTATATGGCCGCTTTCTGGAATGAAAACTTCCTGAACAAAATCCGTAACAACTGGCTGCGGCGCGTCGCCAAAATCCAGTATTACGCAGGCGGCGTCTGGTACGACGCTATGATCACCTCGAAAGAAATCGAGGGCAACACCCTGAAAGTCGTCTGCCAGACGCAGGACAGCGCGACGCTGACCATCACGGCCGTTCGCATCATTGATTCGGACGGTGAAACCGCTGGGCAGACCAGCGAAAATATTGTCAAAAACTCCACGCAGGGCGTCATTTCTCTGTGGGAGTTTCCGCTCTACGAGCTGGTTTAAGCGAAAGGAGGTGAAAATCTATGTTTAACTTTTTGCTCTGGAAAGACCATGCTGTCACACCGTCCAACACCTACAATCTGGTGAAAAACGATGATGGCACCTACACCCTCACCCCGGCGGGCAAAGTCATCCAGCAGGGCACGAACATGAGCGCGGCCAACTTCAACCGCCTTGAAGTCGGCCTGCATGATACCAACATCGCGGTTAAGATCGCACAGACCCTTATCCAGTGGCTTGGCCGCCGCACCACTAAGCTGGAAAGCCGCACCGACGGTCACGATACCAGCATTGCCAGCATCAACACGCTGAACGGCCAGCAAAACACCCGCCTGACCGCGCTGGAAAAGGAAACCGCCGTTGAGGTCAAGGACGTCACCCTGACCGCTGGCAGCGACCCTTGGCCCTACTGCATCAAAGACACCGCCGTCGGCCTGTCCACCACCCGCAAGAATACCGCCTACGACGTGGACGTATACGTCAAGAGCTATTCCGGCGGCCGCCTTGGTGACATCACCGTCAAGGACAAGCTGGCGAACGGCTTTAAGCTCCACCATGATGGCAGCGCAAAAACCGTTGTCGTCACCATCAAAATTTCGGGAGGTACGAAATAAATGAAGATCGAAGAGCTGAACACTGGCCGCAAGATCGACTATGAGCTGCGCGGCACTAAGCTGGACTTTGCCGACAGCACCCTTGTGATGAACCTCGCAAAGTACCAGAAAGAGGACACCGTCACCGCCACCATCACCGCCAACGCGCAGGGCAACTTGGCCGTCGATGCAGACAACGGCCTGTACTACGTCGCACAGGTCGAAATCCCCGGCTATGAGTACGAGGACGTCGAGGTCGAAGGACCTGCCGAAAACGACACCATGACCGCCGCAGCAGCGGAGGACACCGATGTGCAGGCCGAGGACACCGCGCCCACTACCCACATCGAGCGCAAGGCAAAGCCGCTCGACACCGAAAAGGTCACGCTGCGCCTGTGGAGCATCGAAGACTTTGAAAGCATCCTGTAAGGAGGACTGAACTATGGCAAACAATTTCGACGCCGCCGCTTTTGCGGTCAAATGCGCTTTTCCCGACAATCAGCTGATGATGGACGACACCGATCAGCCGTCCCTGCACGTCTGGATTCCGGCTTTCCGGCTCTGCGATGTGCTGTCCACTTCCAGCACCGATATCCACCCAGCGTTCCGCGTCAACGGCAAGGAGATTTCCGGCTTCTGGCTGGGCAAGTACCAGAGCAAGGTCTATAATGGCCGCTCTTACAGCCTGCCCGCCGAAGATCCTGCTGTCAGCCGCACCTATGATTCGTTCGCTGCATCCTGTGTGGCAAAGGGCAAGGGCTGGCACGAAGTCACCAATACAGAATGGGCCGCCATTGCGCTCTGGTGCCACAAGCACGGCTGCGAACCCTACGGCAATAACAACTATGGCAAGGACAGCCGCGAGACCGAATATGTCGGCATCCCTGCACCCGGCGTACAGGACAGCGGCAAGACCGCCCGCATCCTGACCGGCACTGGCCCGGTTACTTACAGCCACAACGGCAAAATGTCCGGCGTGTTCGATATGAACGGCAACGTCTGGGAATGGGTGTTGGGCTTGCGTCTGGTCAAGGGCGAATTGCAGGTCATCCTTGACAACAACTCCGCAGACAACACCGTGTCCTATGCAGCATCCGGCAGCGCGTGGAAAGCAATCAAGGCCAGCGATGGCAGCCTGATCACCCCGGACGGCAACGGCATCACCGAGGGCAGCATCAAGCTGAACGTCGTGAGCGGCAAGGCGGTATGGGATACCACCATTGCAGACCAGAAGGACGAGGGCCGGGGCTGCTCGTTCAAGGACATCACCGCAGGTTCCGGCGTGAGCGACGCCGCAAAGCTGCTGCTGATGTCTCTGGCTCTCATGCCGGACACCGCTCTGACCGGCGACGGCATCGATGCCACCTACGGCGGCGATTACTTCTACTTCAACAACGGCGCAGAGGAGCGGTGCCCGCTCCGGGGCGGCAACTGGGGCGACGGCGGCGGCGCCGGCGTGTTCTATTTGAACCTCGGCTATCCGCGTTCGAGCTCGAGCTGGAACATCGGGGGCCGTTGCGCTTTTGTTGAGCTGCCCGCTGAAGCCTGATAAGCTGACGGCCTGCGCGGGAGCGCGGGCCAAAAGCAAGAACCCATAAAGGCGCGGTGGGCCAGCGGGCCGCCGCGCTGAACCATATTGGAGGTGTTGACTGTGCCGAATGAAACCGAAGTGCCGCCCCAGCAGGGGCAACCCGAAGAGGGCGGCCAACCTTATGAGCCGTTCCATCTGCGGGAGCGAATCGAGGAAATGATCTTATATGCTTGGGAGCCTGTCACGCAATTCCCGCGAAAAGACCGGGCATTGTCCGACAAGCTCAAAGAAATTATGACCGACCTCTATGAACTCTCTATCCAGATTGACAACAGGCACATGAGGAAAACGACCGCCAATAATCTGGACGACAAGCTCGACGTACTGCGTGGCTTTGTGCGGCTGGCGGCGAACAAAAAGTTACACGGGGGCAAATACCCGCCACCGCTCAATATGCACCAGTATGAAATCTGGGCGAGATACAACGATGAAATCGGCAGGATTTTAGGCGGCTATCTAAAGACGCTGAAATGACCTGCCGTTTTTCATACATGGGGATAGGCTGTATTTCTACGGTGCCCGCTCCGGGGCGGCAACTGGAACAACGGCGGCAACGCCGGCGTGTTCAATTTGAACCTCAACAATCCGCGTTCGAACTCGAACTGGAACATCGGGGGCCGTTGCGCTTTACACCTGCAACACACATTATGTGCGGTGACACCACATCGGACAGGAGGGTCACAATCTACGGGCTGTGATCGGTATGTGGGTCTAAAGGAGCCTATTTACCATTCCGGGCAGACAACCCGGAAAAATTTTGTATTGCTGCGAAGGCGGGAACGTCACGCGCAGCGACGGTGAAACAATGGCACAAAATATAAATACGATCAATAATGCGTGGGCGGTTATGACGGAGTTTGAATACCTCATAGAAGCCGACCACAATGCCCGCAAAGGCAAGCGATACAGGCCCGAAGTTCTGGCTTTTACCGCGCAGCTTGAGCGGAATATTTTCGACATTCAAGCCCAAATGCTGGGCGGGACGTACATTCTTGGCCCATACCGCAAACTTTGGGTATATGTTCCGAAAAAGCGGCTTGTAATGGCCCTTGGCTACTCCGACCGCATTGTCCAGTGGAGCCTATACCAGTATTTGAACCCGATATATGACAAGCTCTTTATTGAGGATTCCTACGCTTGCAGAAAGGGTAAAGGCAGCCACCGGGCCGCCGCCCGCTTGCAATATTGGGTGCGGAAGGTCAGCCGCAAGCCGGATGGCTGGTATTATCTGAAGCTGGACATCTCAAAATTTTTCTACCGCGTCCACCATGAAAAGCTGCTGAACATCCTCTCGAAGCGCATCAAAGACCCGCAGCTGATGGCGTTTCTGGAAAAGGTCATAAACAGCAGGGCACAGCCGTTCGGCCTGCCACGCGGCAAAGCCCCACAGGATACGCCGCCGGGGGACTGGCTCTATGACGTCGGTATGCCCATCGGCAACCTTACCAGCCAGCTTTTTGCGAACATATATCTCAACGAACTTGACCAGTTTGCAAAACACGTCTTGCGCATCCACTACTACATCCGCTATATGGACGATGTGATTATACTGGCAAAGGACAAAGAAACCCTGCACCGCTGGAAAGCCGAAATCGAAGCATTTTTGAACGATGAACTCCACCTCGATCTGAACGACAAAACGTGCATCCGACCTGTACGAGCTGGCATCGAATTTGTGGGCGTTCGCATCTACGCCACCCACATGAAGCTGCGCAAGTCCACCACCAGCCGGCTGAAACGCGAAATCCGAAAGATCACTGAACTGTACGCCACCGGGCAAATGAGCAAAGCCGACTTTGACCGCCGCACGGCCAGTGTCAACGGCCTGCTGGAGCATACCGACAGCGCGAGCTTGCGCGGCCGCCTGAACCTGATCTATTTTGATACCATGCGGAAGAACGGAAAGCTCATACAGCCCGACGCCGGAATCTGGAAAGGGAACCATGAAGCAAGAGCACAAAAGCTGGCCTGACCTGTGCGAAAGCCTGCTGGACAGGCTGGAAGCAGCAGGGGAGCCGACTACCAAAGAGCGGGCCGAATTTGGCGTCCTGCTTGTGGGCTGCTGCATGAAAGACTGTGGCGCAGACCTGCGGCCCAAATCCGAACAGATGGGAGGTGAACTGAAATGAGCCTGAAAGCCATCTGGGAAGCGTGGGGGCCTGTCATGGTCACGCCTGCCGTCATCGTCCTGCTGTCCCTTGTCGAGATTGCACCTATCAAAATCAACCCTTGGTCGGCCATTATGAAATTTTTGGGCAGCCGCCTGAACTCCGATGTAACGGCCCGCCTTGACACGATGCAGCAGTGCCAGACCGAAACGCGGCAAAGGTTGGACGAGCATATCGAAAAGGACGACGCCCAAACCGCCAGCCTTTGGCGAACCCAAATCCTGCGGTTTAATGATGAGCTGCTGCACGACCGGCGGCACACCAAAGAACACTTTGACGAAATCCTTGGCACGATCAAGGACTACGAGGGCTACTGCTCCACGCACAAGAATTTCCCGAACGGCAAGTGTGTCCATGCCATCGACAACATCAACCGCGTATATGACGAGCTTTTGGAAAGTCACGATTTTCTGTGAGCAATCGTCTAACCTCTGCCGCATTTTAGACGAAACCGCAAACTATTAGACGAAAGGAGCGAATCTCTATGAGCATCGTAACCTTTAAGCGCGGAGACACCACCGCGCTGACCAAAAATTTCACCCGCGACGAGTTTGAATGCCAGTGCAAAAAGTGTGAAGCCCAGATGATCGACACGGAGCTTGTAGAAAAGCTGCAACGCATCCGGGACGTGCTGGGCGTCCCGCTGAAGATCACGTCCGGGTATCGCTGCGTCGTCCACAATGCAAGCAAGGCCGTACAGGGCAGCCGAACCAGTAAGCACCTGTATGGGTTTGCCGCAGACTGGCGCACCCTCAACCGAACCGTGAACCCGGCCGCTCTTGGCATCATCGCACAGGCGGTCGGCTTTGGCGGCATCGGCATCTACTGGCATCCCAAAGCGGCCATGTGCCACGCGGACACCCGCGCAGGCAAGGCAACGTGGCTTTGCACGTCGCCGGGGGTCTACCCCTCAACCACATACAACGCCTTTATTCTGCCCACCATCCGGCAGGGCAGCACCGGGGCCGCCAACCGTTCCGCGATCATCCTGCTGCAAAAGCTCCTGAAGCTCAAAGAAGATGGCAATTTCGGGCCTGCTACCACGCAGGCCCTTATTTATGCCCAGAAGCAGCACGGTTTGACCGCCGATGGCATTTGCGGCCCTGCATCGTGGCGGGCGTTGTCCGGTGCGGACAAGTACCTGAAAAAGCTGTGAGGTGACGCCCATGCAGGAAGTCCACATCAACGTCACCTCTGCCAAACAACGCCAGCGCAAGAGAAAGGGCACACAGCGCGGTTTTATGGATAAAGCCGTAATCTATTGCCTTTTCATGTGTACCGTGCTGGACGCCGCGATTCTGGCCCTCTACTGGCACAGCGTCACGGCCCCGGACAGTCTGGCTATTGCTGCAATGGCCGCCCCTTGGATGGTCGAATTTGGAGCGATGGCAACCATCAAGAAGCACAAGATCACAACCCCGGCCGACGACAGCCAGCCGGACGATGAAAACAAAGGAGAATAATCATGGACGAATTTCTGAAAGTCGCTATTACCGCCTGCATCCCTGCCTTTACCGTCATTTTCGGCTGGGGCGTCAACAAGGCCGCCAGCATCGCCAACAGCTATGTGCATAACCAGTTTGTGCAGCATTGCATCCAGAACGCCGCCAACGCGGTTTTTAACGCCGTGTCCGACGTGAACCAGACCTACGTTGACAGCCTGAAAGAATCCGACAAGTTCGACGAAGCAGCCCAGAAGCGGGCCTTTGCCGACGCTCTGGCGACCGCAAAGAAGTCCCTTACCACCGAAACGATTCTGTTCATCAAGCAGACCTTTGGCGACGTGGACGCCTACCTGACCCCCATGATCGAAGCTCAGGTGCGCAGCCAGAAAACCTATATGTGATGTTTGCCTGACGCCGCGAAAACATGACCATTTTCGGCACCTCACGAAAATGGTATGCTCCCGACATAAATGCCGGGAACATCCGGCCTTAAACGCGCTTTTTGCAAAAAGTCAGCGTAAAATCAGCGCAAAACGCGCGATTTGCGCGTATTAAATGCGCGCCGCGCGATTCCGTGCAATTATCGTGCAATCTCCGTGCGATTCCCGCAGCTTGACACCCGGCCGAAATCCGGGTAAAATAGAGCCACTTGAAAAGCTCCGGCCTTTGTAGAGAGCGGCCCGCCCGGTCTGGGCGTTTCGCTCTTGATTTTTATTTGGCCGCTATGGCAGCACAAAATCCCCTGATCTGACCGAAGCCCAACGCGCCGCGCCGGGTACATCGTTGGCAGACCGGGGGATTTTTTATTTGCAACTTGCTTAGAGCTTGATTAAAACTTGCTTAAAACTCAATCAAGCAAAGGCCCATCTTTGAGCATTTTTCGCTCGTAGATGGGCCTTTTTTCCTTTTGCATATTTTGTTATCACACCTGTTGACTTTCAATCAAAATCGGAGGATAGTATTCTTGTAAGGCAGAGATAAAATCTCTTACAGAAAGGAATGAGGTGAATGGACTTGAACGTAAGTGAAGCACTTCTCCGGGCTATCTTGGTTCTGATCAAGAAGTGCGAAACCCTTGACGAACTGCGCGACGCTGTCGAGGAGATCGTTGGCGAGGGCAAATAAAAAGAGCGGCAGCCCCCTAAGACAACCGCTCTAAACGCCCCACAATGAAGGCGGATCGGAAGCATTACTCCGACCGCCTTTATTTTATTACATCCAGCTTTTGAAATCAAGATGCTTTTTCACATTTTGCACCGAGTTTTCAACACAAATGAGAGCGAAAATATTATCGCAGCTGTTGACGAACTCACAAATAAGAGTGATAATATACTTGTAAGAACGAAGTACGCAACACAACATCGATTATGTTTCGGAGGTATTCACCATGAAAAAGTTTGAAGTCGGCCACGTCTACTTTGACCAGTACGCTTGCGACCATGAGACCTTGACCACCATCAAGATCATCAAGCGCACTGCAAAGACCGTCACCTTTGAGCGCAACGGCAAGACCCGCCGCGCCAAGCTCTACGAGAACGCCGACGGCGAATACATCATCCCCGATCATTACAGCATGGCCCCGGTCTACCGCGCAGAGCGTGAGCTGCTGGACGAAGAGCCGGAGCAGCCTGCCGCAGCGGATAATACCATCCGCTTCCCGGCTGCTGCACAACAGGCTCCCGCCGCTGGCTACTCTGTCGCTGGCCTGCTGGTTGACTACACCATGCGCGAAATGGTGCTTTCCATCTTTGACAAGAGCGACCTGCGGGCAAAGGAACTGGACTTCCTTGCAGCCCTCACCGACCGCGCCAGCAGCGTGGCCCGATAAGGGCCGCTGCTGGGCCTTTTGGCAGCGGCTTTTCTTTTGCCCCATATACTCACAAATGAGAGTAAAAATGTTATCTTGCCTGTTGGCTCGCTCCTGTTTGTGAGCGATAATATAGACACAAGGGAACCACAAACACACATCAAAGAGCATTTGGAGGTATTTACCATGACTAAGTTCACCGACGGCAAGCAGATCGCAACCATCACCATGACCGACAACAACACCGGCTGTGACTACGAAAACGAGTTTTTCGAGGTCGGCGGCCTGAAGCTCAACGAAGAGCTGAACGCCTACGAGGTCGAGGACGTCACCTACCTGACCGACTACGCCCAGAGCTATGTTGATGGCACGAACCCCGACGTCGATTACACCGAAGACGAAAACGGCAACGTCATGGACACCCACACCACGCTGACCTACACTATCGAAAGCCTGTAAGGAGGGCAAGACCATGAGAGAAGCTAAAGAGATCGCCGCAGACATCAACGCCGCCGATACTTGGGAGCCTGAACTTTGCGCGGAGCTGTGCGAAGCGGCCGGCATGACCGCCGAATGGGAAGCGGCTGGCCCGGACGACTTTGAGCGCGTCCTGTTCGATGCAGCCGAAAAGCTGGGCGTCGAAATCATCTGACCAGCAGCACGACAAAGGCCCGGTAAACCGCGATTTGCGGCACCGGGCCTTTTCTCTTTACTTTTTCAGCTTGACGGCTGTTCCCATGGAGTATGTGTAGCTGGTTTTCATGCCGAAGCCGACGTTCTGGAAGCGAACTCCGATTATGGCATCAGCTCCAACCTTTTCACCTGCGCGTGTCAGATCGGCCACGAGAGCGGCGTTCACATTTTCGCCTACGACGGAATAGTCACCGTTCCGGCACTTTACCATTTCTTTCATGCTTGGCCCGTCCGCAGCGGTAGCGACCGTCACAAGGCCGATATATTCGGCAATCTCGACGCCCTGCAAAGTGTCCGTTGTTGTAATGAGCATGATATGTTCTCCTGTCTATGGCGGGCATTTCTGCCCTGTATTATTCCGCGCCATCGGCGCGATGCGACTTGATGAAATCGGCCATAGCCTTTTTGATAACCGCATTGGGCGACGTTCCAGCGGCTTTGCAGGCGGCCTTGAACTCCGCTGCAAATTCCTTGCGAACCTTTGCCCCGACGATCATCATGTTTTCCCTGTCCCATTTCGCGCTGGCTCTTTTCTGCGATTCACAAATCACGAAAAGCACCGCCTTTCTTTTGTTTAACAGTATAACGCGGCGAAAGCCCATTTGCAACGTGGGAAATGTGTCGTTTTTCGTTGACATCGGACACAAAAACTGCCGAAACGCACCCGGAAACATTGACGTTTTACCTGTTGGAATCTCTGTTCAACAGTAGGACAATAAAGGCACAGCGAGGGAAGCACGACCGGAAGGCAAGGGGCGAAGTATGAGCCGGGAGCGCAGTAAGTCGTGAGCGCGTGCTAAGTCAGTAACCCACTTCCCACACTGTTTTGGAAATCTGGGCAGCAGGGCCGACCGTCCAGAATTTCCAAATTTTTTTGAAAATTATCTTTTCGCGCCTGTTGACAAACTCACAAATGAGAGTGATAATATAATCACAAGATGATTTACAGCTCACGAAAGAGAGGAAACAACGATGACAGTTTGCAGCATGAAAGAAGCATGGGAAGCGGCCGACAAGATGTTCCCGACCGACTACCAGATCAGCGAAACCGCAAGCCAGAACGCTGGCTATCCCGTCTACCGCAGCCCTATCAACTTCTATGACACCATCTGCGATCTGGGCGACCGGCTGGAAGTCAACGTCGCTGGCAAGAGCGTGAACATCTGGGTGGCCGACCCCATCGAGCGGGCGATGGCAAAGATGGGCTTTCATCGCAACGACCGCGGCATTTTCGTAATGGCATAAAGGAGGACAAAACAATGCTGGACAAGAACGGAATCGAAATCAAGACCGGGGACATCGTGAGAATCACCGGCGCATACTTCAAAACCGACAACGCGCTCTATTTCGTGGAGCACAGCGACGGAGACCCCGACTGGTGCGGCAAAGACCACTGCCTGCTGAAGATCAAGCGCAACGGCGAGTTGAGCAAGGCAAAGAACTCCACCTGCTTCTGGCCGATCATGGTCACGGTCAACGGCTACGAGAAATACACCACCGCAAAGCTGTGGAACAAAGAACACGCACAGATCGAGATCGTCGAGGGCATCGACAAGACCCACATCGCCGAATATTTCCGCAGCCAGTCACAGCAGTGCAACAAGTGGATTGAGCGGTACTCTTGGGACTTTGGCGAGAATAGCCGCTCTGTCAATGACCAGAAGCAGTACAAGGCGTTTTATGATTCCGTCGTGGCAAGATTGGAGGGTATGGCATGATCTACACCATCGAAAAGCGGCACGTTTTCGGCTGCTATGATGGCAGCTATATGCAGAGCCATTATGAAGTCATCGCGCACACGCACAGGCTCCCGAATGGCTGCTTGGCATCCACCGGCGCACTGACCGTTCACACCTGCAAATACAAAAGGGAAGCGACGGCATACTGCAAAGCCCACGGCATCGAGCCGCAGCCGCCCTTTATTTCGCCCGAAGAACCCGCCTGATGATGGCTGCATGGCAGCAGCCGAAACCACCCAGCAGCCAGCTGGGCAAGGTCGCGGGAGCCGCGACACAATGAGCGTGTCCGTTTTATGGTTCTGGGTATCGGGCGTCCTGCCCGTGTAAAAGGCACGACCACCCGGAAAATGCTTGGTTAGGCACTTGGCGGCTCTGCGCTTTTTATTTCCTGCAAGAAAGGAGCATCCACATGACGAAGAAAATCTATATCCTGCAAGCTGGATTCCTGCCCATCGGCGAAACCGACGTGACAGGCTGGCGCACCTATTCGTTCCACACCGGCCGGGGAGCCTACGACAACGCCGTGGCCGCCTACCGCAGCGAGATGAACCGCAACAAGAACCCGAATGTCAAGTATCGCATCGTCAGCGCACATGACACCACCCGCAAGGACACCTATGTCCCGGTGTTCGGCTTTAAGAGCGCAGCCCGCACCCTGTAACTTGCCGAAAGGCCCGAAATATCATAATAAGGCGGTGAAAGATTGAACTATAAATACATCTGGGCGTGGGAAATCCTCAAAGGAACGACCAGCGCAGACATCGTGCGCGGCATCGTTTCACTTGCCCGGGAAGAAAACGCCCCGGCCCGGGCTATCATGCGGCTGCATGATGGCCGTTGGCTGACCCTCGAAGACCTGTCAAATGAAGAACTTGTGCAGCAAATCGAGAATGAAGCAAAAAGCATGATATAACGTCAAACCGCCACAACCCGATACCCTATCCATACATCTGTCAGAATCTGGTGCTGGTACTGGTGGTACTTAAAGGTTATATCAATTTAATGAAGGAGAACGTAAAGGTTACGATAAAGGGAGAACCCGCAATGAATGACCTGACCATTTTTGAAAACCCCGACTTTGGACGGCTCCGGGGTTTGAAGATCAGCGGCGAGCCTTGGTTCGTCGGAAAAGATGTTGCTGCTGCGCTTGGCTACAAAAACCCGCAAAAAGCAATCCGCGATCATGTTGATGATGAAGATACCACGGTGCACGAATCGTTCATCATCAACGGAACGGCTGCAACGCTGATCAATGAAAGCGGCCTGTACAGCCTGATGCTGAAAAGCAAGCTCCCCGGCGCGAAGAAGTTCAAACGGTGGGTGACGTCCGAAGTTCTGCCCAGCATCCGCAGGGCCGGGGCCTATGCAATGCCAGCAGCCGCACCCGCAGACAACGCCATGTTTGAAAGGCTCTGGGCCGAATTGGAGCGAAAGCAGAAGTTCAACGGCTACGTCGGAAAGTTCTGCGACTATTTCGGCTGGAGCCGCCGCTATTACCTGTCCGGGATGTACAACCTGATGAAGCGGGCGGGCTGCAACGTCGATGCACTTGCCCTGCGGATGCAGGCCGCCACCCACGATTATGCAATGTCCACCGCGCAGGCGGTCATCATGGACGAGCAGGCATTTGAGCTGTTTTGCAAAATCGCAGAATACGGCATCCAGCGAAACCACATCCCCAAAACCATGGAGGAAGCATTTTTATGAACAACACCCTGACCGCCTTGAACAATTACCTATTTGAAGAGCTGGAACGCCTGAACGATGATAGCTTGTCCCCGGAGCAGCTGAAGCAGGAGATCGACCGTTCCCGCGCCGTCACGCAAGTGTCGCAGCAGATCGTGAACAACGGCAAGCTGGCCCTGTCGGCCATCCGCTGCGCCAACGAGTGCTTGGCCCCGAATGAAAAGCTGCCGCCCATGCTGGAGGTCGAAACCAATGCCCCGAAAGTATAAGCCGGAGGTACACGCCTTTATAGCTGCCCACGTCGCCGGGACGACCACGCAAGAGCTGGCCCGAATCACAAATGCAGCCTTTGGCACGAACTTCACGGCCGCGTCCATGAAATCCTACAAGGCGAACCATAAGCTGCGCAATGGCCGCGGTACAGGGCAGATCAAGGGCGCAGCGACCAAACGCTTCCCGCAGCAAGTCAAGGACTATGTCTTTGCTCACTACAAGGGCACAGGACACCGCCAGATGTGCGACCAACTCTTTGAGCAGTTCGGCATCCAGTACACGCCGGAGCAGATCAAACAGTATTACGCCCGCCACGGCCTGAACAGCGGCCTGACCGGATATTTTAAGAAAGGCTGCTGCCCATATAAGCCGCAGCCAGGAACACACGCACAGGGCTGTGAGAAAACATGGTTCAAGCCCGGATGCACCCCGCACAACCTGAAACCCATCGGCTACGAGCGCGTCACACAGGACGGCTATATCGAGGTCAAGGTCAGGATGAAGAAGTCCCGGCCGAACTGCAATGACAACTTTGTACCAAAGCACCGGCTGATCTGGGAGCAGGCGAACGGCCCGCTGCCGCCGGGATATGTCGTTATCTTCAAGGACGGCGACAAGCGAAACTTTGCGCTGGACAATCTTGCAGCCATCACAAAAAAGGAACGGCTGGACATGAACCGTCACGATCTGTTCAGCAACGACCCGCAGGCGACGGAAACCGGCATCCTGCTGGCCCGCCTGCGCACCACCATCCACCAAAAAGAAAAGGAGATCCAACATGGGTAAGCTGGTAGACGCTGAAATCACTCTGAAATATTCCAATGGTCAGTTGACCATCGCATCCACGCCGAACACCATCAAGGGCGACGGCCTTTTGTCATATCTCGATTTGGCCGAATGCGCCATCATCGGGGCCAACTACAAGAACCTGAACGAAGCGATGGACATTGCTGCCGAACACGCATCCGCGATCATTGCAACCGTCATGCACACCGCAGGCAACGAAAAGACCAGCCCGAAGATGGGGGCCATCGTCCACGCCGCGCAGGTTTCGCCCTTTTATCTGCAATGCGTCATTCAGAAGCCGGATGCGCCTGCATCCAAAGGCAAGTTCTTTGCCAAAGAGGGCAATTTGTACGTCGGTGTCGATAACTCCGATGGCAACGCTTGGACGGAAGAGTTTTCCGACCGGCAGCAGCTTTTCCTTTGGTTTGCTGGCGCACCTTGCCACGACGCCCACGGGCAGGCCCTCAACGAGTGATATTCTATCCATAGCCCCGCAACACGGCGGGCGAATAAAAACGCGGCACAGAAGCCGCCAGACGCCCACCCGGCGGGCCAAAGTCGGGAGAAAGGACTTTCCCCATGGAAAGCATGATTGACATCCTCTTTGACCAGCTCGTTGACAGTGACGCCGCATGGGACACTCAGCATGACAAGGCCACGCAGGACGCGCTTGCTGAACTCTGCGAAAAGCTCAACCTGCCCACCGTCCACGAAACCAAGCTGGGCGAGCTAATCAGCACCGAAGCCGTGGCACAGGCCCGCGCCGGATTCCGCGCTGGCTTTGTGGCAGCGATGAAGCTCTGCGAGGAGGTCAAGAACAAGGCTGAGTAATCAGCCGCCGCACCGGGACAAGCTCTGCAAACGTGGGGCTTGCCCTTTGTCTGAAAGGAGATCATAGCCATGCCCAACAAACGCGAAGTGGCTTACAATGCCACGCACGGCCGCTGCGCTTACTGCGGCTGTATCATCAACCCGATGCACTTCTTTCTGAATCAGGCAAAGCCGGGGCAGCAGGTCGCCGCCTGCCCGGATTGCGCCCGCTTCAAAGGCTCCGACGATTTGGAAACATTTCGCGCCCGCTTGCATGACCTGCCGGAAGTTTCCATCCAGTCCCGCCTTGCTCTCAAATATTCGGATTCTATCCTCAACCCGGAGGAGCCTATCAAGGAGGGCTATTACCACGGATTCGGCAAAATCTGCTTTTATTTTGAAAATATGGACGAGTAAGGCCGACACCCATACCACCACTACGGCCCGACATACGGTATGTGTACCGTATGGATACATCTGTCAGAATCTGGTACTGGTGGTGGTAAAGATTATATTAAACTTAATCTTAGAAGAAGAAACGTAAAGGTTACTATAAAATAAAGCGGCCGAAAAAACATCAAGAAAAGTTTCCTTTGCTGTTGACTTACTCACAAATAAGAGCGATAATATAGTTACAGAATGAATCACAACTCACAACCGCGAGAGGAGAACACCATGAAAGCACTGAAAGAGCTTATGAACCGCCTGACCGCCGAGGGCCGCGACCTGTCCGAACTGGAACGCATGATCGACGATCTGGCCGCCGCCGGAACCATGGACGAGATCAACTACTACGAGGGCCAGATTTACGGCGTTCTGGTGGGCCTGTCCATCATGGGTTACATCACCCCGGAGGAAGCCGATGAACTTCAGAACAGCGTTGAGGAAGATGCTGTTATCTAAGCTGCACACCGGGCAGGGGAGCCGCAAGGCTCCCACAGCCCCCGCTTACAGGAGGAAGAACCATGATGACCAATCTTTTCATGCTGGCCGGGTACACCCAGTATCAGGCCCAGTGCATTGCACCGTTCGGCTACGTCGTCGCCGCCGGGATTCTGGTGCAGGCCGTCGCCCCGGCCGTTGACCGCTACATCTACCGCCGCCGCTGGGAAGAAGTCCAGCAGCGGGAAGCGGAAGCGGCAGCAGCCCGCGCCGCTGAACAGCGCAAGGAAGCTCACCGCCGCGAGGTGATGGACTTCCTGCTGAACGAGGCCGCCTGATAGCCTGATTTTTTTATGCCCTTGTTACTCACAAATAAGAGTGGAAAGCATCAAAGCAAAGCAAAAACCGCTCACAAACAAAAAGGAGGTCTGTAAATGGACATCAACACGAAACTGAAAAAGCTGCTGGAAGATTCCGGCCAGCGGCAGGCAGAGGTGGCCCAGAAGTGCGGCCTGACCCCTGCGAACCTTAGCCGTGCGCTGACCCGCGATCACAATCTGAATCTGTCCACGGCTTTGAAAATTGCCGACGGCATCGGTTTGGAGCTGCGCATCGAGGACGCCGACGGCAACCGCCACCCGACGGCCGACCCGCAGAAGTTCGCGGAAGCCGCGGCTGAAACGTCGCTGAACTGGGACGACGTGGCAGCCATTCTCAGTTCGCTGGGCTTTTTCCTTGAATTTGATTGGAGGTAAACCACATGACCGACAAAAAGATCACGGAGCTGAACCTGAAAAGTGCCACCTACTACGGAGCACAGCTCCAGATGAACCACTTCACCGAAGAGCTGGCCGAACTCATTCAGGCCGCCGCCGAGGGCGACCCGCAGCACATCGCCGAGGAAATCGCCGACGTTGAAGTCATGGTCGAGCAGATGGAATATTTGCTTTCCCTCGATACGATCTACATTGAGAGCTGGGCAACGCACATCCTGCTTGCAAACGATATTGAATCCTGCATCTGGCATCTGGCTGCGCCCATCAAGAGCATCAACAAACTGCGCCGTGTCAATCTGGCGACCGCCGCCGACCCGGATATGTCAAAAGACGAAGTTCAGATCAAACGGCAAACCGCAAACCACGACCTTGAAACCGACATTGGAGAGCTGGTTTCCTATCTGAACTGGCTGGCCGGACGTTATAGCATCGCTGCCGAGGAAATCCGGGAAATCAAGTCCTACAAGGTGCAACGCACCCGCGACCGCATCGAACTTGAAACCGGCTCCATCTGCAAAAAAGTTGTTGACGACAAGGCGGCTGCACAGGCCCAGGATTTAGCCGACTACTGCAAACAGCAAACAGAGTGTGAACCCGGTGGCTGCATCTTTGCCACGACTGGCGAGGGCTGCATCTTATCTGATTATGTTCGGCCTGAACTTTGGCCCGATGCCATCGCCAAACAGCAGCAGGAGGGGCAGAAGAATGGATAAGCCCGAAAAAATCAAAATCGGCTGCTGTCCGTTCTGCGGCGGCAACATCAAGCGGGCCAACATGAAAGCCTTTTCCCGGCAAAGCCAGATTTACGGCTTCAACCTTGCGCTGGATGGCGTGGACGCCACATGGGGCGCACTGATCTATAACTTTTCCGCAGAGCTGGAATTGAGCGCAGAACAGACCGCAAAGCTCACCACGCTGGGCGAAGAATATGACAAGATGATTCGCTCTTTCCGGGAAGCCGACCTGCCGCCGGAAGAATTTGCCGAATACGTCGTTGCAAAGGCCGAGGAATGCAAGGCACGTCTGAAAGAAAGGTGGGGCTGATTATGGCACTGACAAAATTTGTGAACGTCTACAAATGCCGCCTTTGCGGGGAAATGTTTACCAGCAGCGGCACGAACAGCGAGATTGCAGCATGGAAAGGCACTCTCCATGAGATTATGAAAGCAAGCGGCCTTGATACGCCGTGTTCAACGCCCGAAGTTACGCCGACCATGTTCGAGATGCACAGCTGCAAGAATGGCAGCTACGGCGTGGCAGACTTTCAGGGCACACGAAAGGCGGCCGACAATGATGCAAGCCTGTGAGCAGCTCTCTTTATTCTCCATCGTCCCGCAGGCAGCCCGGACGGCCATCTGCTGCATGGATGGGGAGTGCAAGGCTGCTGCGCCTGCCGAAAGCTGGATGGCTGACCTTGTTCCCGGTGGGGAATATGCGATCAGCATCGCGGGACACACGCTGGTTTTGAAGCCTGTGCCCGGTACGCCTGCCGGCATCCAGCGGGGGCACGAATACTATCACTACACCATCGGCCCGCGCCTGTACGCGGGAACATTCGTCGGGAGGATGCAGCATTGAGAACTCTTGAAGAAATCGACCGCGATCTTGAAATCGCCTACGCCGACATGAGGAACTTTATTCACAGCGACTTCTCGATCTCCCCGGTGCTGGAAGATGACATCGACGAGCTGCGGGACGAACGTGCCGCTGTGGTCAAGGCCATTCAGGACGCGGGCCTGATGCGATATGAAGTCTGCATCCTGCCGAAGCCGGAAAACACGTCCAGCTATTGTGCCGCGTTCTACAAGATCACGGCCACGAGCCAAAATCAGGCTTTCGAGCATGGCAAAGAAACCTTTATCCGTGGTTTTGCGAACTGCGGCGTCACCGCCGAAAATTTTGACGCTGAATATGACATCGGCGTCACGAGAGGGGAAAAGATCGAATGAAAGCACACGTTTCCAACGGCTGCAAACCCTGTCCGTTTTGTGGCGCACCTGTCACGGTGCGCCTTATGAAGAAAGGCCCCGACTTCATTGCCTGCACCAACAAGCAGGAGTGCGGCGCAATCGTCAGCTTTAACAATATCCCGTGCGACTGTTTCGGTGCATCCCCGGTGGATTACTTCAACAGGAGGGCCAGCGATGAGCAAGTATCTGAATAATCACCCGGACGATGACCGCAAGACCGTGACCGAGGATTGTCCCACCTGCGGCAATGAGGTCACGATGGTCTGGGACGTCGAACAGAACGGCTACAAGGCCACCTGCCCCTTTTGCGGCGGCCGTCTGATGCTCTGCGACGAGTGCCAGCACCCGAACGGCATCTATACCGACGACTGCGATTATGACCCCTTGACCAAAAGCTGCCGCTATAACTGTGCTGCCAACTATCAGGAAGCTGAAAAAGCGGTCAAGCTCCTGTCCCAGTTCTGCAAAGGCAGGACGCAGCAGGCGGCACGGCTGAAGCTGCACTCTGCCTGCATCGGCTGCGGCTATGAGCCACTTTGCTCCAAATGGAGCGGCGCAAACACGCCCATTATGTGGAGCTTCAAGGAGGATGCGAATGGATGATTATATCGAGCGGGAGCCGCTTCTGAAAGCGTTCAAAGAAAAGTGCTGCCAAGACTGCCCCGGTGGATACAGTCACCAGCAGTGCCACAGTTGGTGCGATGCAGCAAGCGAAATCGAGATGATAGAAAATGCGCCTGCGGTCAACAATACGCCGCAGCAGTGGCAGAATTCCAGGCTGCACCCGCCGACAGAAACGGATGCAGATAGGACGAGCGGCATAATCGTTTGGGCAGCAGCAAGCAGGCACCTTGATGTTACATTCTGGCAGAACGTCGTACTCTACCCCCAAGATCTTCCGTTCTGGATGCCTGCACATGAACCGAGCGAATCAAAGGAGTAAAAAATGAACTCTATTCTCTACATTGACGATAACGGCAAAGCCGAACTCTACGATGATGACTACAACATCACGATCTTTTGCAAGGACGAGCAGGAGCAGCAGCGGGCCATGAAGCGGCTGGAAACTGCCAACCGTATGCGCTGGCATGACGCCAAAACCGACCCGCCGGAGGACAGCCGGGACGTCATCGTGTACCGCGATGGCATCGGCTCTGTGATGGGATTCTTTGACCACGAAATCCACAAAAGGTGGCTGGACGCCAACACCTGCGCATTTCTGGACGACGTCACGCACTGGATGGAAAAGCCGGAAGACCCGGAAAAAACGGAAGAGGGAGATCCTGAATGAAATGCACTTTAGTAAAACCGAATCCTTGTCCATTTTGCGGCGAACAACTGCAACTTGTCACGGAGCTTTCGCCCATTGAAACGACATCCGGGAAGGTCATCTCGGAATTTCGCATGAATTACTACAAGCACACCGAAACGGACAAGTGCCCGCTTGGGTATGGATTCGTGCTTGACGCATCTCCCGTCGAGGTCAGGAAGTGGAACTCCAGAAAGGAGCCGCAGCATGAGGGAGAGAATTGATGCTTATATCCTGCTGGACTTCCTTGAAGGCTGGCGCACAAGGCTTAAAAACGACCGGATCATCGTTCCGAACGTCATTTGGGCCGCAAAAGTCGAGCAGTCCATCAAAGACCTGTCCAGAATCATTGACTTTGTGAAAGCTCACTCCAAAACCTACGACAATGACAAGGAACGGCCGACAGAAATCAACGAACAGACCATTGAAGCAGTTCGGGACTATATGCTGGACGACCTCAAAAAATACGATGCCGCCAGCGTCAAATACCAGTGGATGAAGCGCACTGGCGAAACGGTCACAATGGAAGTCAGCATCGAAAAGCCTGAACAGGAGGGCAGCCATGAAGAAGCAGCGGGCGATTGACGCCATTGCCCTGTATGAGCAAATTTCGGCCGAGGTCGGCTCCATGTTAAAGCAGCCGCCGGGAATCATCGTGTCGAAGCTCATGGCGATGGTTTTGCAGGCTCCGACCATTTTCCAGCAGCCTGACCCTTGGACGAACGTCGAAGATGGGATGCCGACCATTCCGGGCGACGTCAACGGCCACGGCGAAATCACCGTCGCCGTCATGTTTAAGACCGAGCAACGAGTACACACGATGATTTATGAGCGGGCCATCGTCCGCGGCAAAACCGTATACCGCTGGAAATGGCCGTGGGACAGGATTTACAGCGACGGCGGTATTATCCGCTGGGCATACCTGCCGCAGCCGCCCAAAAAACAGGAGGACGCCACCAATGGAACAGCTGAACCGCAATGCTGAACACTACGCCGACCAGACACCCGCAGCAGCCTTGAAAAACATCTATGCCAAAGAGGAAGCCGACCGCCTGCGCAAAATCAGCACCATGATGGCAACGCTCAAACAGGCCGCCGATCTTGCAGGGCTAGAAGTCGTGGGCCGCGTCGTTTTCAGGGACAAGGCCACCGGAAAGGAGTACCGCTGATGAATCGCATCCAGACCGTTATTGTGACTGCTCTGCTGGCCGGGGCTGTCCCGCTGGCCGTACAGGGCAACATCCTGAACCACCGTATCAATGAGCTGGAAACCTATTACACTATCTACGCCAGCCGCTTTGAAAACTGGTCGAACCGAGCCTTGCAGGACGAGCAGATCATCGAGAACTTACAGCAGGTCAACACCACCGCCCAGCAGCAGCCCGCGCCGGAAAGCGACTTGCCCGCCGGTATGGTCGCCGAATATGCCGGCGAGTACACCTGCACCGCTTACTGTACCGAAAAGCGGCCGCACATCTGTGGCACTGGTACAGGCATCACCGCCAGCGGCGCACCCATCACGGCAGACCTGACCGTGGCTGCAGATCAAAGCCTGCTGCCGTTCGGCACCGTGATCTACATCGAGGGCGTCGGCGTCCGCGTCGTACAGGACAAAGGCTCTGGCGTACAGGGCCGCCACCTCGACGTGGCCGTATCTGGCAGCCACGACGACGCGCTGCACTGGGCAGGCTACGGAACGCACAAGGTCTGGGTTTTGAAAGGGGAGTAAATCCTTGGTACATGGAATCGGAATCAGCCTTACAGCAACGACGTTCGACCTGTCCAAACCCTTGGCCGCAATGGCCGAACGTGCAAAGCAGGATGGCTTTGAATTTTACTATACCCGGCACATCGCCGAGGATATTTTTGAGCTGGAGCTGCGCCGGGACTACATCGGCGTCAAAACCAAAGTGTCCGCTGAATACCTACAAAAGTACATCCCGCACAGTTGCTTAGAGGGCTTTTTGATGGGCGAGTATGACCGCTTGTCCTATATGCTGGGAGCTGTCACCGGCTGCAACAATGCCCCGGAGGACTTGAAATGACCTACAAAGAATTTTTGGAAAACAAGATCGACATCGCGCCGCTGTCCGGCATCGAAATTGACCCGTCGGAAATCAACCCGGTATTGAAGCCCCACCAGCGCACCAGCGTTTTGTGGGCCTTGCGCGGGGGCCGCCGGGGTATCTTTGCCCGGTTTGGCCTTGGCAAGACCGCGATGCAACTCGAATGGTGCAACCAGCTCCAAAAGCACGAGGGTGGGCAAACCTTGATCGTGATGCCGCTGAACGTCATGCCTGAATTTCGGGCCGACGCGGTAAACCTGCTGGGGATGACCGAGCCGCCCTACTGCCGCACTATGGCTGAAGTCAAGGCCAGCGACGCGCCGATCATCCTCACCAACTATGAGCGCGTCCGCGATGGCGATATTGACCCGCACTACTTTACAGCTGTTTCGCTGGACGAAGCGGCCACCCTGCGCAGTTTCGGAAGCAAGACCTATCAGGAGTTCATGTTGAAATTTAAGGGCGTCCGCTACAAGCTCACCAACACGGCCACGCCCAGCCCAAACCGCTACAAGGAACTGATACACTATGCAGGCTTCCTTGAAGTCATGGACACCGGGCAGGCGTTGACACGTTTCTTTAAGCGCGACAGCACAAAGGCAAACAACTTGACGCTTTACCCGGGCCGCGAAAAAGAGTTCTGGATTTGGTGTGCATCGTGGGGCCTGTTCCTGCAAAAGCCCTCTGATCTGGGCTTTTCCGATGCAGGGTACAGACTACCGCCTATGAACATCCGCTATCACAAGCTGCCCAGCATCGAGCGGCCAGACGAATTTGACCCGGACGGCCAAATGAAGCTGGGCCATGATGCCGCAATGGGCTTGACCGACGCTGCAAGGGAAAAGCGCGACAGCATCCAGATCAGAGCCGCCGAGTGCGCCGCAATCGTCAACGAAAGCCCGGATGAACACTTTGTCATCTGGCATGACCTCGAAGATGAGCGCAAAGCTCTGAAAAAGGCCATCCCGGAGATGGTGGACATCTACGGCAGCATGGAGCTTGAAACCCGCGAAAAGCGCGTAATGGATTTTGCACAGGGCCACACCCGGCTGTTCGGCACAAAAAAGAGCCTGTCCGGCTCCGGCTGCAATTTCCAGCGTTTTTGTCACCGGGCGATTTTTATGGGCATCGACTATGAATTTAATGATTTCATTCAGGCCGTGCATAGAATCTACCGCTTTTTGCAGGACAAGCCGGTTATAATCGACATCCTGTACATGGACACCGAAAGTGAAATCCTGCTTGCCCTGCAACGCAAGTGGCATCAATACGACGAACTGAGTAGAAAAATGGAAGAGATCATCAAGGAGTACGGCCTTGGCAGCCTTGCACTTGAATCCCTCAAACGAACGATAGGATGTGAGCGAGTGGAAATCACAGGGAAAAGCTATACCGCCATCAACAACGACTGCGTCGAAGAAATCAAAAACTGGCCCACCGACAGCATCGACCTGTATGTAACCAGCATCCCCTTTGGCAATCATTACGAGTACAGCCCATCTTACAACGATTTCGGCCATAACCCCGACGACAACGCATTTTTTGAACAGATGGACTATTTGACGCCGGAGCTGCTGCGCACCCTCAAACCGGGCCGCGTCGCTGCAATCCACGTTAAAGATCGCGTTCAGTTCGGCAACGTCACCGGGATGGGAATGCCCACGATTGAGCCGTTCCACGCCGATTGCATTTCTCACTTCATCAAACACGGCTTTGCCTATTTCGGCATGATTACCGTTGTGACCGACGTCGTGCGGGAAAATAATCAAACTTACAGGTTAGGCTGGACAGAGCAATGCAAGGATGGCACCAAAATGGGCGTAGGCTGCCCGGAGTACATTTTACTTTTCCGAAAGCTGCCCACCGACCACAGCAAAGGCTATGCCGACGTCCGCGTCACCAAAAGCAAGGAAGAATACACCCGCGCACAATGGCAGCTGGACGCACACGCATTTTGGCGCAGCAGCGGCGACCGTCCTTTTGGCCGTGAAGATCTCGAAAAGGTTCCGACCTCGAAGCTGCAAATCCTGTACCGCAAGTTCAGCCGCGAGAACGTCTATTCCTACGACGAGCACGTCAAGCTGGCTGAAAGTCTGGACAAGGACGGCCGCCTGCCATCCACATTTATGGTCGTCGCCCCGGGCAGCTGGGATATGACCGTCTGGGACGACATCAACCGCATGAAGACCCTGAACACCAGCCAGAGCCAGCGGCGCCAGCAGATGCACGTCTGCCCCTTGCAGATCGACATCGTGGAGCGGCTCATCAACCGCTACTCCAACCCCGGCGACCTTGTGGCTGACCCCTTTGCCGGACTTTTCACCGTTCCGTATGAAGCGGTCAAGATGGGCCGCGTGGGAAAGGGCGTCGAGCTGAACCCGGACTATTTCCGCGACGGTGTCGGCTACCTCGAAGCAGCAGACGCCCAGCAGAACGCGCCGACCCTCTTTGACCTGCTGGAAAGCATGGAAGGAGCCTGACCATGAGCGAAAAAATGTTAACCGAGCGGGCCGCCAAAATCCTTGACCCGAAGCACCGGGAAAGCTATGAGAGCCTTGCTATTGTCGAGGAAGCCTGTCAAATGGGCAGGGATGCTCTGCTGCTGCGAATCCCGCGCAGCCCTTACAAAAAGGGCTTTGCTTGTCCGAACTGCGGTTCCAGCGACTACCTGTACGGCTACTTCGACAAGCCGAACAAGTGCTGCGGCAACTGCGGGCAGGCCATTTTGTGGGAGGATGAAATATGAACGACAAGAAAGAATCCAGGCTTTGCCCATTCCGGCGCAGCCTTATGAGAAATCATAAGCGCGCAGCACAAGGCGATATGCAGGAAACCTACACAGACCGTTTCGGCCATTGCGCCGGTACATCCTGCATGGCCTACAAAAACGGCCATTGCCTGCGGCTGGAAAAATCAGAAGAGCTGTGATATAATATCCCCATCAAGCAAAACAGCACGAAAAGCCTGCAACGACGCTTCTTTAATTTTTGGCGCAGACGAATTACAGAATCGCTCACATTTGTGAGTATTTGGTTTGCTCCCGTTATCATGCGGGATGCGATGCTGATCCTGTGATCCCTCAGCACCCGCTCTCCCAAAAGCCCAAAACACTGCCGAATCCGTTTCGGCAGCTCGGTATCCACCACTTCTGAACCTGCCGCCTGCCCGGCGGCACAAGGCTGTACGGCTGTTTTCCGTACACAGAAAGGAAAAAATTATGCCTTCTTTGACCACTTTTAAGCTGCTCAAGCAGGAACACAACGCCCGGCGGGGTGAGTTCAAGACCGTGCACGGCACGGTGCAGACCCCTGCCTTCCAGAATGTTGCCACCGCCGGTGCCATCAAGGGCGGCCTGTCCGCGCAGGATCTGCAGCAGATCGGCACCCAGGTAATGCTCTGCAACACCTACCACCTGCATCTGCGCCCCGGTGATCAGCTGGTAGCCGATATGGGCGGCCTGCACAAGTTTACCCGCTGGAACGGCCCCATCCTGACCGACAGCGGCGGATTCCAGGTGTTCAGCCTTTCCAAGCTGCGCAAGATCACGGAGGAAGGCGTGACCTTTGCCTCCCATCTGGACGGCCACCGCATCTTTATGGGCCCTGAGGAGAGTATGCAGATCCAGGCAAACCTGGGTTCCACCATTGCAATGGCCTTTGATGAGTGTGTGGAGAATCCTGCCCAGCACGCATACTCCAAGGCCAGCTGTGAGCGCACCACCCGCTGGCTCAAGCGCTGTAAGGCTGAGATGGCCCGCCTGAAGCAGGAGGGCAAGGCCACCAACCCCGACCAGCTGCTGTTCGGCATCAATCAGGGCTGCACCTTTGCTGACCTTCGTGTAGAGCACATGAAGCAGATCGCGGAGCTGGAGCTGGACGGCTACGCCATCGGCGGTCTGGCCGTGGGTGAGCCTGCTGAGGTGATGTACGAGATGATCAGCGAAGTGGAGCCTTATATGCCCAAGGATAAGATCCGCTATCTGATGGGTGTCGGTACCCCTGGCAACATGATCGAGGCAGTTTCCCGCGGCGTGGATCTGTTTGACTGCGTCATGCCCAGCCGCAATGCCCGCCATGGACACCTGAACACCTGGGGCGGCATCATTAACATCAAGAACGCAAAGTATGAGCGTGACGAGCGCCCCATTGACCCCACCTGTGGCTGCCCGGCCTGCCGGAACTACTCCCGTGCCTATATCCGCCACCTGTTCAAGGCAGAGGAGCTGCTGGGCATGCGTCTGGCCGTTATGCACAACCTGTGGTTCTACAACCACCTGATGGAGCGCATCCGCGATGAGTTGGACGCAGGCACCTTTACCGCCTTCCATGACCGTTATGTCAAGCTGCTGGATACAAGAATTTGAGCTTTTTCATGCTTTTCCCTTGCAAGAGGACGCAGAAGCGGTTATAATGAGTTTATCTGAATTTTGAGAGGAGACTTTGTCCCATGCAATTTCTGACTACTACCACTGAAAGCTATATCAGCCTGTTCTTCACCCTGGCTCTGATGCTGGTCCTGCTCTACTTTATGATCTATCGTCCCCAGAAGAAGCAGGAGAAGAAGGATGCTGCCATGCGTGCAGCTCTGGAGATCGGTGATCAGGTCGTGACCATCGGCGGTATTGTTGGCCGTGTGGTCGCCATCAAGGAGGACACTTTTGTTCTGGAGACTGGTTCCGACCGTGTGAAGATCCGCTTCACCAAGAATGCGATCAGCTCTGTTGAGAAGCTGAACATGGACAATGCTCCTGCCAACGCAAAGAAGTAATCTCTAAAAGCAAGGTCTTTTTTACCCGCCCCTCTGCATACAGTAGTGCAGGGAGGCGGGTTTTTATGTTGGAACAGAAGAAGTTACCCATCCTGGAAGCACTGGCTACATTCGGCATTGGTGGGATATTCACCGCCGCCTGCATGGCCGGGCTTGCCTATCTGATGGCTAACCAGAGCCTTGCACAGAGCACTGCCTGGCCCATGGTCAGTGCCATTGTCTGTGCCGGGAGCTTTTGCAGCGGCTGGCTCATGGCGTTTTTCTATCACAGCAGAGGCCTTATCTGCGGTGCTATACAGGGCGGGCTGTTTGTTCTGCTTCTGCTGGGGTTCGGCCTTTCGGAGGGCATTGAACCAACGGAAATGCAGCTGGCCCGCTTTGCACTGGTGTTTGTCTTTGGCTGTCTGGGCGGGGTGTTCAGCATCCTGCGTACAGAACGGCACCGGCATTGATCATTTACAACAGAAAAACAGGAGGACAGGGAAGTATGTGGATCTATCAGGAAACACCGGAAACCGCAGCGGCAAAGGCACTGCCCGAAGCGATCATGCCGACAGCACAGGAAGAGCAGCTAAAACAGAAGAACGGTGGCATTCTTCCTGAGACAGCGCAGGATGAAAGACGATCCATCCCGGCGGCGTTCTCTGAGAGTCGCGGAAATACACCGGAGAGAGCCGCTGCACGCCGCAGCAAGCCGAGTGAGGGGATTGCCCTTCTGGCGGCGGCGTACCTTCTGGGGACCTTTCTGGCGGGTGTGGCGGCAGCGCGTTGCGTGGCAGGCGATGCCGAAACGCTTTCTTATTACCTGAACTGCTGGCAGAACCTGTTTTCCGTGCAGGATGCCGCCGGAGCAGTGCGCCTGTTCCGAACTGAATTTTTCACTGTGGCAGGTGCACTGACGGCAGTGCTGTTCCTGGGGCTTTCTGCCCTTGGGCCGCTGCCCATCTTCCTTTTTACGATGCTGTATGGGACAGGCTCCGGATTGCTTTCGTCCAGACTGCTTGTGGATTTGAACCCACGGACAGCATTTGTGCTGCTCTGCGTCTGCGGTATCCCTGCATCCCTTGCGGCCGGAACGCTGTGCACGTTCGGCGCATCCGCACTGCATGTAAGCGGAAGGCTCTGTTCAGCCGCCTTCGGGCGCGGAGGACAGGCCCCCAGCACAGGCGCGCTTTTGGGTCAGTTTGCCCGGATGCTGTTTCTGCTCCTGCCGCTTTGCGGTGCGGCAGTGGGGATGCTGTATCTGGCAGGGCAGGCAAAACTTATTTGAGCTGAAAAAATCTCTGGCAAAAGAGTTTGTGAAGCCTACGATAAGAATTGAATAGGGCAAATCATTACGAGATGGCTTTTTGCAAAGTTCCGGAATTGCTTTTTGCGTAGGGAGTACTTGACAGGTATTCTCTTTTATGCTAAACTATCTATCGTTGCAGAACGCGTGCTACTGTGGCTCAGCTGGTAGAGCAGCTCACTCGTAATGAGCAGGTCGCCTGTTCGAATCAGGTCAGTAGCTCCAAAAGTCCTATGAATCTACGATGAATTTCGTCTGGTTTATAGGACTTTTTTGTTATTCTGTTTCTGTACAAAAAAGATTCTTGCATCGTTTTTGCATCTGTAATGTGATTGTTTGCAGATTTCAGAGAATATGGTACAATAAAGCCAATCATTTTGAGGAAGGAGCTGAACACAGCGCACAATGTACACGAACCATATCAACCCCGTTGCGCAGAAAAACCAGGATGCATTTTGCACGGCACTGTTTCAGCTTTTACTGAAAAAGCCACTGGAAAAGATCTCCGTCACAGAGCTGTGTCACATGGCAGACCTTGACCGGACAACCTTTTACCGCAGCTTTGAATCCAAGGATGACGTGCTGGATTATTATCTCGACCGGCAGATGACCCTGCTTGCGGGGCAGCTGCCGGCGTACAGTACCCTGGAAAAAAACCTGACTGCACTGTTCCGCTGGACTTATGCGGAGCGAAAGAACCTTTGTGTCCTGATGGACTGTCATTTGACCAGTTTTTTCAGTGATGCGTTGAGCGAGAAGATCATTCTTGTTCTGATCTCCAACATCGAAGTCGGGGATGCAAGACAGTTTGTGCCATGGCCCGTTTCATTGCCGGGCGAAAATCGGTACTTCCGGAACTCGTTCATCGGGGCATATATGGGATTTTTCAACAGTTGGCGCTATGGCAATTTTGCAGAACGACCAGAGGATCTGGCCAAATGTATGGCTTCGTTCTATCTTCACTGAGGAGGGTGAAACGGGATGGCGGACTTGCGGAAAACAGAAAGCGCCGGAGACGTACGGACATGCCATCAATCAGCTCAGTGTGATGTCACTGTTTCTGGTGAACCTGTACAATCAGGATGCAGAGCTCCGGAAGCAGGAAACCGAAAACCGAAGCCTGACCGAAAATGTGACGGAATACATCAACCAGTATTACGCGGACTCGCTGACCATAGACCAATTGGCGGAGCAGTTCTTCGTCAGCAAATATCACCTGATGCACGAATTCAGGGAAAAGACTGGTACGAGTGTTTATCGTTACCTGATGCAGCAGCGGCTCCACGCAGTGTGTGAACTGCTGGAACAGGGAACCGTGCCGAACGAGGCTTATCTGCAGTGCGGTTTCAAAGACTATGCAAATTTCTACAGAGCGTTCCGCAGCGCATACGGGCAGAGCCCCCGGGAATATGCCCGGGCCCACCGGATAGCGGCGGAAGAGCCCACGGCCCCAGATGCATAGAAAAATCCCCTCAGAGATTTCTGACAGCACTGTCAGAGCTCTGAGGGGATTTTTGTGTGGTACGAAACGGAGATCAGATCTCGATCATTCCATTTTCTTCCTTCGGGATGGGGAGTGCGATCAGGAGGTCAACCAGAGCAAATGCAAGGCCGAGACCGGTCCAGCCGACAAGCAGGTAGAAGATGCCCAGCTTCCAGCGGTGCTCCAGAAAGCGGTGTGCACCGCACCAGCCCAGAAAAACAGTAAGCAGGACATAGATCCGCTTATCTACCTTGTGGCGGGGGCGGTTCTCCTTCCAGTCGGCATATTTCTGCAAAGCACGCACGACGAAGTTCTGCTTCTGATGGGGAATACCGGCTTCCTCTTCGGCCTGGTACAGCTCGTCCTCCAGATGTGCCATCTCGCTCAGGCGGGCTTCATTTTCATCGCTGCTCTTGAGGCGGGGAACAACAGGCCGGATATAAAAAGCGGGGATGCCCACTTCCTTCTGCTGGAGCGGGGTCAGGCGGCAGAGCACTTCGTTGTTATATTCATCCACCGGGTGGCCGTCTGCGATCTCTTTCTTTCCGATTCTTAAAAGTCTGCCACGGCCCTTAAGAATCAAAGGAGCCGATCTCCAAGACCTAATATATCAGTTTGTTCGATGTTTGTCGTGTGTAAATCCTGTGCCGTTTACATTGTAAATCCTGCTGCTCTGTTTTTTGCTGCCAAGAAATCGAAGTCAAGGATGGACATTTTGCACAATTTTTCTCCCTTTTTCACCCCACAAGATTGGTTTGATGCACCTTGTTTTATGATATGCAACAAAACGACAAAATCTGTTGCACAACGTGCTAAAAAAACCGAAAAAGATTTGTGCGGCATTTTTTTAACAATTGTGATATATTACTTACAGTAAGGCTTGTATCCTACACAAAAAAGGAGATTTTTATGAAGGATATTTATATTTCCGGCTTTGCCGACGAGATCAGCTCTTCTTTTGATGAGCAGCTCAAGACAGTCCGTGAGCTTGGAATGCAGTACATCAGCCTGCGCAGTGCAGATAAAAAGGGAATCGCTGACTTTACCGTTGAGGAAGTCAAGACCGATCTGCTGCCCCGCCTGCAGGCCGCTGGTGTTGGCGTTTCCAGCCTGGGCAGTCCCATTGGCAAGGTCAAGATCGATGATGAAGAGGGCTTTGAAAAGCAGTGTGCTCAGTTGGAAACGCTGTGCGAGATCGCTAAGGTTCTGAATTGCAAGTACATCCGCATGTTCAGCTTCTTTATGCCGGAAGGCAAGGATCCTGCCGACTATCGTGACGCTGTCATCGAGAAGCTGCGCAAGTTCATTGCCATTGCTGAGAAGCACGACGTGATCCTGATGCACGAAAACGAGAAGGATATCTATGGTGATGTTCTTTCCCGCTGTGTTGACCTGATGCAGACGCTGAACAGCGCACACTTCAAGTCCGCATTCGACTTTGCAAACTTTGTACAGTGCGGCGAGGATACCGCCAAATGCTGGGATGCTCTCCGCTCGTACATTGTATATATCCACATCAAGGATGCCGTTTCTACCGACAAGGAGAATGTGCTCTGCGGTACCGGCGAGGGAAAGATTCCCGAGCTGCTGCACAAGGCCATCGTGGAAGAGGGCTATACCGGCTTCCTGACCCTTGAGCCGCATCTGGTGCTGTTTGACAGCCTGCAGAGCCTTGAGACCACGGATGCAAAGAACATCATCCGTGAGAACAAGTACAAAAACGGTGCTGAAGGTTACGCCGCACAGTATCACGCACTGTGCGATATTCTGGCAAAATTCTAACGTAACAGAAAAAAGGAGAAGATTCAAATGGAAAAGACTGAAGGAAAGATTCGTTATGGCCTGATCGGTATCGGTGCTCAGGGCGGCAGCTATGCTCGCTTCCTGACCAACGCTCCCGCTCCGTTCCCCGGCATGGTCTGCGCACCGTGCCCGGACAACTGCGCACTGGGCGCTCTGTGTGATATCGACCCCGAGAAGGAGAAGATGTGCAAGGAGCAGTACCCCGATGTGCCCTTCTTCAAGGATTGGAAGGATATGATCGCCAGCGGCACTGTTGATGCCATCATCACCACCGTTCCTCACTACCTGCACCACGAGATCTCCATCTACGCTATGGAGCATGGCATGAACGTTCTGTGCGAGAAGCCCGCCGGTGTCCGCAGCAAGGATGTTCAGAAGATGATCGCCTGCGCTAAGGCTCATCCCGAGGTTTCCTTCGGCATCATGTTCAACCAGCGTACCAACAAGCTGTACCAGAAGATCAAGGAGATCGTTGCCAGCGGTGAGCTGGGCGAGATCCGCCGCTCTCAGTGGATGATCAACTCCTGGTGGCGTCCTGACAGCTACTACCAGCAGAGCGCATGGCGTGCTACCTGGGGTGGCGAAGGCGGCGGTGTCCTGGTCAACCAGGCTCCCCATCAGCTCGACCTGTGGCAGTGGATCTGCGGTATCCCCGTGAAGGTCTTCTCCAAGAACATCAACGGCTGCCATCGTGACATCGGCGTTGAGAACGACGTGACCATGCTGGTCGAGTTCGCTAACGGCGCTACCGGCACCTTTACCACCTGCACCCACGATGCCATCGGCACCGATCGTCTGGAGATCGACCTGGACGGCGGCAAGATCGTTGTTGATAACAGCAAGACCGCTCATGTCTACCACTACATCGATAAGGAAGGCAACCCCTGCACTGAGGATTACCTGAACGAGCACATGAGCATGATGGAAGTTGCCATGCTGACCAGCGGCAACGGTGCAGGCTCCAAGCTGTACACCGAAGAGACCTTTGAGAACAACGATGGCTGGGGCTTCCAGCACACCACCGTTATGCAGAACTTTGCTGCTCACATCCTGACCGGCAGCCCGCTGCTGGCTCCCGGCGAGGACGGCATCAACGGTGTCAACCTGGCAAACAGCAGCCAGCTGTCTGCATGGACCGGCCGCGAGGTCTCCAACCCCTGCGATCCCGAGGAGTATGCTGCTGAGCTGAACAAGCTGATCGAGGCTGAGGGCAAGTTCCCCGTCCGCGAGTAATCAGTATCCCTGAAAAAAGCAATGCCTGTTCCAGGCTTACAAGGAGTTGCGTTTCCATGAAAAGAGCTGCGATCATTGGCTGCGGCACCATCTTTCAGGTTCATCTGCCCATCATTGTGGCAAATCCTGAGATCGAACTGTGTGCCGTGTGCGATAACAATCCCGCTGTGCAGGAAAAGCTGCCTGCTGCAGCAAAGGCTGTGCCGTTCTATACGGACTATGAGGAGCTTCTGGAAAAGGAGCATCCCGATGTGGTACATCTCTGCCTGCCGCATTACCTGCATGTGCCCGTGTCGGAGTATTTTGCTTCCCACGGTGTGAATGTCTTCTGCGAAAAGCCGGTGGGTCTGAACACCGCACAGGCCAAGGAGTTCGTGGAATTTGAGGCTGCGCATCCTGAGGTCAAGATCGGCATCTGCCTGCAGAACCGTCTGAACCGCACCACCGTTGAACTGAAAAAGATCATCGATGGCGGCGAATATGGCAAGGTCATCGGCTGCCGCGGCTTTGTGCCCTGGTTCCGCGGCAAGGCTTACTATGACGAACAGCCCTGGCGCGGCCAGCTGGAAACTGCTGGCGGCGGCTGCATGATCAACCAGAGTGTTCACACGCTGGATCTGCTGTATTATCTGTGCGGCGACATCGATGCCATCCATGGCTCGGTGAATCAGCTGGCAGATTACGGCATTGAGGTCGAGGATACCGTGGCTGCCCGCCTGCACTTTGCTAATGGTGCAAACGGTGTGTTCTTTGCCACCAACTGTGATTACACCAACGAGAGCGTCCAGATCAAGGTTGCCTGTGAAAAGGCTTCCTTCCTGATCGAGGATGATGCCCTGTTCCGGATCGATGCAGATGGTGTGCGCACCAAGCTGTGTGAGAACGAGAAGCTGCCCGGTGCCAAGTTCTATTTTGGTGCTTCTCATGGCATCCTGATCAACAAGTTCTACCGCGCCATTGAGAACAATACGGACGATTACATCCATGTAAGAGATGCGGAAATGAGCATCCGGCTGATCGATGCCATCCATGCAAGCAGCAAGGCTGGCCATCCCGTTGCTCCGTGACCGCAAAACACAGATAGAAGGAGAAATGAACCATGGCAAACAAAGGTTTGATCGGTGTTCAGATGAGCACCATTGCCCCCGCTAAGATGCCTCACTTCGACGCATACGAGAGCATGGGCAAGCTGGCCGATATCGGCTATCACTGCGTTGAGATCTCTCAGGTCCCCATGACCGCTGAGAACGTTGCAGGCTTCCGCAAGGCTATCGATGAGCTGGGCCTGAATGTCTCTTCCTGCACCGCATCCACCTCTCCCATGCTGCCCGGTATGCCCGGCGAGTTCCTGTGCAATCCCGACGACTATAAGAAGATCGTTGAGGACTGCCGTAAGCTGGACTGCGATATGCTGCGCATCGGCATGCTGCCCATGACCTGCATGGGCAACTACCAGAAGGCTGTGGATTTCGCCAAGGAAGCAAATGAGTATGCTCTGAAGCTGAAGGAAGACGGCATTGACCTGTACTACCACAACCATCACGTGGAGTTCGTTCGTTACGACGGCGAGTTCCTGCTGGACATCATCCGCGCAAATGCTCCGGCTCTGGGCTTTGAGCTGGACAGCCACTGGATCCACCGCGGCGGCCAGGACCCTGTTAAGTTCATCAAGAAGTATGCCGGCAGCATCCGTCTGGTCCACCTGAAGGATTACCGCATTGGTGAGATGCCCATCCCCGAGGGCGGCGTGGACTTCACCAGCAAGGAAGGCATGATGAAGTTCATGAGCAACTTCACCAACATTGTGCAGTTTGCTGAGGTTGGCGAAGGCACTCTGGATATGCCCGCTATCATCCAGGCTGGCCTGGAGGGCGGCGGCGAGTACTTCCTGGTGGAGCAGGATGACTGCTATGGCCGTGATCCGTTCGATAGCCTGAAGATCAGCCACGACAACCTGGTCAAGATGGGCTTCGGTGACTGGTTCTAATTGAAAAGTTTCTGAGGAGTCGTTTTTTACGATCCGATAAATGAAATCGATGCTGTTTTGCAGAAATGCAGAGCAGCATCGATTTTTTTATGTTTCAGGGTTCTGCTTTGTAACACGCTCCAAAATGTTGAAAATATTTTGTGCAAGTTTCACAGTTTTCTATTTGAGCCTTTGGTGGTACAATAGATGTGGAAATTCATAAACCGCTGGAGGAGCTACATGGCCGAAAAAAGTATTGAGTTGGATAGTGTGGAGATCGCCGCTGCCATCTTTGGCAACTGTGACCGCAACATTCGTCTATTGGAAAAGGAGTTCTCTGTCACGGCAGTCTGCCGGGGTACGATGCTTCGCCTCTCTGGCGAGGAGGCCAACGTGGCCGCTGCTGTGCGTGCCGTGGAGGGGATGCTGCTCCTGATCGAAAACCACACGCCGCTGGAGGATCAAACGGTGCGCTACTGCCTGAGCCTTGCTCACGACGGAAAGGAGCAGCGTGTCCGGGAGCTGACGGAGGATTTTGTCACGGTCACGGTCAAGGGCCGCCCCATCCGCCCCAAGACATTGGGCCAGAAGGAATATCTGAATGCTATCCGCAGGAATGCTGTGACCTTTGGCGTGGGTCCCGCCGGTACCGGCAAGACCTATCTGGCCGTTGCAATGGCGGTCAAAGCGTTTAAGGCCAAGGATGTTTCCCGCATTGTGCTGACCCGCCCCGCCGTGGAAGCAGGCGAGAAGCTGGGTTTTCTGCCCGGTGATCTGCAGCAGAAGGTAGACCCTTACCTCCGCCCTCTCTACGATGGCCTGTTCGATATGCTGGGCGCTGAGACCTATGAGCGCCTGGTGGAAAAGCAGATCATTGAGGTTGCTCCGCTGGCATATATGCGCGGACGCACGCTGGATGATTCCTTTATCATCCTGGATGAGGCGCAGAATACTACACCGGAGCAGATGAAGATGTTTCTGACCCGTATGGGTGTAGGTTCCAAGGTGGTTGTGACCGGCGATGTGACCCAGATCGATCTGCCGGACCGTACCCGCAGCGGCCTTGTGGATGCGCTGCACATTCTCAAGAACGTGGATGGCATTGCACAGTGCTATTTTACGGAGAAGGATGTTGTCCGCCATCGTCTGGTGCAGGAGATCATCAAGGCCTACGAAGCGGCTGCGCACCCGGCCAAGCGTTGAAACCGATGCGGAAAGCTGCAATTGCAGCATAAAATGAAGGGAGAGGAATGTTATGTCCAATAAAGTTTTGATCACCAATTCACAGAAAGCCGTAAAAGTGCCTTCGGGCCTGCGGATCCTGATCCGCCGCGCCTGCAATGCTGTGCTGGAATATGAGCACTTCGATGAGCCTGCTGAGATCAGCGTGACTTTTGTGGATAACGCTGCCATTGCAGAGCTGAACAACCAGTACCGCAACAAGCCGATGCCCACCGATGTGTTGAGCTTTCCTCTTGGAGAAAACGGCGTTTACGACGTGGATGAGAACAACGGCTGCAAGATGCTGGGGGATATCGTCATCAGCATGGAACGTGCTCAGGAACAGGCAACGCTCTACGGCCATCCGTTGCAGCGTGAAGTCGCTTTCCTGACCGTTCACTCCATGCTGCATCTGCTGGGCTACGACCATGAGAACGGTGGTCTGGAAGCTATGCGGATGCGCGAAAAGGAAGAGGCTGTGCTGACCCAGCTCGGCCTGCCCCGCACCGTCAGCTATACGGAATGATCAAAGATATCGGCAAAGGATAGGAGTTCTATTTTGAAAAACGCAGCACCCATGCAGCAGCATTACGATACCTCATCTGTGTTCGTGGCGGTCATCGGCCGCCCGAACGTGGGCAAATCCAGCCTGACCAATCGTCTGGTGGGGGAGAAGGTGGCCATTGTCACCTCCAAACCCCAGACGACCCGCACCCGCATCACCGGCGTTGTGACCCGCGGCCCCCTGCAGTATGTTTTGCTGGACACCCCGGGCGTGCATAAGGCCCACAATAAGCTTGGCAAGCGGATGGACAAGACGGCCAGCGATTCCATCGCAGATGTGGATGTTTCCATGATGCTGTTTGAGCCATACGGTGCCCTGAATGAGCCGGAAATGGTTCTGGTGGACGCTCTGCGCAGCAGCGGCGGCCCGGCCATTGCAGTCATCAATAAGACCGATCTTGTCAAGGAGCCTGCTGATCTGGAAGCCCGCAAGGCTGAGCTCAAGGAGCTGGGTGTGTTTGATGCCATTTACACCGTAAGCGTCCGGGCAGACGACCACTGTGAGGAACTGTTCGATGCCCTGAGCCAGTATGCTGTGGAGGGCCCGCACTACTTTGACGATGATGCCTACACCGATATGCCGGAAAAGGAACTGGTGGCGGAGGTCATCCGTGAAAAGGCACTGCTGTATATGCGGGATGAGATCCCGCACGGCATTGCGGTCGTGGTGGAGCGTTTCAAGGAGCGCCCCGGTACAGATCTGGTGGATATCGATGTGAATATCTACTGCGAGCGCGAGAGCCATAAGGGCATGGTCATTGGCAAGGGCGGTGCGATGCTGAAAAAGATCGCCAGCTCTGCCCGTGCGGACTGCGAAGAGTTTCTGGGCTGCCGGGTCAACCTGCAGTGCTGGGTCAAGGTCAAAGCAGATTGGCGGGACAATGAGTTTCTGCTGAACAACTTTGGCTTCAAACAGAACCCGAATAATCGTTGATTTTTCTCTTTACATTGCCCGGGACACTGCTCGGGCAGGGAGAATATGCAGATGGATACGATCGTAACACCTGGGCTTGTGTTAAAAGAGACCCGGTACAAGGAATCTGACCGGATTCTGACCATTCTTACACCGGAGCTGGGGGTCATTTCGGCCTCAGCACAGAGCAGCCTGCGGCTGAAGAACAAATTATTCAGCGCCTGCGGGCTTTTTTGCTACTCTGAATTTGTGCTGCTGCCAGGCCGGAATATGTACACCATCCGGGAAGCGGAAGTGCGCAACGTATTTCACGGCATTTCCTCCACCATCGAGGGGATGAGCCTTGCCATGTATCTTGCCGAGATGGCGGCGGCGCTTTCTCCTACGGGGGAGGAAGCTGCCAAGGAACTGCGCCTGCTGCTGAACTGCCTGTATATGATCAGCGAGGGTAAAACCGACCTGCATGTGGTCAAGGCTGTGTTTGAGCTGCGCACCATGAGCGAGTGCGGCTTTCTGCCGCAACTGGTCTGCTGCAAGATCTGTGAAAAATACGATGGCCCTGCGTTTTATCTTGACCCGCAGGAGGGCATTCTGTTCTGTGAGGACTGTGCGAAAAAGGCGGGCAAGACCTGCAATCTGGACATGGGTGCCTTGTATGCCCTGCGTCATATCTGCCTTGTAGAAGATAAGAAAATATTTGCATTCAAAATCTCGGTCGGCAGTCTGGCAAGGCTGTCTGCGGTGGCAGAGCGCTACGCTTTGACCCACCTGGACAAACCGCTGAAAAGTTACGACTTTTTGAAATCCGTTCTGCCTTGACCGGGATAAACAATTTTGATATAGGGAACAAACATGGAAACAAGCTATTTGAAAACTTTAGAGCTTGATAAGATCATTGCGCGTGCATCCGAGGGCTGCGTGTGCAAGGAAGCTAGAGAGCAGCTGCTGGCTCTGGAGCCTCAGTGCGACCCAGATGAAGTACGTTACGCGCTGGAACAGACCGATACCATCAACAGTCTGCTCATCAAAAACGGGTCTCCGCGCTTTGGCGGGGTAGAGGGTGTCAGCTCTCTGGTAGCCCGTGCGGTCAAGGGCGGTGTGCTCTCCATGGGGGAACTGCTGATGGTGGCCGGCGCTCTGCGCAACTTCCAGAACCTGACCAGCTGGTACGGTTCCTCGGAGCATGATGCCCTGCCTACAGATGACCTGTTCTACGCGCTGGCACCTCAGCCCGGACTGGAGCAGCAGATCTCCAGCGCCATTCTGGCTCCGGATGCCATGGCAGACACGGCTTCCCACACCCTAAACGAGCTGCGCAAAAAGATCCGCGCTACGGAAAACAGCATCCGTGACCGGCTGGAAAGCATGGTCCGCAATATGGATACCTCCAAGTACTTGCAGGAGAGTGTGGTCTCCATCCGCAATGGACGGTATGTTGTGCCCGTTAAGAGCGAGTATCGCGGCGAGGTGAGCGGCATCATCCATGATGTCTCGTCCACCGGTGCTACTGTCTTTGTGGAGCCGCAGGCGGTCGTGGAAGCAAATGCACGCATTCTGCAGTATCGTGCACAAGAAGCGCAGGAGATCGAACGCATTCTGGTGGCATTTACGGCACAGGTAGCCGCCATTGAGCCTCAGTTCCAGTACAGCTACAAGGCAATGCTGGAAATTGATGTGCTGTTGGCAAAGGCTCGCCTGGCTCTGGATATGAAGGCATTCAAGCCCTCTGTCCGCACCGACAGCTCCTTTTCGCTCATCCGGGCGCGTCATCCGCTCATCGACCCCCAAAAGTGTATCCCTGTGGACATTGCGTTGGGTAAAGAGTACGATTCGCTCATCATCACCGGCCCGAACACCGGTGGTAAAACCGTCACCCTGAAAACGGCGGGTCTGCTGTGTGCAATGGCACAGTGCGGCTTCCTGATCCCTGCCGATGAACGTAGTGAGATCTGCGTGTTCGATGAATTCCTTGTGGACATCGGTGATGAGCAGAGCATCGAACAGAGCCTTTCTACTTTCTCCGGCCACATGAAGAAGATCACCGGTATTCTGGAACTTGCCATGCCGCACACGCTGGTGTTATTGGATGAGCTTGGCGCGGGCACTGACCCTGCCGAAGGTGCAGCGCTGGCCGTAGCCATCATCGAGGAACTGCGCCGCCGCGGTGTGCTGCTGATGGCAACCACTCACTACGCCGAACTGAAGGTGTTTGCGCTGGAAACCAAGGGTGTAGTCAATGCCAGCTGCGAGTTTGATCTGGAGACACTGCGCCCGACTTACAAGCTGAGCGTAGGTGTGCCCGGCAAGTCCAACGCCTTCCTCATCAGTGAGAAGCTGGGCATCCCGGAGCGTGTCATTGAGGCAGCTCAACAGCATCTGTCTGCCGAGGATAAGCGCCTGGATGCAGTTTTGGGCCAGCTGGACGACCTGAAGCTGCAGCTGAAAGAGAGCCAGGACGAGGTGGAGGAGCTGAAGAACGAGGCTTCTCACCAGCTGGAGGCCGCTCAAAAAAAGCGGGATGAATTGATCCGGCAGGGCGAAAACGAGTTGGAAGCTGCCCGTGCCAAGGCACGTGCGCTGGCACAGCAGGTAGAAAGCAAGGCGTATGCACTGACCGATGAGCTGCGCCAGCTACAGAAGGACGAGCGCCTGAGCACCCAGCAGAAAGCCCAACGTGCCCGCGAGATTGCAAAGAAAGAGTCTGAAAAGCTCTTTATCGGCACTGAGGTGGTGCATAATCCTGTCAAGGAGTTTGTCCCACTGAAAGAAGTCAAGGTAGGGCAGGAGGTCTGCATTGCAGAGCTCAACCAGCTGGCCACCGTGCTGGCTCTGCCGGATAAAAATGGCGATGTCCTGGTGCGTGCCGGCATCATCAAGACCAAGGTCCCGCTCAAGGGCCTGAAGCAGCCGGATAAGCTCATCAAAGAGCCTCAGCCCAAAACCAAGGCACAGCAGCGCTATTCCCGCCTGACGGGCGATGCAAACCGGCCCAACGGCAGGGTAGAGCGTGTGCAGCGTTCGGCTAAAATGGAGCTGAATCTGCTGGGCCTGACTGTGGATGAAGCTCTGCCTGAGGTGGATGCTTATATCGATCGCGCCATTCTGAACGGGCAGACAGTGGTGTATCTGATCCATGGCAACGGTACCGGTGCTCTGCGTACCGCGATCCACAAACATCTACGCGGAAACCGGATGGTCAAAAGCTTCCGGCTGGGCCGTTATGGTGAGGGCGAGAGCGGTGTGACCGTGGTTGAATTGAAGTAAAAACATACCGGGAGTTTCCCGGCAGCGCCCGTCCGGAAGATCATTCTTGGGGCGGGCGTTTCTTATAAAACGGCAGGGAAGTCATCATGGCAAAACATTCGGTACAGCGCAAAAGAAAGAAAAGGGGCAATGGCTTTTCCTTTGGCAGCGCAGTGGTTCTGGTTCTCTGTTTTATTGGTGTCAGTTTTGGGCTGTATCTGTGGCAGGCGGCTTTCTCCATTGGACAGCCAACACCGACCGTGGACGATGATGATTTTCGTCCGCCCATCGGTGAGCCGCCGTACCGTATTGTGATCGATGCAGGACATGGCGGCTCAGATCCGGGTGCAAGGGGAGTGGTGCAGGAAAGCGAGATGACCGCTGCCACAGCGGAGGCTTTGAGCGCCTGGCTGGAGCGTGATCCCAATTATATCCCACTGACCACCCGGGAAAGTTACGACAGCACCGCAAAACCTGCTGAGCGCGCCGCTGCTGCCAATGCACAGGACCCGGATCTGTTGCTGTCCATCCATGGTAATTCAGCACCCGAAGGCTCCAGCGCAGCCGGGTTTGAATGTTATCCGGCTGTTCCGGGACGAGCATACCATCAGGAGAGCTATTATTTTGCAAAGCAGCTTGCCGGGGCTATGCAGGCGGCAGGGGCCAGCCTGCGGGGACGCGGGGGAATCCGATACATTTATTACCAAGGGGAAGTAAAACAGTTGGTGGAGAGCAGCCACAAGGAAGTGCGTGTAGAGCGCAGCTTTACGATTCTGGAAGATGTAAATTGTCCAGCTGTGCTGGCGGAGCAGTGTTTTGTGACCAGCGATGCCGATGTAGCCCAGTTCGGCAGTGAGGACGGATGTAAGCGGACTGCGCGTGCATACTATGAAGCAATCTGCGCATACTTTGAAACCACACCATTGCCGGAAGAGTGATGGGGTACATATGATCGGTCAGACCCTCTGAGATCTCAGAACCAGTAGCGGGAAGAGAGAGGAGGGTCTGATTTTTTGACTATCACCTTTTCGTATAATGCAGGTTATGCGAAACATAGGGGAGTGAAAAATCCCTCTTTTCTGGTTTTGGGCGTTTTTAAGGCCGCCTCGGCTCGATTTGAGCTCCGGCGGCCTGTTTTACAATAACTGTGTATTTTGCGTTTTTTACACACGTTTTTCCTGTTATTGATCTGTTCGATCTGTTACAGCATCCGGTTCATTACAACGACCGTATAGTCCTGTGTGTGATTTCTCAATCCGGTATCTGTGAACTGATTCTTTTTCCAGAACGATTCACTTTGCTTGTTGCCATCCACATAACCCAGCCGGATATACTCGTAACCCAGACTGTGCAGATACACACACAGCTCTGTGATGATCCTGCTTCCAATGCCATGTCCCTGTACAGAACGTTCCATCATAAAGAATCCGATGAAGCAGCTTCGTTCCGTTGGATAATGGTCAATAAAGTCCATCACAGCCACAAGCTGCTGGGCATCATCAAAAAATCCGAGATAATACTTATCCTGCGGTTCGTCCATTTTGCGCTGCGGCAAGGCACACATATCATCCCGAATGCTTTCCGCAGTTACAAATGGCGGACAATGTTCATAAAACTGTGTGTTTTTCTCACAAAGTCTTAAAATCAACGGAATATCGCGTTCTATCAACATCCGCACATGATAGCTCTTAGAGAAGTTGATATAGTTCATACAGTTTCCTTATCCCCGGGCATAGAAGAGATATCCACCCGGATACCATCATTGGCAGCACCCTCAAAAGCTTCCATCGGGCTGGCAGCTTCTTCAACATCCATCGAATCGGCGTTATTTTCCCCTCTGTTCTCCCCTGCTGCCCGTTTTGTTGTATCCAAGCGTGCTTTTTTGGGTGTGACCGTACCCAGCGGGTTCTGCTCAATGGCGGCACGCACCTGAAATTCTTGCAGATGCGTATAAATTTGCGTTGTACCCACACTGCTGTGACCCAGCAGCTGCTTAAGGGTCAGAATATCCACATTGCCGGTCTGATACATCAGCGTTGCCGCAGTGTGACGCAGCTTATGGGTGGAAAAGCCCTTGAGCCCGGCCGCTTTCATGGCACCGGTGACGAGCTGCTCCACCCTGCGGTTGGAAATGCGTTCCTTCCGGCGGCGCGTCACAAACACAGCCTTTTCCTTTGGATTCAGGCCCTCCATCGTGTTGCGTTTGGCTAAGTAGAGCTGCAGGGCTTCGACACAGGCCTCATTCAGATAGACCATCCGTTCCTTGTGGCCCTTACCAAAGAGTCTGATTTGACGCTGCTCCAGATCGATATCGCCCAGATCCATGCCCACCAACTCAGAAAGTCGCATTCCACAGTTCAGGAACAGAACCACCATGCAGTAATCCCGATCCGGAAAATCGCTCTGATATTGCGTGCTCTCCAGCAGATCCATGGACTGTTCCGCTGTCAGGTATTTGGGCAGGACCTTATCCTGCTTGGGCGGCTTGATGGAGGCGGTCGGGTTCTCTGTCAGCTTATTGACCTGATTGACCAGATAATCATAAAAGCCGTGCAGGCTGGCCAGCCGCCGGGCGGTCGAGGATTTCTTGTTGCCGCATTCGCGGTTCAGGAAATAGAGATATTCATAGATGTCCTCTTTACTCACACTGCCCCAGAAGGCTGTATCCAGACCCTTGGGGTCAATATCCTTGATCTCCGTATCTGCCGGAACCAGCCCGCGGCGGCGTTTCATAAAACGGGAAAAACCGCGCAGATCGCAGTAATAACTGAAGGCCGTGTTGGCGCTTTTGCCCGCGATCACCTCCAGGTACCGCACATATTCCACAATATCCGGCGAAGCATCATCAAACGGCGGATGCTTGCCCGGATTTTTTTCATCAAGATAGATTGACATAGTTTCTCCGTAAATTCGTTACAACCGGTCTGATTTCAATGCATGGATCGCATCTGAGATATAAGCCGCACCTATCAGCTTCATGCCCGGATAATCTGCCGGGTTCAGGTGGGCAAGGCTATGTTTTGGCACCACAGCCCGCTCAAAGCCGATGCGCTCGGCTTCCCGCAGGCGTTGTTCAAGGTTGGGCACACTGCGCACCTCACCGCCCAGACCCACTTCTCCAATGGCAATGAGCTTATCGCTCACGGGGCAGTCCAGCAGAGACGACACCATACACAGGCAGACCGCCAGATCGCAGGCAGTATCCCGCAGGGCAATGCCGCCAACTATGTTGATATAGACATCCAGATTGCCAAAGAAATACCCTGCCCGCTTTTCCAGAACAGCAATGAGCAGATTCATGCGGTTATAATCATAGCCGCTGCAGGCACGGCGCGGTGCCGGGAAATTCGTTTTGGTGGCAAGGGCCTGGATCTCGCTTAGAATGGGGCGGCTGCCCTCCATCGTACAGGCGACGCAGTTACCGGAAACCCCCAGCGGACGGCCTTCCAAAAGCATCTGGGAGGGATTTTCGATCTCCTCCAGCCCCTGCCCTGTCATATCAAACATGCCCAGTTCATTGGTAGAGCCATAGCGGTTTTTGGCAGCCCGCAGAATGCGATAAGGCAGCATTTTGTCGCCCTCAAAGTAGAGCACAGTATCCACGATGTGCTCCATGACCTTGGGGCCTGCAATGGCTCCGTCTTTGTTGACATGGCCCACAATGAACATGGGGATCTCCTGCTTTTTGGCTACCGCCAGCAGACGGGCGGCGCTCTCCTTGACCTGACTGACCGTACCGGCCGAGGAAGAAAGATCCATACAGCGCATCGTCTGGATAGAGTCGATGACTACAAGCTCCGGCTTCTCCTTTTCGATCAGGCCGCAGATCTCGTCCACATCGTTCTCCGCAGCAAGATAGATGTTCTCCTGCGGCACTTTCAACCGCGCAGCACGCAGTTTGACCTGACGGACAGATTCCTCACCCGTGATATACAGAACAGAATGCTGGTTGGAGATGGCACCGCAGAGCTGCAAAAGCATCGTAGATTTGCCAACACCCGGTTCTCCGCTGAGCAAAACCACGCCGCCCAGCACGATGCCGCCGCCCAGCACCCGGTCAAGCTCCGATATGCCAGTCAGGATGCGGCTTTTCTCTTCCGTAGTGCTGATATCAGCCAACCGCCGGGCCGTCAGCGAAGTAACACCTTCCTGCCGGGCAGGTGCTGCCGCTTTGCTGCTGGAAAGCCCCGCCTTGGGTGCTTCCGCAACAACATCCTCATTCATGGTATTCCAGCTTCCGCAACTGGGGCAGCGGCCCATCCAGCGCGGGCTGGTTTCGCCGCAGTTGGAGCAGACGTAAACAGTTTTGAGCTTTGGTTCCTTCATGGTGCACTCCCTGCAAAAACGCCGCTGGAAAAGCGGCGCTCAATTTCATTGTTCTGTTTTAGTTTACCACATTCTGTTGTCTGCCGCAACTGCTCCCTTACTTTACCTCAACAACGGTGATATTTTGGGCTGTCACACTGCTCTTGCTCAACACAATGTCACGGATCTGCGCTACCTGTGCGGCCGTTAAGGCATCGCCCGAGGTCATAACAGTCAGATCGGCCCGACCTGACTGCAGAAAGCAGAGACAATCCGCAAACCCCTTGGCCTTGACCAGTGTCTCGATCTCGTTTTCCGCGTTGAGATCCGCAAGGTTTCCGGTCAGCTGGCTGGTGTACTCCTTCTTTTCTTCCGTGGAGAGAGATGCGGATTTCAGCGCTTTCTGAATGCTGTCCATGGCTTCATCGTGGGCTTTGGTCCGCTTGAGCCGCGCTTCCTCAAAGAACTTGGAGCCGCTGTTGTTTGCAACGCTCACAAGCTGAGCTTCGCCATAATTCTTGTTGGCACTGGAAACCGCCTCGGCTTCAGTCATCAGTTCATCCGTAACGGGAACGGTCTCCTGACTGACGGCAGAAACGTTGACTGCATCCTCTTCCAGTGTCACGCCGGTGCGGGCATACTGCCAGTTCAGATAAACGGCAATGACCAGTGCCGCTGCCAGAGTAATGGCTGTTGCCTTGCGGGTATTCTTCGAGATGGCTCTCATAGCTGTTTCCTCCTTATATTACATGGTGCGTTATCCTTTGCGCTGTTCTACACAAATTCGATTGGCCGAAAGATCCAGCAGTGCCCGGACAAGTTCTGTGATGCGGGCGGCGACCCGGACATCTCCCCCACCATCACAGACAACAGCCACACCGCAGACGGCAGGCAGATAGGTCGTTTCTTCCAGGGCGGAGCCATCCTCCAGCAGAACATGGGTCTCCTGGTTCTGCATCTGGCCGGACTGCGTATCCACAGCATAGATCGTTTCTTCCCCACTTTCCAGTGTCACCATCACAACGGTTTTTCCTGCCCCATCGAGCTGTTCGATCAGCTCTTTCAGCTGCGTTTCCAATTGCTCCCGGTAGACAGTTTCTGAAACAGCAGCAGAACTGCCCGCACTTGCTGCGGGTTTTGCGGGGGTCGAGAATAATTCTGAGAATAAGATCAGCAGCATTGCCGCCACACCCAGAATGATCGCGAGCTGGGTGCGGTTTTGCTTCTGGAGCAAACCGGCAAAGAGGCTCTGTTCCCTGCTCTTCATCCGGAAAGGTTTCCCTCCTTTGCTTCCTGTCCGCTGCTGCGGGCATCCAGTTCAGCCCGAATGGCATCTTCCAGCGTGCCCATGGATGTGGGCGAAAGATCCGGCACAGAAAAGGACTGAACTTCTGTCCGGAGCTGAGGGATGACCTGTAAAAGCACCACTAAAATATATAGTCCAGCCACGGCTTTTATGCACCGCTGGGCCCAGCTGTTTCCTGTGAGCCGGGCCAGCAGCTCTGCGCAGATACAGGCGGTGCAAAAGACCACGGCTGCGCTTTTCAATGTCTGCATCAAACGCCTCCCAGCATAAAAAGAAGTGCGGTTCCTGTTACGGCCAGCCCGAAAAAGAGTGCGATACAGGCCATCATACACCGGACAGCGGAAGCAAAACAGGTAAGCAGTGCCTGTCCACGGTTGTTTCCGGTCAGGCTGCACAGCGTCCCGCAGAGAACGATACATCCCAGATGTGCAAGCATCCCGAGATACAGTGGCAGAAACTCAGCCAATAAAATCAGGATAGCGGCCATTCCAAGGCCGCTTTTGAGCAATTGGATGCCTGCCAGAACAGCCTCGGAAGCATCGCTCAAACTCTGTCCCACAATGGGAATGGTGCCGGTGAGAAACTGTCCTGTGCGAAGCGCCGTTCGGTCAAGCTGTGCGGCAGAGATGCGCTGGAATCCCAACAGTGCAGCCAGCAGCTTTCCAGTAAGGGAAAGTCCCTTTTGCAGCAGTATCCCTGCCGCTTTGCACAGGTTCCCCAGGCAGCTCTGTTCCGTGATACAGCAAGCCATGCTCAATGCAAGGTAGCATTCCAGAATGGGCGGTACAAAGGCCGTCAGGGCCTGTGCCAGCAGACAAAGCAATGTCAGAAAAAAGCCGCTTGCGGCGGCCCCGGCACTTGTCTCACCGCCCATGATCAGAACACCGGAATAGACAGGAAGAAAACCGGAGAGAAAGCGGTTCCAGCTTTCGATCTGCGCGCACAGCTGCCGGGCAATTTCAAGCAATGGTTCCCACAGAAGGATCCCGCACCCACCGGCGCAGACAAGATCACACCAGCTGTGATCACCTTCCTCCCCCAGAAACAGACTGACTATGGCAGACAGGAGCAGAAACAACAGCAGTGCGGCATAACCGCGGATGCTTTCCCGCAGTGTCTGGAACAGAGACGAAGTGCAAAAACTTTGCAGAACGCTCCACGGGTCTTCTGCTACCTGCAAAGCATCCACAGGGCTTTGGTCAAGATAAGGCTGCCAGAGCTCTGCTCCCGGCAGCTGTGTGTGCAAACCGGCACTCTCTGCCGCAATAGCTGTCGGGGCGCACAGGCAGAGGCTCGTCCCCACCAGCAGAAAAGCCCACCACTTCCAGTTCTTCATCTTGCAATGCTCCCAATCGTCTGCAGGATTTCTTCCAGCAAGGGCCACGCCGCCGCCAGTACAAGACACCGACCTGCCAGCCCAACACACCACCCTAAAGATTCTGCCCCGGCTTCCTCACACAGGGTGCGGGTATAATCTGTCAGCAGAACGATAGCCGCACTCCGTACAAGGCAGGAAAAAGCCCCGCTGTCAGCTTGTCCAGCCAGGCGTGCTATGCCGGAAAGCACTGTCCGGATGCTTGTCCCGGCCCGCACCAGCAGCACCAGCGCTGCCCCAAGGGAGAGCAGGAGTGCATAGGCGGGGGCCTGCTTTTCCAGAACCGCATAGAGCAGTGCCGCGAGCAGCGCAATGCCGAACACAGCCACGGCTACACTCATAGTGCAAACAGCGACTTGATGGTAACGAACAGCACACTGATCTGTTTGACCAGGATGGACAGCACGACCACCAGACCGGCCAATGTCGTCATCATTGCCTGATCCTCCCGCCCGGAGCGGATCAGCAGTTGGTTCAGCACGGCAACAATGATGCCAATGGCCGCAATTTTGAAGATAAGGTCAATCTCCATCCGCGTCCTCTCCTTTTGAGCTGATTCATCCCAGCAGAATGGCAGCTGCAAGCCCGGCGGCCAGGCCCAGCTTGTGCGAAAGCATCGACTGTGTCCGAGCCACAGCTTCACCTTCCTGCAAGGCTGCCTGAAACTGTGCCTGATACAATTCCAGCCGTCTGCACTCCTGCTCCGCTTCCAACCGCCCCAGGCCTGAAAAACATTCTGAGAAGCGGGTGCGTTCTTCTAAGGTCAGGGAGAGAAAGGGCTCCAGCGTTTGTAACGAAACCGTTTCTGGTGGAAGCTGCCCATCCTGTATCAACTTCCGGCAGAGAAGATTCAGGTCACTGCGGCGGAAGCTGATCTGCTGATGCAGCATTTCCAGCAGTTTCAGCGTTTTGCGCAGGGCTTCCAGATGCGCCTGCGCCTGCTGATGAAAGCTGTCGCCTGCGCACCAGCCGCAGACGACAAAACAGCAGACACTCAACCAGCGCAGAGGGCTCATAGAAACCGCACCTCCCCGATGCAGCCGGGTGCTTGTCTGCCGGTCAGCCAGACGAGCACCCGCACCGCGCCGCGTTCCATCAGATATTTTACCTGTGGGCGCATGGTCGCCTCTTCGGATGTGGCAGCATGAAGGGTGGCAACAAAATCCACCCCGCTGAACAGGCCCTGCTCCAGCGCTGTGACCTCATCCAGACCTCCCAGCTCATCCAGCAGGATCACCTGTGGCGAAAGGGTGCGCAATGCCATCTGCACTGCTTGTCCCTTGGGGAGCCCGGCAAGAACATCCAGCGCCTCGCCGTGTATATTCCCGGCAAAGAGCTCCCGTCGTTCATCAATGACCGAAAGGGTCTTCTGTTGCCGGACGAGCTCCCGGGCAATACTGCGCAGCAATGTGGTCTTGCCGCTGCCCGGCTCTCCAACAAGAAGCATCCCGATGAAATGCCCCCGCAATGCTGCGGTCAGTTCCTGTGGAAGCGGAACGGTCTTTTCCCGGGCAATGCGCAGGTTGACAGAGGTGAGCTCTTGCAGAACCGTGCCCTGTTCCGGGTTTTGCAAAAAACGCCCGCCAAGCCCTGCCCGACATCCATTTTCCAGTGTGACATAGCCCTGTGCGATCTCTGTCTGATGGGTATGGACTGAACCGCCGCAGAGGGTGAACAGGATCTCTTCCATCTGCAACGGGGTCAGCTGCATCGTTTGCAGTGCGTTCAGTTCAGGTGCCAGCTGTGTCGGTGTGCAGCTGCACCCCTGCACCGTAAACTGTGGAGCACAGCCCAGCCGGAGCCGCAGCTCATGTACAGTCTCTGCGTCTTCTGATGGGAGCTGCCCCAGCGGCCTTGCCAGCCATTGGGGCAGTGTCTGCACCACCTGATAATACTCGTCCATCTTCTGTTCTCCTTCCGTGTCCTTTGCCATCAGTGTATGCACCGGCCCGGAGGTTAGAACCCGCAGGACGCAGAAAAGCCCGCACAGCATCCAAACTGTACGGGCTTTTCAGAACAGGTTTTCTGATTATTGCTGGGACTTATCCTCTGCGATCATAGCAAGGAACTCTGCTTCGGTCAGCACAGGCACACCAAGTGCCTGTGCTTTGGTCAGCTTGGAACCTGCGGCAGCACCAGCCACCACGTAAGCTGTTTTTTTGGAAACAGAACCGCTGGCTTTGCCGCCATTCTTTACGATGAGCGCCTCGGCTTCGCTGCGGGAGAGTGTTTCCAGTGTTCCGGTCACAACCAGCGTTTTCCCGGCGAGCTTATCACCCTTGAGCTCCCCCTTCCACTGCATGTTCACACCGGCATCGGCCAGACGGTGCACCAGATCGGTAGTGCCATCCTTGGCAAAGAATTCAGTCACGCTCTGGGCCATCACGCCGCCAAAACCATCGATCTCGCCGATCTGCTCCTCGGTTGCTTCCCGGATGGCCTGCAGAGAGCCAAAATGCTCTGCCAGCAATGCGGCGGCTTTATCGCCGATGTTGCGGATTCCAAACGCAAACATCAGCTTATCCAGATTGTTCTGCTTGGAAGCTTCAATCGCCTGCAGCAGATTGTTTGCGCTCTTTTCCTTGAACTTTTCCAGTGTGAGCAGCTGCTCTATTGTCAAGTCATAGAGATCTGCCGCAGAGTGTACCAGCCCTTTATCCACCAGCTGCGTGGCGACCATGGTGCCCAGACCGTCGATGTCCATGGCATCCCGGGATGCGAAGTGGATGATATTGCGGAGTGCCTGCGCAGGGCATTCCGGGTTGACACAGCGCAAAGCAGCTTCATCTTCCAGGTGCACTGCCGGGGCACCGCAGGAAGGGCAGAATTCCGGCATCTGGTAAGGCTGAGCATCCGGTTCGTGGCGGGTCACACCGATGACCTCCGGAATGATATCACCCGCCTTGCGCACCTGAATGGTATCTCCGATACACAGACCCAGTTGACGGATAAAATCTTCATTGTGAAGGGTGGCACGGGAAACCGTGGTACCTGCCAGAAACACCGGGTCAAAGCAGGCGGTGGGAGTCAGAACGCCGGTGCGTCCCACGCCGATTTCAATACTGCACAATGTAGTCTCTTTGACTTCGGGCGGATACTTGAACGCAATGGCCCAGCGCGGGAATTTGTTGGTGGAGCCCAGCAGTTCCCGCTGTGCAAAGTTGTTCACCTTGATCACGGCACCGTCCATATCAAAATCCAGTGCGGCACGGTTCTGGCCGATCTGCTCGATCTCTGCAATGGCATCCTCGATATCGTGCACGATATGATAACGCGGGGAGACCGGCAGGCCCAGACTCTTGAGGTAGTCGAGGCTTTCGGCATGGCTGGTCAGTTCCTTGCCCCGCACCTGCTGGACGTTGAATACGAAGATGGACAACCCCCGGCTGCCGGTAATTTTGGAATCCTTCTGACGCAGAGACCCTGCGGCAGCATTGCGCGGATTTTTGAACGGTGCCGCACCCTGTAATTCCTGTTCCGCACAGAGGTGCTGGAAGGCATCGTGCGGCATGTAGACCTCGCCGCGCACTTCCAGATATTCCGGGGCATTTTTCAAAGTCTTTGGAATGCGCTTGATCGCCTTGACATTGGCTGTCACATCTTCACCCACCACGCCGTCGCCGCGGGTGGAAGCACGCACTAGCACACCGTTTTCATATTCCAGGCTGCAGGAAAGGCCGTCGATCTTGATCTCGACGACATATTCCGGCTCGATTCCGGCTTCCCGTACCCGGCGGTCAAAATCGCGCAGTTCATCGAAGGAAAACGCATCAAGAAGGCTTTCCATCTTCACAGCATGTGTCACCTTGGCAAAGCGCCCGCTGGGGGTGCCGCCCACTTTCTGGGTCGGGGAATTCGCAGTGACCAGCTGCGGGAATTCTGCCTCCAGTGTTTTCAGCTCCCGGGTCAAAGCGTCATATTCAAAATCCTCCAGCTCCGGGGCATCCTGATCATAGTATAAACGGTTGTTCCTTTCAATGATCACGCGCAGCTCTTCCGCGCGTTTGCGTGCCTGTTCCAGTTCCACGTTCGTTTACTCTCCTTTTCCCAATACCAATACGGTAATTATACCATATTTCAAAAGCAAAATACAGCCAAAAGTGCTTCCGGTGACCTGGGAGTGGACGTGCCGAATCCTGACAAGACAGTCGCTTTATTTTGCCCAGGTGGGTTCCTCCGTGCCATCATAATCGAACAGGCCGTCATTTTTCTCTTCCATGGCCTTGATCATGTGGTAGGTGTACTCGTTGTACGGCGTGGGAATCCCAAGCTCCTTTCCCATCCGCATCAGCGCTCCCGAGAACATATCGATCTCTGTATGCCGTCCGGCATCCAGATCCTGCAGAGTGGAATAACGGGCCGTGGCAGGAACAGCGCATCCGTGGCTGACGGCATCTGCAATGCGCAGATCAATGCCCCGTGCAGTTGCAATGGCTTCCAGTTCCCGGCGCAGGCCATCGCTGATGGCTTTCATGTGGACGCTGTCACGGTAGCAGCCCACACCGGCTCCCAGAATCGCCTGCGGCAGATTGTTGCAGACGTTCAGCCGGAACTTGCTCCACATCTCTTCCTGAATGTGCTCCGTGACCCGGAAGTTGACCCCGGAATCCGTGAACAGTTCCCGCACTGCCTTGACACGTTCACTCTCAAACGGTGCAAATCGCTCGCCATAGATCACGCCAAGTGTTGCATCCGGGTCAAAATGGTAACCATCCGCTTCCTTGTGAGATGCAACCTTAATGAAGGAATACAGCAGATGCTCTGCACCCACCTGTGCGGCGATCAGCTCCTCGCTGTCCACACCGTTCATCAGACTCATCACAACGGTATTGCTGCCGACAGCGGTCTTGATGCTTTCCAGAGCTCCGGGCAGTGAGCCATATTTCAGTGCAACGACCAACAGGTCTACACCCTGCGCTTCCTGCGGGGTCCAGACCTCCGGGCGGTAAACTGCTCCATTGATGGCGCAGCCGCTTTCTTTCAGCCGCCGGGCACGGTCGCCTTCCGCGATCACACCCAGACGGATAGTATCCTTTTTAGAAAGCCCCCAGATGATGTAAGAGCCCACCGCTCCAGCGCCCAAAATAGCAACAGATTGTATTTTCATGTTAGATTCCCCCTCTTTGATTTGTCCGATTCTATTGTAGCACGAATTCGATTTGCTGGGAAGAGAGATGAAAATGCGAAACCACTTTTTGCACGCGGATGCTGATGTACCGCGGGGCAGCGGATATGCTGGGCGCAACCTTCAAATTGACCGCAAACGGTGCCAAAGTGCTTTAAAGCAGAACACAAAAGCCCCCGGAGAACGTTTCACGGCTCTCCGGGGGCTGATTTTACGCGTTATAGAACATAGATACGTCTGTTATTCTCAGATAGAAATCGTGTTGCAAACGTCAATGAGCACGGGGTCAAGCGTCTTAGTCATCTCAAGCGCCTCATCCACGGGGTAATCCACAAGGTGCTCACCCTTCATACCAACGATGCGGTTATACTTACCCTGCTCCAGCAGGCAGACAGCGTGATAGCCCATTGCGGAAGCATTCACGCGGTCACGCAGAGTGGGAGAGCCACCGCGCTGGACATGGCCCAGAATGGTAGCACGGGTATCGATGCCGGTGCGGGCCTGGATCTCGTTGGCAATCTCCTGAGAGTGGCCAATGCCCTCGGCAACGATGACAATGAAGTGGCGCTTACCGGTGCGCTGCGTCTCGGTAATCTTATCCAGAATATCGTGCTGCATATCGAATTCCTTCTCCGGCAGCAGCACAGCCATGGCACCGGAGGCAATGGCGACGTTCAGAGCGATGTAACCCGCATTGCGGCCCATGACCTCGACCACGCTGCAGCGGTCATGGCTCTGGGTGGTATCGCGCAGCTTGTCGATCATTTCCAGGGCGGTGTTCATTGCAGTATCGTAGCCGATGGTGTAATCGGTGCAGGCGATATCATTATCGATGGTGCCGGGCAGACCGATCATCGGAATGCCGCGGTGTGCCAGCTCACGGGCACCGCGGTAGGAGCCGTCGCCGCCGATGACCACCAGCGCGTCAATGCCCAGCTCACGGCACTTTGCAGCGCCCTTGTCCTGACCCTCCTTGGTCTTGAACTCCAGGCAGCGGGCCGTATACAGGATGGTGCCACCGGCAGAGATGATATTGGAAACGCTGCGCAGGTTCATTTCAAAGCACTCGCCATCCAGCAGGCCATTGTAGCCGCGCTGAATGCCGATCATACGGAAGCCCTTATGCAGGCCTGCACGGACAACGGCGCGAACTGCAGCATTCATACCCGGAGCGTCGCCGCCGCTGGTCAGCACACCAATCGTTTTGATTTGCTTTTCCATGGAAAGATTCCCTCCAATTGTTTCGTCATTTACCTATGGAGCACTTACCCTCTCTCTTTGGGCACCGGCTCCATCGCCTTGCTCAGATCAAAACTTGCCTTTAGACATTATAACACAGTTCCCGCTTGAATCCAATACCTTTTTGGCACTTCGTTAAAAGTTTATTAAAATTCACAGGCGTACGTCTTGGTGTTGTTTTTGGCACACGTGCACCCGGTTTGAATCGTTCCTGTGCATGTCATTTTGTTGCAATATTCTTTTCACCCACGATGCGCTGCAGTTCCTCAAAGAAAAGCGGATGACCTGACGTATACAGCCTGCGGGGAGCCGCCAGCTTCTGTTTTGTGTCCTCCAGATAGAAGATCACCGGCATATCACCGTCAAAAATCTCCAGCAAATTGACCACCTTGGCGTACTCCGGGCTGGTGCGGGAGGGCAGCCGGACGTAGAGCCGCCGGGCTGCATCCCGCATCTGATTGGGGCGGTTGGCCTGCGGCCTGACGGGGTTATAGCCTTCAATGGGCGAAATGCTCTCGGCGACCAGACGGGCAGGTTCATCCTCCCGGATAGACAGGCGGCCCTCAATGACCACGACCGCGTTATCGTGCAGCACGTCCCGGAATGTTTCCAGTGTACGCGGGAACACGATGACCTCCATGGTGCCGGTCAGATCCTCTACGCTGGTATAGGCCATCATGCTGTTGGTCTTGGTCGTCACCATTTTGCTTTTGACAATGGTGCAGACGATGCGGACATGGCTATTGTCAGGCACATTGGCATCCTCGCCGGTCAGAGCTTTGATGGTGTGGGTAGCAAACTGAGCCGACTGCTCCCGGTAGGCATCCAGCGGATGACCAGAAAGGTACAGGCCGCTGACCTCTTTCTCCTGTTGGAGCAGCTCGGCGTGGGTATACTCAGGGCAGGGCTTGATCTCATAGCTGTCGGCGGCAGACGTATCGTCCGTGCCGCTCATCATCGAGAAGAGGTCGATCTGACCATCCAGATTCTTCCGGCTGTCACTCTCGATGCTCTTGAGCACACCCTCAGTTGCTTCGACCAGACTGCGGCGGTTGGAGCCGAGATTATCAAAGGCACCGGCCTTGATGAGGCTTTCCACAGTGCGGCGGTTCAGCTCGGCGCCATGCATCCGTTTGCAGAAATCGTACAGGCTGGTATAAGGCTTTTCCTGCCGCTCCTCTACGGAGCGCTCGATCAGCCGGGTGCCGACATTTTTTACGGCGTTCAGGCCAAAACGGATCCGGCCACTGTCCTCTGCAGTAAAGCCGCTGCCCGAGATATTGATATCCGGCGGCAGGACCTTGATCCCCAGCCGGGCGCATTCGCCGGAATACTCGATGACCTTGCCGGTGTTGTCCAGCACACTGGTCAGCAGAGCAGCCATAAACTCGCTGGGGTAATGGCACTTAAGATAGGCTGTCTGGAACGCCACATAAGCATAACAGGCGGCATGACTCTTGTTGAAGGCGTAGGATGCAAAGCTGGACATCTCATCGTAAATTTCGTTTGCAACCTTTTCCGAGATGCCGTTTGCCACACAACCCGGGCACTCGTTGCCGGGGTCTGTGCAGCCGTGGACAAAGTGTTCTCGCTCCGCCTCCATCACAGCATGCTTTTTCTTGCTCATGGCACGGCGGACATTATCTGCCTGCCCGAACGAAAAGCCTGCCAGCTCCCGGAAGATCTGCATGACCTGTTCCTGATAGACGATGCAGCCATTGGTCACATCCAGAATGTGGGCCAGCTGCGGGGTCTTATAGCTGATTTTGTCCGGTTCATGGCGGTTGCGCAGGTAGGTCGGGATGGAATCCATCGGGCCGGGGCGGTACAGGCTGATCAAAGCGATGACATCTTCCAAATTCTGCGGCTGCAGTCCCACCAGCACCTGCTTCATACCCGAAGATTCAAGCTGGAACACACCTTCGGTCTCACCCCGGGAGAGCATTTTGTAGGTCTCGGGATCGTCATAATCCAGCTTGGCAATGGAGAAATCCGGTTCTTTTTTCTGAATGGCCAGCTCCGCATCCCGGATGACCGTCAGGGTGCGCAGACCGAGGAAGTCCATCTTCAGCAGGCCCAGCTCCTCGATCTCCGTCATGTTGAACTGGGTCACGGGCAGGCCATCGTTGGTGGCAAGGGGCAGATAGTAATCCGTTGGTTCCGGGGTAATTACAACGCCTGCTGCATGGGTAGAAGCGTGGCGGGGCATTCCCTCCACCTTCATGGCGGTGTCGAGCAGTTCCGTCACCTTCGGGTCCGTTTCATACATCCGCCTGAGCTCCGGTGAGACCTCCAACGCATGTTTGATGGTCATTTTGAGCTCCGCCGGGACCTGCTTTGCCACTACATCCACTTCCTGATACGGCATTCCCATCACACGGCCCACATCGCGAATCGCATTGCGGGCAGCCATGGTGCCAAAGGTAACGATCTGGGCTACATGGTCAGCGCCATACTTGCGGTTGACGTAGTCGATCACTTCCTGGCGGCGCTCGTAGCAGAAGTCCACGTCGAAATCGGGCATACTGACACGTTCCGGGTTCAGGAAGCGCTCAAAGATCAGGTTATAGCGGATGGGGTCAATGTCAGTGATGCCCACGCTGTATGCTGCGATACTGCCCGCACCGGAGCCACGGCCCGGGCCCACCGGGATCCCCTGGCTCTTGGCATAGTTGACGTAATCCCAGACGATGAGGTAATAATTGGTATAGCCCATCGTCCTGATGACACTGATCTCGTAGTTCAGGCGGTCTTTGTTGGCCTGCGGCACATTGGAACCGTAGCGGCGCTCCAGACCCTCCCAGCAGAGCTTTTCAAAGAACGCCTGGTTGTCCATGCCGCCGGGGGCCTTATAATACGGAATTTTGGTGTTGCCAAACTCAAAATCAAAATTGCACTGGTCGGCAATGATCTGTGTGTTGGCACAGGCCTCCGGCACCATGGCAAACAGATCGTACATCTCATCCGTTGTTTTAACGTAGAATTCGTCAGTCTGGAACTCCATACGGTCGGCATCCTGCATGGTTTTTCCGGTCTGAATGCAGAGCAGGATCGCCTGCATCTTGGCATCCTCCTTGCGCAGGTAGTGGGAGTCGTTGGTGGCTGCCATGGGGATGCCGGTCTCCCGTGCCAGCTTGATGAGCTGGGGCAGCACAATATTATCCTCTTCCAGCCCGTGATCCTGCAATTCAATGTAGTAATTGCCCTCGCCAAAGAGGTCGCGATACCACAGGGCAGAAGCCTTAGCGCGCTCGTAATCGCCGGACAGGATCGCCTGCGGTATCTCGCCCGCCAGGCAGGCAGACAGGCAGATGAGGCCTTCGTGGTATTGCTCCAGCAGCTGCTTATCCACACGCGGCTTGGAGTAGAAGCCCTCGATAAAGGCGGCAGAAACCAGCTTGGCAAGGTTTTTATAGCCCGTCTCGTTCTTGCACAGCAGGATCAGATGATTGTTGCCATCGATCTTGTTCACCTTATCAAAGCGGGTGCGGGTGGCCACATAGACCTCACAGCCGATGATTGGCTTGATGCCCGCCTTTTTGGCCGCCTTGTAGAACTGCACACAGCCGTACATCACACCGTGGTCGGTGCAGGCAATGGCAGTCTGGCCGCACTCCTTCACCCGATCCATCAGCTGGTCGATGCGGCAGGCACCGTCCAGCAGACTGTATTCTGTATGGATATGGAGGTGGACGAAGTCTCTTCCCTGCTTGTTGCCCTCACTGGGTTCGATCATTTCGTTTCCTCCTTTTCCGCGTTTTCTTCCAATCTTCTGCGTAGATCCTCTGCCAGCGCTTCCAGCTTCTTCATCCGGTGCGAAAGCCCCGATTTGCTCACGGGCGGGTCAAAGCAGGCACACAGAGCTGTCAGGGACAAGTCCGGATTTTCCATTCGAATGGCCGCAGCCTGCTGCAAGACCTCGGGCAGTGTTTCCAGCGCACCCTGCTCCTGCAAAAAACGGATTGCACGGGTGGTCTGGGCATTGGCCCGGGCCGTTTTGCCCAGGTTTGCGGTATCGCAGTTGGTCTGACGGTTGATCTGGTTGCGCAGCTGCTTGACTGCCTTCTGGGCATTCATCCGGGCTGAAGCTTCTGCCGCTCCCATAAACGCAAGGATGCGCTCCACGCTGGCGCTGCTTTTGACGTAAATCAGGTTTACGCCGTTGCGGCGGGTACGGTGGGGCGCAAATTCATGCTCAGCAAGCAGGGCCTCAAAATCCTTTGCAAGGTTGGTGCGTCCGGTCAGGAATTCCAGATTATACTCCTTCTGTGGGTCCGTCACAGTGCCGCCGCACAGAAACGCCGTGCTGATATAGGCACTCACGCAGGTCTGGCACCGGATGAGCCCCGGGTCGATCTGCAAGCTCGTCTCGCTGCCCGTGGTGCCGAACAGCTCGTGCATCCGGCGCACCTGCTCCGGTTCCCGGATGCCAAACTCATACACCACACCGCTGGGGCGGGGCTTTTCCAGCACCGCGCCCTGCACGCCGCAGCGGGCAAACAGCTGTTCGGCCACACGGGCGGTCAACTCCTGCTCAGTCTGCAGCACAAGGCCACGTGCATCAAAATATTTGGCAAAGCAGGCGATGCCATAGGCTGCCGCCCGCACACAGCAATCCTTTTGCAGCTGTAAACTGCGCTGTGCGATCTCTTCCCGTGCCTGGGATGCAAAACTCATGTCACTCTCATTTCTGTTCTCACGGGCTCTGCCGGGTCAGCGCGCTGCATCACGGTGCTGAATGCCGGTCTGATAGCCCAGTTGTTTGCAATATTCCGCGATTTTCCGCGCAAAGGTGATCGAACGGTGCTTGCCGCCCGTGCAGCCCACTGCAATGGTCAGCTGGCTTTTTCCCTCCTTGACATAGAGGGGCAGCGCATACTCCAGAAAACCTTCGTACCGGCGCAGCAGTTCCTTTGCCTCCGGGTGGCCCATGACAAAATCCACCACTTCCTCATCCAGCCCCGTTTTATGCTTGAGCTCCGGGATATAGAAAGGGTTGGGCAGGCAGCGGACATCCAGCACCAGGTTTGCATCCTCTGGGATGCCGAACTTGAAGCCGAAGGACATCACGGTGAGCCGCATTGCTGCCTTTGCCCCGCCATCTGGCGCAAACAAATTACAAATGCGCTCCTTATTCTGGGCCGTGGAGAGAAACTCCGTGTTGATGGTGTAGTCTGCCCGTTCCCGGAAGGGCTGCAGGATCTGTCGTTCCTTTGCCAGCGCTTCCCGGGTGGAGATTCCCTCGGCAATGCTGATGGGATGGCGGCGGCGGGTCTCACTGTAACGGCGCATCAGCACATCATCCGGGGCATCGATGAATAAGATCTCGTACTCGATGCCCTGCTCATCCAGCTGGTGCAGCGCCTGTTCGATCTGCTCGCTGGTGTGGCAGCCGCGCACATCCATGGAGAGCGCCACCCGCTTGAGCTGGTTGTCACCTGCCTTGGAGAACGCCGTGATGCTGGGCAGAAGCTCTGCCGGAACATTGTCGATACAAAAAAAGCCGATATCCTCCAGTGCGTTCATCGCAACCGATTTTCCCGCACCGGAAAGCCCGCTGACGATCAGAAGATCCATACCATTTTCCCTCTTATGCCTTGACCACTCGAATTTCCTTTTCCAGGTCGTACCCGGTCTTTTCCTTTACGATCGCCCGCACCTCATCGCACAGGGCCAGCACATCGGCGCAGGTCGCGCCGCCCAGATTCACCACAAACCCGCAGTGCTTCTCGCTGACGGCAGCACCGCCGTGGCGATAGCCCCGCAGGCCGCACTGGTCGATGAGGGCAGCCGCAAACGCTCCCACCGGCCGCTTGAAGGTGCTGCCGGCGCTGGGCTTATCCAGCGGCTGCTTATCGATGCGCTTCTGCATCAGCTCATCCATCCGGGCCTTGATGGCTGCCGAATCTCCACGCTTCAGGTGGAACTTTGCGCTCAGGATGCAGCCGCCGTTTTCCTCAAAGATGCTGTGCCGGTAGGAGAGGTCGAGGTTTGCGGCATCTTCTGTCACGATCTCGCCTTCTCTGGTCAGATACGTCGCAGAGACCAACACGTCTTTCATCTCTCCGCCGTAGGCACCGGCATTCATATAAACTGCACCGCCCACTGTGCCGGGGATGCCGTAGGCAAATTCCAGGCCGGTCAGGCTGCTGTCCAGCGCCGCCTTACACAGAGCAGAAAGCTTCAAGCCCGCGCCAGCGATGACTGCATCGTAGACCGCCCCCGGCTCTGCACCCGGATGGCTGACGTTTTCCAGAAAACCGATTCCCATTTTCAGAGTCGTGGTATCCACGACCACGCCCCGGTAGCCCGCATCCTCAAACAAGATGTTGCTGCCGTTGCCCAGCAGGTAATATTTCACATCGCACGCTTTGCACAGTGCGATCACACGGCAGAGCTGTTCCTCCGTCTCCGGCTGGACAAAAACATCCGCCGGGCCGCCGATTTTAAAGGTGCAGTGGGCAGCAAGGGATTCGTTTTCGACAAAGCGGATCTCCTCCGCCTGCAGCTGTTGTTTCAATCGTTCCATAAAACAGGATTCCTTTATCTGTAATCTTCATTCAACGGTGCCGTCCAGACCCAGACGGATCAGCAGCTCCTTGGCGGCGTTATAGCCCATCCGCTTCTGGCGGTTGTTGATGGCGGCGGTTTCCAGCACAACGGCCAGGTTGCGTCCCGGAGAGACCGGGATGCTGGTGCTGGGGATGTTCACGCCCAAAATCTCGTAATATTCGCTCTCCAGTCCGGTGCGCTGATAGTTTTTGGTAGGGTCCCATGCTTCCAGCTGGACCACAAGGTCCAGGCTCTCGCTCTCCTTGACCGCACCCACGCCGAACACACGGGCCACATTGACGATACCGATGCCGCGCAGCTCGATAAAATGGCGGATGTTCTCCGGGGCCGTACCCATGATCTGGCGGTTAGAGACCTTGCGCAGCTCCACCGCGTCGTCCGCCACCAGACGGTGGCCGCGCTTGACCAGCTCAATGGCCAGCTCACTCTTGCCGATACCGCTGTCGCCCAGGATCAGGATTCCTTCACCATACACCTCCACCAGCACACCGTGGCGGGTGATGCGGGGTGCCAGCTCCAGATTCAGCACGCTGATCAGGCTGCCCATCAGAGTGCAGGTCATCTCATTGGAGCGGAGCAGGGCCACACCGTGCTTCTGAGCCAGTTCCAGCATCTCAGGAAATGGTTCCAGTTCCTCACTGCGGCAGACGATGACAGCCGGAGGCTGCTGGCTGAACAGCTGGTCCAGCCGCTCGTACCGCTTCTCGGCAGAAAGACCGGAAAGAAAGTTCATCTCGGCCAGACCCAGGATCTGCAGCCGGAGCTTATCAAAGTAATCATAGTATCCGGCAAGGAACAGGCCCGGGCGGTTGACCTCCGCAATCTCGACATTGATCTCTTCCAGCCCTTTCGGGGTGTAGACCACATCCAGACTGACCTTTTCCGTCAGCTTCTTCAGCGAAACATTGAAATTCGCCATCGTTCTTCCTCCTGCACAAATGTTTCCTTTCCCTGCCCGGCAGCACACCGGGTGCGGGGCACGCTTTTTCTTTTCCTTATTATAAACGAGATGGTTTCGGATTACAATGATTCTGCCGGAAAATCTTCATTCCGGAGCCTGCATCCCGTTGCATCCTCCCTCATATCCATTTATAATAGAGATGGTGCATCTCTGCACTGGGAAACAGTCATTCACTTTACACGCATTTTACATTCTCTGGATTTCCGATTTTACATTCAGGCTCTATACTCATAAATAGGAGAACATTCCGTCAAATAAACGTGTCAAACAAAGCGAGGAACTTCAAATGACTGTTTTTAATGTATTTTCCCTGCTGGGCGGCCTGGCCTTGTTCCTGTTCGGTATGGACATCATGGGCAAGGCGCTGGAAAAGCAGGCCGGCGGCCAGCTGCAAAAGATCCTGAGCAAACTGACTGACAACCCGCTCAAGGGCTTTTTCCTGGGTCTGTGCGTCACCGCCGTGATCCAGAGCTCCAGCGCCACCACCGTTATGGTGGTCGGCTTTGTCAACAGCGGCATCATGGAGCTGCACCAGGCCATAGGCGTTATCATGGGCAGCAATGTGGGTACCACGGTCACCAGCTGGATCCTGAGCCTTTCCGGCCTGCAGGGCGACAGCTTCCTGATCAATATGCTCAAGCCCACCTCTTTCAGCCCGGTGCTGGCCTTTATCGGCATCCTTCTGTACATGGGCAAAAGCGAAAAGCGCAAGGGTGTTGGCACCATTCTGATCGGCTTTGCTGTGCTGATGACCGGTATGACCACCATGTCCAACGCTGTGCTGCCCCTGCAGAATGAGGCATGGTTCACCAACCTGTTTATCCGCTTCTCCAATCCTCTGCTGGGCGTTCTGGTGGGGGCCGTTGTCACCGGCATCATCCAGAGCTCCAGCGCCAGCGTTGGTATCCTGCAGGCACTGAGCGCCACCGGTGTCATCACCTACGGCAGTGCCATCCCCATCATCATGGGCCAGAACATCGGCACCTGTGTCACCGCGCTGATCTCCTCTGTGGGTGCCAACAAGAATGCGCGCCGCGCCGCCATGGTGCACCTGTACTTCAACATCATCGGTGTCACCCTGTTCCTGGCTGTTTTCTATGGTGCAAACCTGCTGCTTGACTTTGCCTTTGTCAATGAGACAGTCACTGCCTGGGGCATTGCCGTGGTCCACTCCATCTTCAACCTGACGGCCACCGCTGTTCTGCTGCCCTTTGCAAATGGGCTGGAAAAGTTGGCCATCCTCACCATTCCGGACGATGCCGAAAAAGAGAGCTTTGCTCTGCTGGATGAGCGCCTGCTGAACACTCCCGCCGTGGCTGTGGAGCGTGCCCGTGCCGCTACTGCTGACATGGCCGAGTTGGCCCGTGTGGGCGTGGTGCAGGCCATGAGCCTGACCCACAAGTGGGATGATTCCCTTGCCCAGAAGGTGCGGGAGGAAGAGGAAAAGGTGGACAAATATGAGGATGCACTGGGCACCTATCTCGTCAAGCTGTCCAGCCGTGAAATGAGCCACGCCGACAGCCAGAGTGTGAACACTCTGCTCCACACCATCAGCGATTTTGAGCGCATCAGCGATCACTCTGTAAATGTTCTGAGCTCCGCCGAAGAGATCCACGCCAAGAGCATTGCGTTTTCCAAGGATGCACAGGAGGAGCTGCAGGTGCTGGAGGGGGCCGTGCAGGATGTGCTGAGCCGCACCACCGACGCATTCCGCAAGGGTGACCTGCACATGGCCGGCAAGGTCGAGCCGCTGGAGACCGTTGTGGATGAACTGGTGCGTGCCATCAAGGCCCGCCATGTGGCCCGCCTGCAGACCGGCAGCTGTTCCATTGAGTATGGTTTTGTTCTGGAAGATCTTCTGACCAACTACGAGCGTGTCTGCGACCACTGCAGCAATGTGGCTGTTGCCCAGATCGAGGTGGCACAGGACAGCTTTGATACCCACGCTTATCTGAACGACCTGCGCTACGGCAACGAGACCAAGGAAAGCGAACAGTTCCAGCGCCGTCTGGATCGTTACCGTGAGCGCTATCTCTTCCCTGACAGCGACACTGCACCCGCAGCCGCAAAGGAGGAACCCAACAAATGATCTACATTGTAGAAGACGATGCCGCCATCCGCGAGCTGGAGCAATATGCACTGCAATCCAGCGGATACGAGGTACAGAGCTTTGAAACCTCTGAGCCTTTCTGGCAGGCCATGCGCGCCGCAGAGCCTGAGCTGGTCATTCTGGATGTGATGCTGCCCGGTGAGGACGGTTTCTCCATCCTGAAAAAGCTCCGCAATACCCCTGCTCTGCGCCGCCTGCCCATCATCATGGTCACAGCAAAATCCAGCGAGCTGGATACCGTGCGCGGGCTGGACTGCGGTGCAGATGATTACATCACCAAGCCCTTTGGCATCATGGAATTTCTGAGCCGGGTGCGGGCCGCCCTGCGCCGCTCTGCCCCCGAGGAGAAGCAGAATGTTTATGCCTTCCATGAGATCCTGCTGGACAACGCCCGCCACAGCGTGACTGTGAACGGCACCCATATTGATCTGACTTACAAGGAATACAGTCTGCTGCGCCTGCTGCTGGAGAACACGAACCTTGTCGTGACCCGCGAGACCATTCTGCAGGTGGTATGGGGCACCGATATTTCTGTTGAAAGCCGTACCGTGGATATGCACATCCGCACCCTGCGCAAAAAGCTGGGGGACGCAGGCAGATATATTTGCACCGTGCGCAAGGTCGGCTACAAGCTGGCCGACAATGAGGAGGGCGAGGAAGAATGAAACCGCAGAGCATGGAAGAAAAAATCAGTTACCGGCTGTTTTTCATGGGCTTCGTCGGTCTGGTCTGCACCGCCGTGCTCTGTCTCTTCGTCTTTCACAAAGCGTTCCGGGAACAGGCGTGGACCTCGCTGGAGCATCAGGCCGATCTGGTTTCCGCCGGATACGAACAGCTTTCCTCTCCGGATCAGCTCTCCGTGTTCGTCAACGGTGACCTGCGCATTACCCTGATTGCGGCAGATGGCAGTGTGGTGTTTGAATCCGCCACTGACCAGCAGATGGAAAACCACCTGTCCCGCCCGGAGATCCAGCAGGCCATGCGGGAGGGTGTAGGCCGTAACTGCCGTGATTCCCAGACCATGGGGTACGAGACCTACTATTACGCCATGCTGCTGCCCGGCGGCGATATCCTGCGTGTGGCCCAGGATTCCGAGACCATCTGGTCGATCTACGACGCGGCCCTGCCCGCCATCATCCTGAGCTGCATTCTGATGATGGGTGCAGCAGCGCTGATTGCCGGGCTGCTGACCCGCAGTCTGGTTCAGCCCATTCTGAAAATGACGGATGACCTTGAGCACATTCAGGAAAACGTTCCCTACCGGGAACTCATCCCCTTTGCTGAGAGCATCCACTCTGACCGGCTGCTCCGGGAAAACAACGAGAAAATGCGGCAGGATTTCACGGCCAATGTCAGCCACGAGCTGAAAACTCCTCTGACCAGTATTTCTGGCTATGCGGAGCTCATTGAGACCGGCATTGCCAAACCCGCCGATGTGCCCGAGTTTGGCCGGAAGATCCATGTAGAAGCCAGCCGGATGATCCAGCTGGTGAACGATATCCTGCAGCTGTCGCACCTGGACAGCGTCAGCGAGACCCATGCACAGCCCGACATGGAAACGGTCGATCTGCTGGACGTGGCCAAGGATTGTGTGGAACGTCAGAAACTGAACGCGCAACGCTCCTTCATCTCCCTGACCTATCTGGGTGAGAGTGCCAGAGTGCTTGGCAACCGGGATCAGCTGGATGAGCTGTGCCAGAACCTGTGCGACAATGCCATCCGCTACAATCGCCCCGGCGGCAAGGTCCAGCTCATCACCTCCTGCACCCGGGACGGCCATTGTACCCTGACCGTCAAGGATAACGGCATCGGTATCCCGAAAGATGCGCAGTCCAGCGTGTTCGAACGCTTCTACCGGGTGGATAAGAGCCGGAGCAAGGCCACCGGCGGCACCGGTCTGGGGCTGGCTATTGTCAAGCACATTGCCCGCATCCACAACGCCCGCGTTAAGCTGGAAAGCGAAGTGAACGTTGGCACCACCATCACCGTCGTTTTTGAGACCGCCCACTAAAACTGCAAAAAGCTCACGTCTGCCTGCACCTGCGGGCAGGCGTTTTTTGTTGTCAGCGCTTCTCGCCTTGTTCCCTGCTTCAGCGCCCGGACTGCTCCCAGAGAGAGCAGATCATCCCCATTTTCCCAGCAGCGCTGAACGGTCTGCACGCAGAGTTGCTCCAGTGCCGCACACTGTGCTGCTGTGGGCAGAGCGGTGCCCGCCCTGCGCTGGCCGGTCAGGGTCACGGCAAAGCCATCTTCTACAGCTTCCACCGATACCACACAGCGCCGGAACGTCACCTGCCCGCTCCCCAGCGGAAAAGTGTGCTCTCCGCTCTGACCCAGCAGCAATTGTGCCATCTGGCTCTCTGCCGGGGTGAGCCGGGTGTTTTCTGTTTCGGTGAGCAGAAGCATTTCCTCCGCATTCTCAATGGCACCATCCGTCAGGATGAGTACCGGGGCCAAAAGAGCGTTCCGGCTCTCGTATAGGTGCGGAGCCTGCGGTGCAGCTTCCTTCACGGCCTGCAAAAGCTGTTCCGGGAACAGTTCGTTTTCTCCGTCTGCTGCGGCCAGTTCTTCTCCGGAAAGATCCATGCAGAGGACCCGGGCAGATAAGCCCTGCACCGGCTCCTCTTTCAACACGGTCTCCGCCTGTCGAATGGTTTTTAAAGTTGTTTCGGCATTCAAAAGCAGATACTCGCACAGCCGGTAGCTTGCTTTACGGGGCAGGCCACGCTCAGCTTCCGTCAGAGCCGTTTGCAGGGTGTTTCCCCGCCCCGTGCAGAGCTGTACCTTTGCGGCGGCATCAGAAGCATCGGCAGCGGCTTCCGGAAACTGGTAGAGCAGACCCACCATCCAACTCTGCACCGCCACCGTGGGCGGGGTAAGAATCAAGGCACGCACCATGCTTTTCTCGGTATTCTCTGCCCGCAAAAATACCCCGCACCAGAGCACCAACACCCCTGCCGCCAGCCACCGGAGGCCACGCTGTTGGCCCGTCATGCGTTTTCCTCCGCAGGTGCAGCCCTGCCCCACAGCCGCCCGGCCAATTGACGCACCACCTGCACCAGCACGCAGAACCGGAACATTGCCGCTGCCAACCAGACCAGCAGCACAAGGGCATCAAACTGGGAGATGCTGCCCAGCCTGCCCGCCCGCAAAAGCTCGATGCCGGGCAGGGCATTCCCCGCCCCAAACACCAGTTCCGTGCAGAGCGCAAAGCTGCCAGCCAGTATAAAAGCTTTCACCGGAAGCCAGACAGCGCCCCGCACCTGCTTTGCCGGGCAGAACAGCGGTAGGGCGAAGTATTCCGGATACAGGGACAGGATAATCGGTTGAGCATCAGCTTGCATCATCAGACCTTCCCAGTGGAACTGGCCATTCAGCCCCAGCAGGCAGAGCAAACCCGCCAGCGCCGCCGCCCAGCACAGGATCGGCGCACAGCGGACCAGTACCGAAGGTTCCAGCTTCCATCCTGCCCAGAGCAGCAGCGGGAGAAGCCCCAGCATGGCCATGGAAGAAAAATTCTCCCAGCAAAGCTCCTGCGCCTGACGGAAGGTCTCCACAGCCTCCCAGACAAACCAGAGTCCCAGCCCTCCGCAGACTACCCGGGAACGCAAGTCTTTACCCAAAAAACTGTCTGCGCGCTGCTCTGCCCCGGCTGTCAGGGCGGTGATCAGAACCAGCGCCAGTGTCATGGGCAGGCCGCGCAGCAGAAAACTGCGGGCTGTTACAGGCGCACCCGTCTGTAACACGCACCGAGCGAACTCCGCAGTGAGCACACTCAAGGTCAGTGTTTTTTCAGAGAAACAGGATCGTTCCAACTTCAACCACCTCGTTTTTGCCAAATGGTAAAGGGCCGCCGGGAAAGTTTTGGGTAGCTGCGCCGGGTCACACCGTCCGGCGAGAGCGGCACCTCGGGGAAGATGATATCCCGCAGGTAGGGCACACCCAGCGCCGAGACCCGGGTCAGCCCAAATAACACGCCCAGTGCGCAGGCGGCAAGTCCCACCGGGCCAGCCACCCCTGCTGCCAGCAGCACCACCAGCCGCAGAACGGTTGCCACCTCATACAGCGAGGGCGTGACAAACACCGCAATGGACGCGGCAGCAGCGGTCAGGATGACCGGTGTGCTCATCAGTCCAGCGGCAATGGCGGCATCCCCGATGATGAGGGCAGCGACCAGGCTGACAGAGTGCCCCAGGGTCTGGGGCATCCGCAGACCAGCCTCCCGGATGATCTCCAACATCAGGATCACCAGTAGCATTTCTCCGAACAACGGCAGCGGCGTTGCCTGCTCGGCAGCCTCGATTTTGAACAGCAGCTGGGGCGGCAGGAGTTCCGGTAGATAGACCGCCCAGCAGACGAACACGCCCGGCAGGAAAATGCTCAGGTAGAACGAGATATATTTCAGCACCCGCAGAAAGGATGCAAAATAGGCCGTTCCTGCATAGTCATCCAGGCATTCAAAGTTTTCGCAGAACAGGGTGGGCAGGATCAGCGCTGAGGGGCTGCCATTGACCAGAATGACGAATTTCCCCTCCCGAAGCTTTGCCGCTGCCACAATAGGCCGTTCGGTATAGCGCACAGGAGCAAAGGTGCGGATCTTACAGGGAAAGAGCCATGGCACAAAGTAGCTGGAATCCAAAAGCAGCTGCGGCCTGGCCCGCTGCAAGGTCTGCCGCACCTTTTGTACCGCTTTTGGGTCTGCCGTATCCCGGCAGTAACAGAGAGCATACTCCGTTTTCATCTCACAATCAGCCTGACCGATCTCAATGACCAGAGCATCATTGCGGAAGCACCGCCGCAGCAGGCTGGTATTCACCCGGAGCAGATCCGCAAAGCCTTCCCGGGAGCCGCGGAGATTTCCCTCCCCTGCCGGTTCATCCACCGAGCGGGCGTTCAGGCTCTGCACCGAAAAGACGATGCCTTTTGCGCATCCGTCCAGCAAAAGCACTGCCATGCCCGCCGTCAGCCGCCGGATCAGGGCATCCCAGTTCTCCACAGGGGCAGGCTCTGCGGGCAGCCCGGAGTGCTCAAACAACAGAGCAAACACCTGTTCCCCGGTCAGCTGTTCTGCCGGGCCGGGCGGTGTGCGGCGGCTGGCGGCATCCAGCAGCAGCTGCCACAGCCCTTTCAGGCTGGCCATTCCATCAAACAGAACGATGGCTCCTTTGCAGTGGTAAAGCTCAAGCTCCTTCGCATAAAAATCTGCCGATCGGCCAAACCTAGCGTTGAGCTCCGCAAGATTTGCCGCCAGATGGCTGGAAAGCTGTTCCATTTTGCCGCCCCCTTTCTGGTAGCTTGTCCGCCGGGGCGGTGGTTATACGCTGGGAGGTGTTCCGGTTTGAAACTCTTGATCTTCCGTACCATCCTGATCTATCTCTGCGTCCTGTTTGCCATGCGGCTGATGGGCAAACGTCAGCTGGGGGAACTGCAGCCTGAGGAATTGGTATCTACCATCCTCATCTCCAATCTGGCTTCCATCTCCATTGAATCCGAAGAAGTACCGGTCACAGCCAGCCTGATCCCCCTCTTTCTCATTGCAGCGCTGGAGCTGCTGGGGTCGATCCTCAGCTTCAGGAGCCAGCGCTTTTTCAACCTGATGTCCGGGCGGCCCAAAACCGTCATCCTGAATGGTGAGATCGATCAGAACGCCCTGCGCACCCTGCGGCTGACTGCCGCCGATCTGATGGAGGCGCTGCGCGGCAAGGATGTGTTCGACCCACGGGATGTCTCCTATGCGGTCGTGGAGACCAACGGCAGTCTCTCGGTGGCTCTGCGCCCGGAAAAGGAACCGGCCACCCTCGCCGACCTTGGAGCAAAGGTACAGCGGGCACAGGCCACCATTCCCTTTGTGCTGGATGGTCAGGTGCTTGCCGAAAACCTGACCATCTGCGGCAAGGATGCTGCCTGGCTGGAACGCACCGCACAGGCCAACAGCCTGCTTCTGGAAGAGATCCTGATCCTGGCGGGCAACGATACCGAGGATTATTTTCTGCTGAAAAAGGAGCCTCGTCAAACGGCGGGGCTCCGGCAAGGGGGTGCGGCATGAAACGTATTTATGTCTGCATTGGCATCGTAGTCCTGCTGCTGGCGGCAGCCTTTTACAGCAGCTTCCGGGTACAGCAATTCGCCGAGGATATCTCCGATGACATCGACACCGCCATGGAGGATATCCGGAACAGCGATCTGACCGGTGCGCGGCAGGCACTGGCCGAAGGAGCCGAGCTCTGCGACACCATGCGGGAAGGCATGAACCACCTGCTCCGCACGCAGGACTTCACGGAGCTGGAAGCCGCCCTGCGCGCCGCCGATGGTCACCTGGAACTGAATGCACCCGAGGAAGCCTTCGGGGAACTGCGCCGGGCGCAGGTTCAGGTAGAGACCCTGGCCTGGCTCTCTCATCGCATTCTTTGAGGATGATTGCTTTGAGCTGAACGGATGAGGCTGTGCACAACAAAAAGCCAGGCTTTCTCGTGAAGTTCACGAAAAAGTCTGGCTTTTAACTCTGAAACCTTAGTTTTTCTCTTTCCGGTCGCCCATCAGCTTTTTCAGCTCCGTGAAAAAGCTCTCGACATCGGCAAACTGCTGGTAGACCGAAGCAAAGCGGACATAGGCCACTTCATCGATCTTTTTCAGTTCCTGCATGGTCAGTTCACCAATGCGTACACTGGATACCTCGCGGTCATAGGAGCTCATCAGACTTTGCTCAATGCTGCTGACAGCCCGTTCCAGTGCGTCGTAGCTCACCGGGCGCTTAGCGCAGGCCCGCAGCATTGCGTTGAGCAGCTTCTGACGATCAAAAGGCTCACGGGAGTTATCCTTTTTGATGACAATCAGCGGGACGGTCTCCACCACTTCATAGGTCGTAAACCGCATGCGGCAGCGCAGACACTCACGGCGGCGGCGGATCCGCTCACCGTCTTCGGTCGGGCGGGAATCGATGACCTTGGATTCCTCATCGCCGCAATAGGGACATTTCATAAATCGTTCCTCCTGATGTTGGTTCTTGGCCTGTCGGGCAAAACACGGTCAGGCTTTTTTGGTTTCAGCCTTTTTGCTCTTGCGGTCGTTCCACAGCACCCAGGCGGAGGTGGAAACACAGAGCGAGGTATACACGCCGCTCAGCATACCCATCATCAGCGGGAAGGCAAAGGTAAAGATGCTGTCCAGGCCGTACAGCTTGGAGACCACGCACATCACACCCAGTGCCATTACAGTGGTCACCGTAGTGATGATGGTACGGCGGGCAGACTGGTTGACCGAGTGGTTGACCAGCCCCTCGAACGGGGTCTTTTTCCCCATCAGGGCACGGTTCTCGCGGATGCGGTCATAGACCACAACCGTATCGTTGATCGAGTAGCCCAGAATGGTCAGCATAGCGGCAATAAAGTTGCCGTCCAGCGGGGTGCGCAGCAGCACAAAGGTGCCAAACACCACCATCAGGTCGTTCAACAGGGCCAGCACAGCCATCAGGCCGCCGGTCAGGCCGCCGATCTTCTTGAAACGGAAGCCGATATACAGCAGGATGAGCAGCAGGGAGAACACCACAGCCACCAGACTCTTCTGCAGGAACTTGGTGCCCATGGCAGCGCTGACATTGCTCAGGGACAGCTGGGCAAAGGCGTTGTCCGGGTACTGTTCGTTCAGGGAGGTCAGCAGATTCTCCACCTGATCGGTGGTCACGGTTTCGTTGCCGGGCATGGAGATCTTCAGGGTCTGCTCCCCGGTGGCGACATTCTCGCCGGTCTGCAGGGCCAGGCCGTTGTTTTCCAGTGCGGTGGAGGCGGTCTTCTGAACTTCGGAGGTTCTGATCTCACCCTGATAGCTCAGGGTGATCATGGCACCGCCCGTAAACTCCGTATCCAGCCGGACACCGAACACTGCAGCACACAGGATGATGGCCGCCACCAGGCAGGTGGAGATGGTCAGGAAGCGCTTGCGCAGGCCCACAAAGTCGATGGGCTTCTTTTCCTTGACTTCCTTGCCGGGCTTGACAGCACCGTAGAGCCAGGGATTCCGCAGGGCCTTGATGGAGGCTGCACCGCGGATCATCACACGGGTCGCAAACACGCCGAACACAAAGTTCAGCAGAACGCCGGTCAGCAGCGTGTAGCCAAAGGCGTAGATGGTGCCTGCGGTGGAGGGCCCAAAGGCGAAGAACACGAAGTGCAGGGCCTTGGCGAACAGGCCGTCCGAGGGGCCGAAGGCACCCATCAGCACGATTGCCACAATGACGATAGTCACGTTGCCATCAATGATGGGGGTCAGGCCGCGGGCAAAGCCGCTCTTGAGCGCGCCATCCAGCGATTTGCCGTTGTTCAGCTCCTCCTTGATGCGCTCGGCGGTGATGACGTTGGCATCCACGCCCATACCAATGGCCAGGATGATCACGTAAGCGTTCTGCTGAATCAGGGACACGAAGGAGTTCGGCTTCAGCAGCACGCCTCCGGTCAGGACCTCGAAGGCCACGACGATGACCAGCAGTGCGCCGACAATACCGTATTGACGGGCATTGTTGGCAACCGTGGCCAGCAGGCCGGTCTTTTCTTCTTTCTTTGCAGGTGTTGCAGTTGCGGCGCTCATCAGGCTGCCACCTCCCTTTCCTTGGTCATACCCTTCATCAGGTATTCCTGGGTAAATCCATTCTTCTCAACATTGTCGGTGACGACACCGTAGGACACCGTGTAAATGCGGTCACAGATACCGATGAGCTCGGGCAGCTCGGAGGAAATCACGATGACGGCCTTGCCTGCATCGGCAAGCTTATCGATGATTTCGTAGATCTCATACTTGGCGCCGACGTCGATGCCTCGGGTCGGCTCATCGAGGATGAGGATGTCCGGCTGCGAGATAACCCACTTGGCGAGCAGCACTTTCTGCTGGTTACCACCGGAGAGGGTGGAGACATTCACATCGATGTCATGGCACTTGATGTTGAAGTCCTTGCGGTACTGTTCAACTTCCTTGCGCTCAAGGTTGTCGTCCACAACCCCGCCCTTGCTGATCTTGGTCAGGGAGGCCAGGGACGCGTTCTCTCGGATGTTCTGCAGCAGGTTCAGACCGTTGCCCTTACGATCCTCGGTGGCGTAGGCGAGACCTGCGTCAATCGCGGACTGCACGTTGGGCATCTTGACTTCCTTGCCCTTGACGAACACCTTGCCGGAGATGTTGGAACCGTAAGAGTGGCCGAAGATGGACATGGCCATCTCGGTACGACCCGCACCCATCAGACCCGCCAGACCGACGATCTCGCCGGCATGCACGTTGATGTTCGCATGGTCTACGATCACGCGCTCCGCGTCGAGCGGATGAT
>OODS01000014.1_pt1 | contig 150464 bp, 134 predicted proteins | sample 1671531 | NCBI WGS metagenome assembly OODS01 (sample SAMN06348166, study PRJEB24527) | human gut metagenome | biome: human gut; feature: ankylosing spondylitis patient; material: feces | host: Homo sapiens | place: China | collected 2015-10 | reverse complement strand
AAACCCCTTGAAAATAAAGGCTTTTTCTGTTTGTCGTTATTATACCGTAACGGCACTCCTGTGCCAGCCTATTGCTGAAAGAGGGCGTGCCGATGAAGCAGATTCAAGAGTGGCTGGGCCACAGCGATATTTCCACCACAGCCAACATTTACGCACATCTGGATTCGCAATCCAAGAATTTGAGCGCCCGGACAATGGCAAACACGCTGACACTGCCGAAAGCGCCGAGCGTAAAAGAATGGTAAGGTAAAATGGCACACCCCGGCATCTGTCCGAGTAAGGACGGATGCCGGGGTGTTGTGTTATTCAAACGAAATATGAAGTGTCTTGCCCATACAAGAAGCCATTTTTTGCAGAAAATCTAACGAGGGATTTGCATTACCGTTTTCAAAACGTGAAATATTTGCCTGTGCAGTACCCATTTTTTCGGCCAGCTGTTTTTGAGTTAACCCGGCAGACTTCCGACTTGCGATTGCAGCGCGGATGGCTTCATACTGAGGACCAAGCTGATCGTACTCGGCTTTGACTGCGGGATTTTCAGAAAAAGTTTTATTCTTGAAATCAGTGTAATTCATAGTCTCACTTTACTCCTTTCATTCACATGCAAACGTGTATCTTTTTACGCAACCACTCTATACTATGTTTGTATAGGGATGCTATCTTTATCACATTCAGTTTGCACAAACCTTACCTTAAAAAGCAAAGACTATTATATGTGTTTTTTATAAGAACCTTTCCTTTCAATGACGCCTTTTATAATCGCGTAGTCTCTTTTGGGCAGTTTCAATCTCTGAACGAGGAGTTTTTTGTGTCTTCTTGATGAATCCATGCAGTAAAACTATCGTGTCAGCTTGCCAAACAAAATAGAAGATACGAGATATGTCACTCGAAAATTTGATTCGTAGCTCCCAAATTTCACCGTCAATGTGCTTGACATAAGGTTCTTTTAATGCGTTGCCAAACTCTGCAAGAAGATCAATTTCCCGAAATGCTTTAGCTTGATGCTTTGCAGGCAACTCATTTATAAATTCGGCGAGGACTTCCTTGCCGTCCTCGGTGCTATACAGTTCAATCTTAAAAATAAGTGTACACCCCCTTTGAAATATATGCTGGTCTATATCTCAATTGAATTATATCATATATGATATAAAAAGTCAAGGGATCCCATACGGCACAAGTGGTTCGTATTCTTGTGAGCAAAATAAAGGGCTACACAAAAGGGAAACAAGGATTTTTGTGCAGTTTCGTGAATAGCTATTTCCCGCGATTGCTGGTATGATTTGTACCGAACCCGAAAATCACTACTTGATAATAAAGGGGAGATGCCTATAAGAAAAGCAGCGGTGTTTTGCAAAACGGCAACAAAAAATCACTACCCAATGTAGAATTGAGTAGTGATACTTGGCGCAGGCGGTGGGATTCGAACCCACGGAACTCTTTCGAGTTCAACTGATTTCGAGTTTTATCGCCTAAACCACCACTGGTGGAATTTGCCGGTAAAAAGCGGAAGTTACTGGAAGATGATTCGGCGGCAAAACGAAGAAAAAAGTCGAAAAGAGAGTCCTTTTTAACGTCAAAACGTCGCAATTCGAACCCATTTCAAAAAGCTGATTTTCCGGGAAAAATGAGAGAAAAATGGGCGTTTTTGGCACGTTGGAGAGATGTTGGAGAGAAAAGCCGGAGAGAACAAAATGGGCTGATTTTCCTTATTACAACAGGCATTTACAGAATTACGTTGACTAAATTTTATGCAAAAATCCCCTTATCGAAAAAATCAAACCGCCCCCTACCTGCTGTTGATGAGTTCAAATAGCGGACGGTGATTATAGTGGATTACAGTTATGATTTTGCAAAAATCAAGGAAACTTACCCCGAAAAAATCGGGCTGGAACAGATGCGTGTCATCTGCCATATCAGTAAAAAGACAGCCCGATACTTGCTGAAAAGCGGGCTTGTGCCCTGCATAGATACCGGTAAGAAAACGCGGCAGTACATTATCAACACAAAGGATGTTATTGCCTACCTAAAAAAGCGCCAATCCAACCCGCAAAGATATACACCCCCAACAGGCTACTACTTGGAAAGTTGGAACAAGGGAAGCCCAAGGAAAACCCTTACGCTACGGGAATGGGCCAATCTTGACACGGCAAAAGACAAAGATAAATTCGCGGCTTTTCTGAAATGCAAGATGCGGCTATACAGCGATGTACTAAGTGCTACGGAAGTCAGCAAGTTTACCGGCTACCATCATAATACCATTACAACGTGGTGCAGCAATGGATATTTTCGGTACTTCAAAATAGGCAGCAGCTACATGATACCAAAAGTTTGCATCCTAAATTACTTGGTCAGTCCTCATGTGCTGGATAGTTATAGACCGGCACAAAAGATGGTTGCCCTTGCCAAAGAGTTTAGCCAGCAGGGAAAGCCAACTGAAAAAAGCAGTGCATAGGTACACGCCTGTGAATATATGGAAACAGCGTCCTCCGAATGTAATTGGCGGACGCTGTTTTTGTAAATTCTATATCAACTGGTGACAATTTGTCACCAGTTCGTATGTGACCCAGTTCTCTGTCACATGGTCATGGAACGCAGCGTTTGGATTCTGCCCTCAATAGCGGTAGCAATTTTCGCAGCTCGCCCATCATCAAACTGGGCAGCATCCTCCAAGATGTCCTTTACCTTGCCAGAAAATCCATCAAGGCGCTCCAGCGGCAAATCTACATAAGGTGCGATCAATTTTAGCTGAGATTGCTGCGACGTTTCAAACGGCTTTGCCGGAACCATTGCATCCGCGCTGATGGCGCGAGTGAGTGTCATCTGCCAAAGGCTTGTGCCGCTGTCATAGATAGGGGCAAGTCCTTTCCAATCTAGCGTTTCGGAATCACGGAGGAAACCGAAATTACCCAAGTGTCGGTCTGTGTTGGCTAAGATATAATCGGCGGCCAGCATATTGCAGATATTTTTTTGTATATCGGAGATTCCAACCGCATTACAGCAATCGTTAAAGTGCTGCCAGTTGGAGACACCCTGTTGCTGCGGCAGCAGTCGCATAAATTGGGCAGCGGTGACAAGTTCTGTGTGCTCGTCAGTGAAGCACTCGCAAGCGGACATGACCTGCCCGCCCTGATCTACGAGCCAATAGGAAACGTGCGGCATACCGAGGGTGTCATACAACGAAGAGGCAACAATTTCATTGTAAGGCTCTTGCTGGTAAATGCCCGAACCGGCCTTTAACAGAATCCGTTTCCCGTCCGCAATGCGCCAGCGCTTTTGTAAAAAGCCATCCGAGGTATTGCAGGGAGAACACAAATCCGGCTGTGCAGAGAGAACGCCCTCACCAAACAAGGCGCGGCCCACATCGTCAGAAAAGTCATTCTCGTAAAAGTTTACATCATGCCAGCGTTGCGGAGCATCGCAGGGAGTGACCCAATATTGATCGGAAAGGCTCAGGCCGCTGCACTTGACGAGCAGAAGTTCTGCATAGGGAACGTGCAGTGCTTCCAGCGCGTGTTCCAGCCCGGAGCGGCTTGCAGGAATACCACGCCCAGCCCACCATTTACGCAGGGAGAGAACATCGAAACTGCCGTCGATATGTTTTGCGCCGAGGGGGATTCTTTGCGCAGAAAGAATCTCAGCCACATCAATTATATCGCCGGTTTTTTCGGCTATTTCAATAACAGCCACTTGATGGTCACGCTGCATCAAGAAAAAACGCATGGATGCTCACCTGCCTTACCTTATCATAATAGATTATACCTTATAAGGGTTACCTTTGCAACGTGCGAAATAGAGCATACAACGTAAAATCAATATAAATGCACCAAGGGGATACTATACACTTTTATAGGAATGGGCGCGGCGCGTCCCTCTCCCCCACACCCCCTCTCCAGCTGGCTGAAGAAACAGCCAGCTGAAAAAGAGAATATCGTTTCTTACAAGCATCTTACCTGTTCGCAGATGAGGTGCTTTTTTTATTACAATCTTGGAGGTCATCATGGGCAAATATCAGAAGAACATCGAGGCTGCGCGGCGTATCAGCGTCATGCAGTACCTTGAAACCTACCATCCCGGCGAGCTTGTCCGCAAAACAGACAAGGAATATCGCACAAAAACGCACAGCAGCCTTGTTATTACCCCTGCGAATGGGAAGTTTCACTGGTACGCCCAAAGTGTGGGCGGTAACAATGCTATCGACTATCTGACGAAGGTTGAGGGTATGGATTTTGTGTCAGCAATACGGCTGTTGAGTGCGATGACTCCAATGCCCGTTTCTATTCAGGCGGCTAAAGCAACACCTACTCGGCAGCATATGATTCGTCCGTTTGAACTGCCAGCCGCAGATCGAAACACCGAAGCCGCAGTCGCTTATTTGATGCACCGTGGCATCAGCCCGAAAGTGCTGCGCTACTGTGTGGGTAGTGGAATCCTATACCAAACTACGCGCGGCAACTACCGCAACTGCGTTTTTGTGGGCAAAGATGAAAACGGCGTACCGCGCTCTGCTTTTCAGCGCTGCTGTCAAGGCGGCTTTCGCGGAGATGTCGCGGGCAGCCAAAAACAGTATGGCTTTCTGATTCCTGCCGAGATTGAAACCTGTGATACCGTAGAAATCTACGAAGCCCCTATTGATGCTATGTCCGGCGCGACGTTGCGGCAGTACAAGCATGATGCACCGTGGCGCAGCGTCCACTACTTGGCGCTGGGTGGGCTGAACCACCAGCCGATTGACTACTTTTTACAGCAGCATCCCGAAGTTAAGCGCGTAGCACTTTGCTTTGACCGTGATGAACCCGGCAGGAACTTTACAAAAATTGTGGCAAAAAGGCTGACAGAACGGGGATATATCGTGCAGGACACACCTCCGGCCATCGGCAAGGACTATAACGACTATCTGCTGGCGGCTCGTAGACTTATCAGCATGGAACGGTAAAGGAGCGGAATATGAAAACTATTGCAGTTGCAAACCAAAAAGGCGGCGTGGGTAAAACGACCACCACCGTAAATCTTGGCACAGCACTTGCGGCGATGGGCTACAAGGTGCTGTTGGTGGACGCCGACCCGCAGGGTGATTTGAGCAGCTATCTCGGCTATGCGGGCACCGAAAACGGCGCAACAATCAGCGACCTAATGGAATCTGTTATCAAGGACGAAAAGCCGCCAGAAGTGGTAATTCACCATGAAGAAAAGGTAGATTTCATTCCCTCCGACATTGGTCTGTCTGATATGGAAGTGAGCCTTGTAAATGTTATGGCGCACGAAAAAATCATGGAACAGGCATTGGAGCCGTTTAAAGATAAATATGACTACTGCTTGATCGACTGTATGCCCTCGCTGGGCATCATCACCGTGGCATCGCTTGTTGCGGCGGATCGAGTGCTGATTCCTGTGCAGGCACAGCATTTCGCCCTCAAAGGTCTGGTGTCCCTGTTCAAATCCGTCAACCAAGTAAAGCGCCGTATCAATCCCCGGTTGGATATTGACGGCATTGTGCTGACGATGGTGGACAAGCGCACCAACCTATCCAAAGATGTATGCGCCGCCCTGCGCAGCGCCTACGGTCACGCGCTGAAAATCTACCGCGCGGAAATCCCGGTCAGTACGCGCACGGCAGAAAGCGCTGCCAGTACACATAGCGTGCTGACCTACGATGCCAACGGCCCGGCCAGTTTGGCATACAAAGCGCTTGCCAAGGAGGTGACGGAGAATGAGAGAGTACGGCAGCAACATCAATCTGCCCTCACTCGATAATCTGTTTTCGAGTGAGCAGGAACGGCAGGATGCAAAATTAGAGAAAATCCAAATTTTGCCGCTGACGGAACTGCATCCCTTTCGGAATCACCCTTTTCAAGTCCGTGACGATGACGAAATGGACAAAATGGTGGACAGTGTCAAGGCATACGGTGTCATGACCCCTGCCATTGTCCGACCCCGGCAAGATGGTGGGTATGAAATCGTGGCGGGCCACCGCCGCTGCCATGCCAGCCAGCGGGCGGGCGTGGAGACTATGCCCTGCATTGTGCGGGATATGGACGATGATACTGCTATTATTCTGATGGTAGATTCCAACTGCCAGCGAGAGCATATTCTACCGAGTGAAAAGGCGAAAGCCTATGAAATGAAGTTGGAAGCTATTCGTAGAAAAGCTGGTAGACCGTCAAAAGAAAATTCCCGACAAGTTGTCGGGGATTTTGAAAGCGCCGATTTAGTCGGTCAAGCAAGCGGCGAAAGCGGGCGGCAAGTCCAGCGCTTCATCCGTCTGAACAAACTCACCCCCGAACTTATGAAAATGGTGGATGATGGCAAACTAAAAACCACCCCCGCCGTAGAACTTAGCTACCTTACCCCCGAAGAACAAGAGGACTTCCTCTCTTACATGGAATCCGAGGGCTGTACCCCGTCACTGTCTCAAGCACAAAAACTCAAGGAGGCCAGCAAGGAAAGCGTACTGACACCAGAAAAAATCCAGCATATTATGGCCGCCAAACCGCCAAGTGTAAAGCCGCGTGACCCGCAGCTTATGATTCCCGTTGCAAAAGTTGAACGATACTTTCCGAAAGGCTTTACAAGCGACCAGATGCAGCAGGTTATCGTAAAACTGCTGGAAAACTATGCCCGCGCCCACCAGCACGGCAGCAGATGAGGGGGACACCGATGACAAGATTATTAGTTGTTGAACCCAGCTACTGCCCTTATCAAGCGGGTTTTTCCAGTGCGGCGACTGCGGTTTCCGAGGTAATCGAGGGTGAAAGCCAAATTCTAAAACCGTTTGGCACACCTCGCATCGGGCTGATATGCAGCAAAGCCCAAAGCCGACTGAAATATAACAGACAGGTCAATGACGAGGGAATTACCGTGCGCGGGCGATTTCTCATCTGCGGGCTAAATGGTGATAAAGTCGTGGGCTTATCCAAAGACCAAGCAGACCGATACAGCCGTCTACTTTTTCTACCGCAAGTCGAAGATATGGCAAGCGGTGAACTGCCCGCCGCAAAGGTACGCCCGCAGGATGAACGCTACGGGAACAAACTATCTTTTTGGGAAAGGTTGGAAAGATAATGGAAGAAAAGACAGATAAAGTAGTCGGCTACATCGAATATCTCGGTGCAGGCGGGATGATCGGTGAAATCATTCCTTACACAAGCGTGGAAAAATTCAAGGATGAAATTCTGGATTCCTTGGATTGTGGGCGGCCAGTGACACCGGTTGTATTCTCAGATGAACTGGATGAGCCACTCCAATTTGATTCAGACACCTATTTTCCGTGGGGATTTCGCAGCGAAAAGCGAGTGCAAATCCCTTATGAAATCTATCAAACTAACAGGCGAGACCTTGTTTTTATGGAGTATTCTCCTGCGAGGCTCGCTGCCGGAGCAAAGGACTACGAACTCGTGTACAAGGGGCAGATGGAGCGTTGGGAAACGCTGGACAGCATTTATTCACGGCATAATCGGGATGACCGTCCAAACGCCAAAAGTATGCGTTCCGTCTCTGTCAGCGATATTATTGTGACACACAAAGATAACGAGACACACGCTTTTTATGTTCAGCCGATTGGGTATAAGCAGGTAGATAACTTGTTGCCGGAACTTGAAAATGCCACACCGTCAAAAGCAGAACAGCACGAGCGATAAGGAGCAGCCTATGGCTAAATACGAAAATATCCGTGCGCTTGCCAAAAAGCAACTGCAAGCCGTCACGGAGAGCAGCGACCGCTGGAAAGCATTTTTGCAGACAGCGGCCATTGCTTATAATTATAGTTTCCCGAACCAGCTTTTGATTCACGAGCAAAGCCCCAGCGCCACAGCCGTGGCCGACATAGCCTACTGGAATAATAATGCGGGTCGCTGGGTCAAGCGCGGCGCACACGGTATCGCGGTATTTGACACTCGCGCCAATTCTTCCCGGCTGCGGTATCTGTTTGATATTTCCGATACCATCCCCCGCGCAGAGATTCCCGAAGCGCTGCCGTGGGTCATTACAGACCAGAACTGGCGGCCTGTTTGGGATAAAATTGTAGCGGATAATCACGCCGACAGCATCCAGAGCGCCCTCCTCATGCTCTCTACATCCTGCGTTGCCCAGCGCAGCGCTATGTTCACAACCGCACTGGGAAATGCCATAGACGGCAGCAGCTTACGGTGGGCCAAGCCGGACGAACAGCGGCAGCTATTTATACAGCTTATCACCCAAAGCTGTCTGTATATGGCCGCGCTGCGGTGCGGCGTGGATACTGCGCGGCTGGACCTATCTGCCCTTGAATCCGTGAACCAGTTTGATACAAACCGCATTGCTCTGTGTTTGGGCAGCGCTTGCCAACAGGCGGCACGGCCTCTCATGCAGCAGATCGGAAGCATCACGAGAGAAATTGACAGTGTTGCACGCGCCGAAAAAGTCCGCTATTATGGTGACAAACAGGAAGAAACCAATAACACCAAGGAGGTCAACAATGGAGTACATGATGGTGAACGGCTACCAAATCCCGGCGCTGACGCTGAACGAGCCGCCGATGCCGGAAATCGGCAAGTACGGCAGCCTGCGGCGGAAATTCTTGCGAGAGAACGCGCCGGTGGTGTTCGACGAGATGCTGCTGGAGGGAACGCTGTACCCGCATCTGGCGGAGATGGACAACGCGGTACACCGGCAAATCGAACAGACGATGCAGACGCTGATGCAGCAGAGCACCGCCCCGAACCGGCAGACCGACCCTATGGGCTGGACGCAGTGGATGAACGCCTTGCAGAGCCAAGCCGAGGAACTGGCGATGCAGCAGATTTACAGCCTGTAATACAAGAACCCCAAGCGGAGAGCGATACCACGCCCTCCGCTTTTTCTGTACCCATTTCTGATTTGCCGCCGCTGAGCGATGAACTGATTCTAGGCTTGCTGGCGAAAGAATCCTCCAGCCGTGCCGACAATGCGGCTATTCTGGAATATTTCAATGAGCATCCCGACCTTGCCGAGCGCAGCGCCTTTTGCAAGCACTGTTACAAGCAAATTTATACATATTTGTTCGTGGATGACAATACCGTGGGTTTTATCCGGCATGATATGTACCTTGAACTTTGGGAGGGCAACTATCTTACCAAAACAGCACAGGTCAATCTGACATGGGATGCTGTTGCCGCAAAGATTGCTGACCTCATCGAGCAAGGGCGTCTGATGGTTCCCATCAAGGCTACACCCGTGCAGCAGCAGATGGAGCAGCTTACCCTTACCCCCGAAGATTCTGAAAAGGCAGGGCTGCCGAGCCATGAGCAGCAAGTAAAAAACATCGACCTGGCGGCAGAAGTCAAAAAGTGGAACAAGCCCATCATTGACGCATCCGGCAAGTATATTACGGAGCAGGACATTACCGATGTGCTGTGCAGAGGCAGCGGGTTTGAAGATGGCAAATTCCGTATTCAGCAATATCTCTCTGCACAGGTACTTCCTATCGAGGAAGATCAAGCCCGCTGGCTGAAAAAGGAATACGGCATCGGCGGCGGCACATGGATCTTCCGTGATGGTGGGCACGGCTTTCTTGACCACATGGGCAAAAATCTTGAAATCACCCGACGTACAGAGGACGGCGAGTATCGCCGCGTTTTGAAGTGGAAAGAGGTTGCCCAACGCCTGCGGCTTTTGGTTTACAACGACCAGTATCTGACCGATGCCGAAAAAGCCCCCTATCAGGCATGGGCAGCAGAACAGCAAGCCGCCCGCGCAGCGAACGATGCCGCACTCGCCCATGCAAAACACGCTATCGCGGATTTCTGCGAGGATGAGGGGCTAAACGAGCCGAATTTTTCCGATTTGACCCGCGTGGAGTTTGCTTACTCTACCACCGAGGACGATGAGCATGAGATCCAAGTGTATGCCAATCTTCTGCGGAACGAAATCCGCTATGAGGTTGACGGTAACATTGTCCATATCGACTACTTCCAAGATAACCACGAGCTTGCTGCGCAGGGCATTGAAAACAGCGCCTTCTCGGATTTTATCAATACCGCCGAAGCAGAGTTTGAAAAGCATCATCCGGCTACAAGAAAAGTCGAAAAATCACCTGTAACTATCGGCAGCACGGTTTATCTGGAAGATGCCAGACCCTTTACCGTGGAGGAAATCGGCAGAGAAAACATTCATCTGCGGGATGAAAGTTTCCCGCTGGTAGGCCGTGCCGTCAGCCATGAAGAATTTGCGCGGCTGCTTGCGGCCAACCCCAAAAATGCAGCACTATCCGCCCCGGAAGTTCCAAGCCGCCAAGAGCAGCCGGAAGAAACTGCTGAACCCATCGTGGGCGAAGTCATCGAAGAACCCAGCCCCTTTGTGGCACAGGTTATGGCGGACGCAGAAAGGCTTTCGGCAGAAGATGAACCTTACCACCGTGAACCCATTACCTATGAAGCCCCTTATCTGGACAACCTGCCGACAGCACCGCGCGAAAAGTTTGCAGCTAACATTACCGCTATCCAAAAGCTGAAAGAAATTGAGCAGCGCGTAGCGAACGGCGGCAGCCCTGCTTTTGAGGATGAGCAGAAAATTTTAGCGCAGTACACGGGCTGGGGCGGGCTTTCGGATGCGTTCGACCCGAACAAAAGTGCATGGTCGAACGAGTACAGCCAACTGAAAGCAGCATTGTCTGAATCTGAGTATGAAGCTGCCCGCAGCAGCACCCTGACGGCGTTTTATACCCCCGCCACCGTTATCCACCCCATCTACCGTGCACTGGAGCGCTTCGGCGTAAAGGGCGGCAAAATCCTAGAACCCAGCATGGGCACAGGCGCATTTCTCGCACACGGACATTTTGGCAGCAGTGATGCCAAATTCTACGGCGTAGAATTGGACAGCATCACAGGCCGCATCTCAAAGCAGTTGTATCAAAAGGCCAATATCCAAGTGACCGGCTATGAAAATGCGCTTCTCCCCGACAACTATTTTGACTGCGTTATTGGCAATGTCCCTTTCGGTAATTTTCAAGTCAATGACCCGCAGTATAACCGGCTGCATTTTCCCATTCACGACTATTTCTTTGCCAAGAGCATCGACAAGCTGCGCACCGGCGGCATCATGGCGTTCATCACCTCCAGCGGCACATTGGACAAAAAGGATGACCGCGCCCGCAAGTACATTGCCGAGCGCTGCGACCTCATCGGTGCGGTGCGCTTGCCCAACAATGCGTTCAAGGGCAGCGGCACTAAAATTATGACGGATGTAATTTTTCTGCAAAAGCGCGATACGCTGCGCCAGCAGGACGAGCCTTGGCTGCACCTTGCAGAAGATGCCAACGGCATTACCATGAACCGCTACTTTGTGGAGCACCCCGAAATGATTTGCGGCAGAATGGAGATAGTCTCCGGTCCGTATGGCCCGGCTTCCACCTGCCAGCCAATAGACCCCGATGCGGTGGACCGTTTCGGAAAGCCGTTGCTGGAAACGCAAATCGACACTGCCATGCAGCACTTGACCGCCACGCTGACAAAAGCCGAAATTCCCATACAGGAGGAAAGCGGCGAGGACACCAAGTACATTGATGCCGATCCCTTTGTGCGTAATTTCAGCTACACGGTAAAGGACGATAAAATCTATTACCGCGAAGGCGCAGTCATGCGGGAATGTAATCCCAACGCAGCCTCTGCCGAGCGTATCCGCAAACTGGTGGAACTGCGCGATACCACCCGCGCTCTGATCGATGCGCAGTTGCAGGACTTGTCGGACGAGGAAATCCACCGTCTGCAAGGCCAGCTTAACCGCCAGTATGATGCCTTCCGCGCCAAGCACGGCCTAATCAACAGCCGCAGCGCGGAGTTGTCTTTCCGGGATGACAGCAGCTACTATTTGCTGTGTTCACTTGAAAATGTCGATGAAAAAGGAAACTTTATCAGCAAGTCGGATATGTTCACCAAAAGGACTATCCGCTCTGCACAGATACCCGACCACGCCGACACGGCATCGGACGCTCTGGCACTGAGCATCGGGGAACGTGCCAAGGTCGATATGCCTTACATGATGCACCTTACCGGGAAAGATGAAGCAACGCTTGCCAAGGAACTGGCGGGCGTTATTTTTGTGGAGCCTTTCCGCAAACAGGAGGACGGCAGCCCTGTTTACCTTATGGCGGATGAGTATTTATCCGGCAATGTACGCGAAAAGCTGCGTATTGCTCATGTTGCAGCCGACCAAGACCCGGCATTCCGCATCAATGTAGAAGCGTTGGAACAGGTGCAGCCCAAGGACTTGACGGCGGGCGAGATAACGGTCCGATTGGGTGTCACATGGATCGGGCCGGAAATCATCAAGCGGTTTGCCGATGAACTTTTTCAGTCAACCTACCGCGAACAGAAAATAGCTGTCCGCTACAATGAATATCTGAATAACTGGTATATTTCCAACAAGAGCCAGGGCAACGATAATATCCGCGTCACGAACACCTACGGCACAAAACGTATCAACGGCTATCATTTGTTGGAGAATGCACTCAACCTGCGGGCCACCAAAATTTACGATACAATCTATGACGAAAACGGCAAGGAGCAGCATAAACTCAATGGTCCTGCCACCGAAGAAGCACAGGCCAAGCAGCGGATGATAGAAGATGCTTTTAAAGACTGGATTTTCAAGGACCGTGAACGCCGGGAAAGCTTGGTGGCGCTGTACAATGAAAAGTTCAACTGCATTCGCCCCCGTGAGTACGACGGCAGCCACATCCAGTTTTTCGGCATGAACCCGGAAATCGCGCTGCGGCCCCACCAGCGCAATGCCATTGCACATATTTTGTACGGGCACAACACACTGCTGGCGCACACTGTCGGCGCAGGAAAAACCTATGAGATGGTCGCCGCCGCGATGGAGAAAAAGCGATTGGGATTATGCAGCAAAACACTTGTCGCCGTGCCAAACCATCTGACAGGCCAGTTTGCCAGTGAAGCACTGAAACTGTATCCCAACGCAAACATTTTAGTCACAACGCAGCGTGATTTTGAAAAAACGAACCGCAAACGGTTTTGTGCCAAAATCGCCACCGGCAACTATGACATTGTGGTAATCGGTCACAGCCAGTTTGAAAAGATTCCACTTTCCGATGCCAGAAAAGCCGAGTTTATCCGCAAGCAAATTGACGAACTGGAGATGCAGTTGGAGAGCATTGACAACAGCGACAGCCGTCTGACCGTCAAGCAGTTGGAAAGTAAGAAAAAGCAGTTGAAAACCAAGCTGTCAAATTTGCTGGACGCCCCGAAGCGGGATGATGTGGTGACTTTTGAGGAACTGGGCGCAGACTCCCTCATGGTCGATGAAGCACACAATTTCAAGAACCTCATGACCGTTACTAAGATGCACAACATTGCGGGTATCAGCACCACCGAGAGCCAAAAGGCCAGTGACCTGTTTATGAAGTGCCAGTACCTTGATGAAATCACCGGGGCGCGGGGCGTAACGTTTGCCACAGGCACCCCCATTTCCAACAGCATGACCGAGCTGTATACCATGCAGCGCTATTTGCAGCAGGACACCTTGGAACGCAACGGTCTTGCAAACTTTGATAGTTGGGCGGCCACCTTTGGCGAAACCGTCACAGCCATCGAACTTGCGCCGGAGGGAACCGGCTACCGCACAAAAACACGCTTTGCTCGTTTTTTCAATCTGCCAGAACTTATGGCAATGTTCAAAGAATGCGCCGATATTCAAACAGCAGATATGCTGAAATTACCTGTCCCTGCCCTTGTGGGCGGCAAGCCGACCAACATCCAGCTAAAGCCCTCTGAAACACAAAAACAGATGGTAGCGGAATTGGGCGAACGGGCCGACAAAATCCGCAATAAAATGGTAAAGCCCTATGAGGACAATATGCTGAAAATCACCAACGACGGACGCAAGTTGGCGCTTGATCAGCGCTTGATCGACCCCGACTTGCCCGATGATCCTGACAGCAAGGTCAATATCTGTGTGGGCAAAATTTTTGAGATATGGGAGCAGACCATGCCTCAACGCAGTGCGCAGCTTGTTTTCTGCGATCTGTCTACGCCCAAGGCGGGCGTTTTCAATGTCTACGATGACATGAAAGCAAAGCTGATCGAGCGCGGAATCCCCGAAACAGAAATTGCCTTCATCCATGAAGCGAACACCGATGCCCGCAAGACGGAACTTTTCGGAAAAGTTCGCAGCGGTGCAGTTCGCGTGCTGATGGGCAGCACCGCCAAAATGGGAGCCGGAACCAATGTCCAAAAGCGGTTGATTGCGCTGCACCATCTGGATGTACCGTGGCGGCCATCTGATATTGAGCAGCGCGAGGGCAGAATATTACGACAGGGCAATGAAAATAAGGAGGTCTATGTTTTCCGTTATGTCACCGAAGGTACATTTGATGCCTACAGTTGGCAGCTTATCGAAAATAAGCAAAAATTCATCGGGCAGATTATGACCTCAAAATCTCCGGCTCGCAGCTGCAATGATATGGACGAGGCTGCACTGTCCTACGCCGAGGTAAAGGCATTGGCGGCTGGCAATCCGCTTATCAAGGAAAAGATGGACTTGGACGTACAGTTGACCCGTCTTAAAACACTGAAAGCTGCCCATGACAGCCAGCGTTATGAACTGGAAAATAAAATTGCCATCGGCTTCCCGGCTGAAATCCGAAAATGCAAAGAACAGATTGAAAATGCCACGGTAGACGCCGCCACCGTAAAGGAACACTCCGTAGTGGATGCGGACGGCAAAGATGTTTTCTGTATCCAGTTGGAAAAGAAAGTTTACTACGAAAAAGAACCTGCGGGGAAAGCCCTGTTAGGTCTGCTGGGCTTGGCACTGAATAGCGAAAAGCCCGTACCTATCGGGTATTTCAAGGGTATGGAACTGCAAATCCAACATCTGCCTTTTGGCAACGAGTACCATGCAAGATTGGCTGGCTCTGGTACATATAGCACTCAGCTGGGAGCTGATGTGCTAGGCAATCTGACACGCCTTTCCAATTTGGCAAATGGTATTGAACCGAGCATTGAAAAGACCCGCAATATGCAAATCCAGTTGGAACAGCAGCTTGCCAGCGCCGAGGAAGAAGTCAAGCGGCCATTTCCACAGGCAACGGAACTGACTGAAAAGAGTAAGCGTCTTGCGGTGCTGGAGGGACTGCTGAACATGAACGACAAAGACATTGTGACCGACACCGAGCCGGAACAACAGTGTCAGACCGACAATCGACAGCGTGGACAGGAGGAACGATAAATTTTATGATTAAAGGCAGAAAGACCAATCGTATACGCGACCACCCCAAGGATGAAAGGAGTAGTTTTTATGAAAAAATCTATTGTTGCATTGGGCATAGTATTGGCGCTGTCCGGGTGTGCAGCGGCAGCGGATGAAACTCTTGCGGCTGAACCGGCTGCACTGGTGGAAATCTCACCGACCACCGAAGAAACTGCGCAGCCGGTGGAAGCTGCTGCAACTGCCGAACCTGCGCAGACAGCAACCCCTGTACCGACACCCGAACCGACACAGGCCCCCACGCCCACGCCGACAGCAGAGCCTACGGCAGTCCCCACCGCAGAACCTACGCAAGCCCCGGTGGGGGAAACCGTAACCGCCACTCCGGCACAGGTTAGTATGAGTTATGGTGCGGTGCCGTTCGACCTTGCAGCCGGTACGGAGCAATGGTGGAGCATCGACAGCAGCGACAGCACATACTGGGCCGTGCAGGAGAACATCAACGCCATCCGTGCGGCGTCGGGACTTTCCCCGCTGGCAATGGACGGTGGGCTGAGCGCGGCGGCAGATGCCCGCTGCGAGAGCTTTGTCGCGGGCGGTGCGTTCGACCACAGCGGCATGACCACCCGCAGCGAAATCTGCGCAGCCGGTCCTATCGGCTCGGCTAGCAGCGTATGCAGCTATTGGCAGAACAGTCCTGCCCACTATGCCAACATCACCAACGCCAGCTTTACGAGCATGGGTGTGGCCTGTTGGTTTTGCTCCACTGCCGAGGGGCAGTATACCTACTGGACTGTCACATTCAACTAAAACTCCTACTTGTTTTCATACACAAATTATGATATAATTTCTGTATGAAAGAGAGGTGCTATCTATGCCGAACATTCGTTCCAGCGCAGATTTGAGAAACAACTACAATGACATTTCCTCTTACTGCCATGCCTACAATGAGCCGGTCTTTATTACCAAAAACGGTAAGGGCGACCTTGCCGTTATGAGCATGGAAACCTACGAGGAAATGGCGGGCCGCATTGAACTGTACAGCAAGCTGCAAGAGGGCCTTGCCGACGTGGAAGCCGGGAACACGCGCCCCTTTGCCGATGTTATGGCTGATTTGCGCCACCGCAGGGAGCGCAGATGAAATACAACATTCATGTCACCCAAGCCGCCGAGCGCGATATGGCGAACGCCTACGACTATATCGACCTTGTACTGAAAAATCCAACTGCCGCCGACAAGCTGTTGGATGTGGCCGACGAAAAAATCGGAGCACTGGCAGAATTCCCGCACAAATTTGAAGTCGTTTCCGACAAACTGCTTTCCCTATGGGGAATCCGCTTCACCATAGTTATGAACTACCTTGCGTTCTATACGGTGGACGATGCCACGCAAACCGTGCATATCGTGCGGTTTCTCTACGGCAAAAGCAACTGGATCACCATTCTGAAAACGGATGCAGCAAACGGAAGTTTGCCGGTGTTCTCATAACCGAATATTTTATCTGGGCGCTCACTTTTGTGGGCGCTTTTCTTTTTAGGAGGACGTTATGTCTTACGATGATATTATTGAAGTTTTGGCCGCTGCGCTGCTCGAAAAAGCAGATACCGTAGGCTGTCTTGAAGTGCTGGACGGTTTCAGCCAGCGCCCAGACACAGAAATTGAAGTCAGCGCCCCAATCAGCGAGGAAATGCTGGCGTTGCCGCTGGACAAACAGGAGTGGCCGGAAGAGTGCACACCGATTTTGAAAGAAAGCGGTGCGGCCACGCTGGGCGAACTGGTGGAATATCTGAACCACTGCACAGCCACGGGGAAGAAGCTGAATGTTTCCGAAGATGCAGCGGCAGCCATGTTCCCGGCGCTTATCACATTCTGCTATGATGCTGCGGATATGAACGGTAAACGCTTCTTTTGGGAATATATTCTTGAAAGCAATTCTCTTGTTTTTGAGGATGCCGAATGACTCCGCAGGAGCAGCTCTGCGAAAAAATGCGGGTGGAGCAGAGCGCCTATTGCCTATGGCTGACCGCGCAGCCGCCAGAAGAAATTTTACACCACGCCTACGAGTACAGCGTCCGTGAGGACATTATTCTTGCAACGGAAGAAATGAACCTCGCCCCTGCACAGGTGCGGGCGCTGCTGAAATCTCCCGCGCCGCTGGCGGATGTGTATAAGGATTTTTCCAAGCTGGAAACCGATTATATGAGCATTGTGGCTCAGTGCGTGGAAGACCGTGCAGATGACTTGCTGAAAAAGGAGCAGCAGCAGAACCCACCCAAGGTATATCGACAGTCCGTCACTTATGCCCGCGAACACGGCGAATTGCAGCAGTACCATGCGTCTTGTCACTTGAATGAAAGGTGTCGGGACGAGATTGACGCAGCGCTTGCACAGCGCTTTGATGGTATGCGGCTGGGCGCTGGCGCTGTTGAACAGGTAGTGGCGGAATATGGTTTGGAGCGCACAAAATATGTGTTGGCAGCGGCCATTCAAACCCGTGATGGAGATGGTCGCATTTCTCGCACAAATAGAGAATGGGCAGATTCCATTCGCACGATCAAAGATATGGATCGCCGTGGACTTGACCGTTCCTGTTACTACGCTGACCTACAAGCGCATACCTGCCTATTGGACGGTTTTGTAAACCAAGTGCGAAAATTTGAAAAAGCCAAAGCCCAGCCCGCTCAGGATACCCCCGAAAGATAACCGCAGCGTCTGCCTTTTGCAGGCGCTTTTTTTCGTGAAAAAATCTCTGTTTTGAAAGGATTTCACAATGAAAGAAACACATTACAAATTGAAGCATCGCGTTACCGCGCTGTTTGCGGCGGCGGTAATGCTCTGCTCCATGCTGCCCGGTGCAGCGTTTGCGGAGGAACCCACACCGCAGCCCACCGAGGAAACCGTGCAGATGGAGCAGCAGACCGAGCCGTCTGAAACCGACAACGGGCAGGCCGACGAGAGCAGCCCCGACCCCGGCGAGGATGTAACCGAAGCTACCCCGGAAACGGCAGAAGAGCAGCCCGCTGAAGAAGAAATCTCTGCTGCCGTTGTCGGCGCGGAACTGTACACCGACCTCCCCAACGCACCCATTGGTTCCTATATCGGCAGCGAGGGTCTGCCGGTTGCCACCGGTGAAACCAAAATCGGCATTTGCGAGTGGCCCGAAAGCCAACTGGAAGAAACCAGCGACAGCTATCTGACCGCCGCTGCACTGGACAATGACGGTCTTACCATGGCCGCGCCCCTGTTGGACGGCGCAGACTATGCCATTGTTCCCATTATGGCACAGGTCGAATATCCCGCAGACGGCAGCAGCACCGACATGATCCTGCCGGATGGCGTGACCTTGCTGGACTTTTACGGCGAACCCGCCACTGATGCCGATGCCTTGCTGCACAATAGCTACCATGAAACCTCTGCTGCCGTCATGGGCGTATATGTACAGGCGGATGCGGATTTTACCGCACAGCTGGTTTATACCGCGCCCGACGGCAGCACGCAGACTAAAACGCTGTATGTCACCATTGACCGTGAACACACGGTGGCATCTCCGTTTGCTGATGCCGGTATTGCTGCCTACGGCGAACGCCCTATCCCCGACGTAACAAGCGGCAAAATCACCAGGGTCGCCAAAGTCAATGGCACTTGGCTGATTTGGTTCAACGGCGAACCCGCCTACTGCTGCACTCCCGGCGCAGACGGCCAGCCCAAGAACTGTCCAACGTACACTTATGTCAATACTTCTATGGTTGGCGCAGACCAGTATGTACCCGGCGACCACTATGGCAACCAGTACAGAATCTGGGGCGGTTTGACCCAGCTTTCGCTCGGTATGCAGGAGTTCCCTCCGGTTGCGCTCTCCGCAGAAGCGCCGAGTTTGCTGGATTTCTGCCGCACGATCTATACAGATGCGCAGATGCAGATTATCGAGAATTACCCCGACAGCACTGCCGCCAAAATTCTTCTTGGATCCGCGCAGACGCTGTTGGAGGGCACAGACGCTTACGCATCCGCCCGCGGCTACTACACCTATATTTATCAGCCGGGCCGTGCGGGCTGGCAGACTGTAGCCGTGATTGGCCCCGAAATCTCCGATGACGAACCGAACCCCAAACCCATCGTGCAGGAAATTTACGCCAACTGGGAAGCCCCTGCGCAGACCGCAAGCGGCAGCTTTGATTTTGACTACGGTATCATCACCAACAAGGTGCAGCTTAAAACCACCGAGAAAGTGGACGGCGCGACCATCGAGATTGAACCCATCACCAAAAGCGGTACTATTGACGGCGGCACATGGAATATTTCTCCCGCAGATAAACAGACCGTCACCACTGCTGGCCATACCAACGATGACAATTTTCAAAACAATGGCGGTGCTGCATCCGCAAGTTGGACGCTGCACTACTCCGTAAGCAAAACTACCGACAGCCGCAGCGGGCGAGTAGGTCCCTACACCACGCAGGATGAAGCCGATGCAGCCGCCGACAGCGCCCGCGATGCTGCGATTGCCGAGTTGCAGGGCGGGGCCCAGCGCATGGTGGACAATGCGGTTGCATCTGCAAAGGCAGAACTGGCGAACGTCAAATTCCGCTATGAGGAAGTGGGAGTTCCATACGGTTTTGAAATGTATTGGGGCAGCAACGGCAACAACCAGACCATTTCTGTACCGGCCAATTCAAACAATGCCTATCTGATGAAAAATGATGAATGGTCCTTGCAGGTCAACATCAAGAAAACCGACAGCGAAACCGGCAATCAGATTGCTGCCGATGCGCAATATGAGATTTTCCAGTGGGATACTGTAACAGGCAAATACCAGCCCACCGGCGGTTACAACACTTACAGTGTGCAGCGCCAAGGTGATGGCACTTATGCGGTCATCAACAGTGCAGCTTATGCGACCACGAATTCCATGCGGCATACCCTTTACTACACCCAGCGTAATACGGGCAAGTTTATCATCGTGGAAAGCAAAGCGCCCACAGGCTATTTTGGCGATTGGACAGACATCAATCATCCCGGCATGGCCAACACTCCGCTGGGCAAGCGCGGTTACTATATCGAAATCACCGAGGACAGCGACAATTCTGTAATCTGGCTGGACAACGCTGACTATAATGCCGATATTGCCGCTACCGACAAAGGCGGCACCAAACTTGTCACCAGTACAGGCGTAGAAACCACCGTTACCATCTACGACACTGCCAAGGATCCCCGTCGTACTTATAACACCGACAACAGCGGCAAAGCGGCTAATGAGGACAGCTACACAATCACGCCCACAGACGGCGTTATGAAAAATGACCGCACCTTGGGCGAAATCAGCATCTCCAAGGTTGACCTTGATGCCGTGCGGTATGTGGGCGGCAGCGCCGCCCACGGCACAGCCCTTGCCAGCGGGCAAACTCACGGCGATGCCGCGCTGGACGGCGCGGTGTACGACCTTTACGCCGCCGAAGATATTACGCACCCCGATGGCGTGACCGGCGTAGTGGACTACTCCAAAATCGTGGATGCAGACGGCAATCCCATCTGGCACACCACAATCCGCGACAACAGCGGGCAGTGGGTGTCTGACTATTTACCCGTTCTGAAAAAAGACCACCTTGTAGCCAGTGCTAAAATCGAGAATGGCTGGCTGTGCTTCAGCAATTTGTACCTCGGCAAATATTATGTCGTAGAGCGCTCCACCGGCGTGGTTATCCCGCTGCGTGACGGCGCTCTTGCTGTTTCCGGCACCTATCCCACCGTGGACAGCCGCACCAAGGCAGCCACCGGGCAGACCGCCGCGCTTGTCAAGAACGGCAGCGGGCAGTACACGGATTGGGTGTACAAGAACCAGTTTTCTACAGTCTCTAAAGGTAAAGCGTTGGATGGCTCTTGGACTTACGATGCCTATTACCTGTCCTTTGCAGACGGCTATCTTGTCGATGAGCATAACTACTACATCACACCCGCCTATTCTGATGAGGGTTGGTATGTAGAAAAGACCACCTTTGCCGACAATCGACAGGCAGCCGGTGAACAGATCGACAAGACCAGCTACAGCGCCAATTACCATATTCATGCGGACAATGCGCTGGCCGAGAGCCAAGACCAAGCGGCAAAAGGCAATGTGGAAATCAGTAAAATCGTATCCTCCAGCGGCCAAAGCAACGGACTGGAACTGGAGGGCGCGGGCTTTACATTCTTCCTTGTGTCCGACCTGTCCAAACTGAAGCAGTTTGAGCAGACCCGCAGCGGCAGCTACACCCTGCAAAGCATTTTGGATGCCTACATTGATAAGACCTACGATAACGAGCATCCGAAGTGGGATTTTTCTGCGGAAACGCAGGCCATCGCAAAGACCTATGAGGTCAACGCTGACGAAATTACCGCCTACAACAAAACTCTGACGGCGGCAGGTGAGAACAAGAATGGCAAAGGCAACGGCTGGCAGCCCACCGGCAGCGCCAACGAATACCAGCTTGCCGAGATCTTCAGCAATGACACCGGGAATATTCGTGTGCAGGGCTTGCCCTATGGCACTTATCTGGTCGTGGAAACCACCGTACCGCACGACCTGTTCCAAGCTGAACCTTTTATTGTCACCGTTGACCCCGAACAGGATAACAACCCGTGGGGCGCTATGGCTACCCCCAAGGGCAGCGTAATGACAGGCTCTGACAGCTATCAGAAATTTACGGTACTGGACGAGGAAATCGAAGTTTATCTCCGCATCACCAAAGTTGACGAGGAAACCGGCAAACCGGTACTGCTGCCCGACACCGCTTTCCAAATCTACTGGCTGGACGAGCAGGGGCATTACCGTTATGACAGCAACGGCAACCCAAAACTCGTCACGATGACCGATACTGTCAACGGCCATCTGACAAAAGATGTAGACACTTTCTACACCAACAGCGAGGGCATCTTGACGCTGCCTGAAAAATTGCCGCTGGGTAAATATCGCATTGTGGAAGTCACCGGCCCGAACGGATTCTACAACGAATGGCTGGATTCTGCCGGATATGAAAACGGCATTTTGGCCGACGATGCAGATGGCATCTACTATGTGGATTTTGAAATCACCACAGACCGCATTTACGCAGCCACCGGCGACAAAAACGAGAACGGCATGGATACCCTTGTGATTGGTGAAAACTACTCTAACCATGAGACGCTGGGCAAATTGACGATCCGCAAAACAGGCGAGGTCTTAGCTGGCTGGAAAACAGAAGCGGGCGCACTTGACCCGTGGATGACCGGCGAGGCCGAGGACGGCAATTTCGTGTATGAAACCCGCCCGCTGGCCAGTGCGGAGTATACCATCACCGCCGCCGAGGATATTTATACGCAGGATCGGCAGACCGACAATTATGGCAACCGCACGCTCTGGTATGCCAAGGGTGATGTGGTCGCCGTAGTCACCACCGGCGACGGCAGCGCAGACATTGCCGCCTTTGCCCCTGCCCGCACCAAGGCCACGTACGATTTCCTGTCCGTAATCCATGACGGCACGATTGGCGAAGTCAGCGTGACCCTGCCACTGGGCGGCTACCATATCGAGGAAACCAAGCCGCCTTACGGCTATATCGGCACCACTGAAAGCTATGATGTCACCTTTGCATGGGATAACGAACGGAACGATGTGGTTATGGCCACGAGCATTGCCAAGGTTGACGGTGCTGCATCTTCCCAGAGTTTTGAGGTCGTGCGCAGCAAGGATGCCAACGCCGATTTCACCGAGCAGCAGACCTTAAAATTCTACAATGACCGCGAAAAGGCCAAAGTCGGCGTATACAAGGTTGACTCCGAAACCGGCAATTACCTTGCCGGTGCAGTGTTCAACCTGTACACGGCTGATGATATTTACAGCGCAGATGGCAAACTGCTGTTTGCTGCGGGCGAACTTGTCGCCACTAGCCCCGAAACCGGCGCAGACGGCTACACCTATTTTGACTGCGATATTCCTATTCGCGGTGAGTATTACGGCAGCAGCATCCGCAAGGACGCCACCACCAACAGCGGTAATTACATCGTCAAGGAACTCCGCGCCCCTCTCGGCTATTACGTCAACGAGGAGCCGATGGAGGTTACTTTCACCTATGACGGACAGGCTGTCATGGTGCTGGATAACACTTGTTCCAATAAGCCTACGGAAATGTGGGTAAGCAAGCGTGACCTTACCAACGACGAGGAACTGCCCGGCGCCACCCTTGCTATCAAGGATACGGACGGCAATACCGTAACCACATGGGTGTCCACCGATGAGCCGCATCGCGTGACCGGGCTGCATTTCGGTGAATCTTACACACTGACGGAGATCCGCGCCGCTGATGGGTACGCACTGGCCGATAATATTACGTTCTGCCTGATTCAGAAATCCGATGAGGACGGCAATCCTCTGGAGGAGTGCGAAGTTTACTATCTGACCACCAAGAACATTTTGTTCTGGAAGTGGGATGATTGGAAACTGCTGGACGATGCCACCGTTATTATGCAGGATGATATTACCAAGGTGCAGATTTCCAAGAAAGACCTTACCACCAACGAAGAACTTCCCGGCGCGGAACTTATCATTACCGATGAAAAAGGCAGCGAAATTGACCGCTGGATTTCTACCGATGCACCGCACTACATGGAGAAGCTGCCCGCTGGCAAGTATACCTTGACCGAGGTGACTGCCCCGGACGGTTATGCCATTGCGGAGCGCATGGAGTTTGAGGTGCTGCCCAACGGTGAGGTGCAGACCTTTGAAATGTTTGATGATACCATCAAGGTAAAAATTTCCAAGGTAGACATCACCACCAACGAAGAACTTCCCGGCGCAGAACTGGTTATCAAGGACAAGGACGGCACCGAGATTGACCGTTGGATTTCCACAAACGGACCACATTATGTGGAAAAGATGCCAGCAGGAGATTATACACTGACGGAAATCACCGCACCCAACGGCTACAAGGTTGCAGAAAGTATCGACTTTACCGTTCTGCCCACCGGCGAGATGCAGACCGTGGTAATGAAAGATGCCCGCGAGGACACACCGACACCTACCCCCGACAACACGCCGACCCCGGACCATACTCCGCAGCCCACGCCGAACACGACCCCAGCGCCGACACCCGTGCCCGCTGCACCCACTGCAACACCCACGCCGCTGCTGACGATTCCTAAGACCGGCGACAATTCTTCGTTGGGACTGCTGCTGGCGATTGCGGGAATCTCTCTTGCAGGACTGGCCGTTCTGGTCCACAAGAGCGCCCGCCGCAAAGATATTGCGCCCCGTGACGATGATGACGAGGACTAAGGAATAATCGGAAAATGAAATATACTTTTTTACGGGGAGGACCGCGCGGCCCTCCCTATTTTTATAGGAGAGAAGATGGCAAAACACATTTTAAGTTGCAGTTTCGGAAAAGACAGTATCGCCACCGCGCTGCTGGCCTTGCAGCATGGTGAACCGCTGGACGAACTTGTGTATTGCGAGGTCATGTTCAGCGAGGAAATATCCGGCGAGCTGCCCGAACACAACCGATTTATCCACGAAACAGCAATCCCGTATTTTGAACAGCGCGGCATCCCGACACGGGTTTTGCGCTCCGAAAAGACCTATCTATCCTGCTTTTACCATGTTGTCACACGAGGAAAAACCAAGGGGATGCTTTCGGGATTCCCTCTGAGTGGGCGCTGTACAATTCAGCGGGATTGCAAGCTGCCGCCGATCAAGGCATATCAGAAGGCATTGCCCCCGGACACGGTGCAGTACATCGGCATCGCCGCAGATGAACCCAAGCGACTGGCACGATTAAAGCCCGGTCAGATTTCTTTGCTGGACAAGTACCATGTGGCCGAACCAGAAGCGAGGTCTATGTGCGCAGCTGAGGGGCTGCTGTCCCCGCTGTATGACTTCACTAAACGCGGGGGTTGTTGGTTTTGCCCGAACGCATCAATCAGCGAACTGCGGCATCTCTACAGATACCACCCCGAACTCTGGCAGCTTTTGCTTGAATTACAGGACGTGCCGAATAAACCCACCGAACGTTTTAGTTGGCGACGCACTTTTCGTGAGATAGACGAACGCTTTCGGCAGGAGGGCGAACAACTAAGTTTTTATGAGGAACGGTGAACAATGGACGAACAGAAAAGACCCCGCGCGTGGGTGTACGCGAGAATTCCCGGCGACTACGATGGCACAATGAACAGCTATAAAGTTTGCTCAATGCAGGCGCTGCATGACGGCTGTGATATTGTCGGTGGAAGCATTGACGAACGCGGCGGCTGGCTGCTGCGTCCCGGCTACCGTGATATGCTGCGGAAAATTAAGGCCGGAAAAGTTGACCGCGTTTATATCTGCCGTATGCGTCAGGTCAGCGGCAAGGAGCGCCACTTGTACTCTTTTTTCAAGCGGCTTATGCAGCACGGTGTACAGGTCACGGCGATGGAATACAGCCTGCGTGACCGGGTTAATATGTTTCGGCTGGCTCGTCGTGTCGAACGTTATGCGACCCGAAAGAGGCGGCAACTGCCGTGGTGATTTTCAGCAGGCGGCGTACTGTGCCTATGGCACAGTACGAGCAAGCATGTCATTTTGCTGTCATGACAGCAAAACGACCACTTGTTAGGGGGAAAGCCCCCTAAGACCCCATGAAATTTGCCGCCACATTTTACAAAAAGAGGAGGTGCGCGATTATCGCAATACGAAAAAAGCAGTTGACTGTCCGCTTTACTGAAGAAGAATATGCAGCCTTAAAAGGAAAGTGCGAAATTGCGGGCATGAAAATGGAGCCGTTTGTCCGTGCGTTGGTGGATGGGTGCAGAATCAAACCCGCACCACCCGACAGCTACAACAAACTGCGCCAGCAGTTGTCGGCCATCGGCAACAATTTGAATCAGTTGACCCACGTTGCAAATGCGACAGGCCGAGTAAGTGCTTCGCAGTTGGACAGAGCGCAAAGCCTACTGGAAGATATGTGGCGCTGTGTGAGGGATAGTCTTTGATATGGCATATACCAAAATTATTAAGGTGAAGTCGAACTTGAATCTGTGTTTAGACTACACAAGCAATCCAATGAAAACCGAGCGCCGGAGTGCGGAGGACTTGAACAAGCTGCTTAACTACACTCAAAACAATGACAAAACCGAACACCAACTATATGTAAGCGGATTTAACTGTATACCGCAAAACGCCTATGAAATTATGATTGAAACCAAAACACGCTGGCGCAAGCCTGTAAAAGACGGCAACATTTTGGCCTATCATATTATTCAAAGTTTTTCTCCCGGTGAAGCCACGCCCGACCAAGTGCACCAAATCGGCTGCGAGTTTGCGCAACGCTTTCTCGCAGATCGGTTTGAATGTACTGTGTCAACTCACCTTGACCGAGGGCATCTGCATAATCATATAGTTGTTAATTCTGTGTCCTATGCTGACGGCAAAATGTTCCGAAGCGATTTCAATACCTATTATAAAGGAATCCGCGAAACTTCCGATGAACTTTGCAGAGAGAATCGGCTGTCCGTAATCGAAACGGACGGCAAGGGAAAATCTTATGACGAGTGGCTAAGCGGTCAGGCCGGCAAGCCTACCATCCGAGGTATGGTTCGTAAAGATGTGGAACAGGCTATTGCTGCCGCCGACAGCTTTGATGGTTTTATTCTCGAATTGCAGAACATGGGCTACACGGTCAAATATGGCCCGCGTGTGGAACACATGGCCGTGCGCCATAAAGACGCTCAACGAAATATCCGCATTGACCGGCTCGACCCGCGCTTTTCCGAGACAGCGCTGCGGGAATATTACCGCCAACTGCACCGTATGCCCACCGAAATGCAGCAGGAATACCGGCAGGAAAACGCCCCGGCAAAACCGAAATGGCAGCCCACAGAATTACAGCCCACTGTTCGGCGAGCGCGGTATCTCGGCAAGCTGCCGCGCCGGTATCCCAAGGTGTCCGGCTTTATGGCTTGCTACTATCACTACTGCGCCCTGCTGCGGAAAGCTTACCACGGCAAGGCAACAAAGCGCTGCTACTTTTTACTGCGCGAGGATTTTCTGCTGTTCAGCCGATACCAGCAGCAAACGAAATTCCTATGGGAAAACCATATTGAAACTATGGATGAACTGCTGGCCTACAAGGAAAATGCAGAAGTCCAAATCCAACAGCTTGCCCGCCAGCGCAAAGTCCTATATCGGCAAAAGCGTGAGCCGGAACGTGCCGCGCGGGATGAGAAAATCAAATCACTGACCCAGCAAATGAAAGCCCTGCGCCATGAGGTTTACATCTGTTCCGACATCGAAACAGATGCCGCCGAGGTGCAGGAAAAACTACGGCAAGCAGAACTTGCCGCACAAGAAGAACGAAATGAGGTGAAACAGGATGAACAACGGAGGCGAAGCAGCCGATCAGATGGTGCGGGAAGCCTTACAGGTTACCGAAGTAGCCATTAAGCTGTCTGCGCTGGGTATTAAAAATGCACTGGCCTTATCGCTGGCCTACGCCAAGGAAAATCCTAAAGTGAAAGGCAAAACCAGCCTTGACCGTCTGCTGCGGGAGGGCAAGGAACTAAAAATTATTGCCCTGCAACGCAAAGACGTGGGACAGTTTAAGGAATTGGCCAAGCAGTACGGCGTTCTGTTTGCTGTTGTGAAAGATAAGGCACAGAACGAAAAAGTAGATGTCATGTTCAAAGCCGAAGATGTCGCTAAACTGAACCGTATCTATGAGCAGTTGGGATATGCCATTCCCAAGGTCACTACGGCAGACCGAAAAAAAGACCCAACCCGCCGTCAATCCGGCGACAGCTTGTTGACGCGCGGGAAGAATCCTTTGGATATTGACCCACGCCCATCTGTGCGAGCCACAATTATGGCACTGAAAAATGCAGCGCAGAAGGCAGAACAGGCGCAGGAAAAAGTGCAGGATATTACTGCGAAGGAGGAGCGATAAATGTACGAACAGCGATTGCCCATCGAGGAGTGGAAAGCCAAAAAACAAGCCGAACTTAAAGAAACCATTGCGGCGCAAAGATCCGTATTGCAGGAAGTTGTGCAGGATGGCCAGCGCCTTGCCGACTATCTGTACGGCAGGGGGCGGCTTGGTAGTCATATCACATCCGGCAATGCAGCACTTGTGCTGCAAACCCTGCCGCAAGCGCGGGCCGTATTGACCGCCAAAGACTGGGATAAATTCGGGCGGCGCGTAAACAAAGGGGCAAAAGGCATCCCGCAGCTTGTGCGCGTCAACGGTTATTATAATGTCGGCTCAATTTTCGATGTGTCCATGACCTACGGCAACAAGCCGTATCCGATTCCTGAAATCAAGCCGGAGCAGATGGACAAGGCCATCAAGGAACTGGAGCGCCTTTCTCCGGTCAACATCATTTTTCAAAATGAGGGCGTTGTCGGGTACGATGCCGAGCAACACGCGATTGTGTTCCCAACGGTCATGCCGCAGCGTGAAGTGCTGGCACGACTGCCCGCCGAAATCGTCATTGCAACCGCAGAGCAGCACACGCCGGGTATCTCCCAAGCGCCTTATCTGCGAAAAACAGCAATGGCCGTTTCGGTGGAGTTTTGCGGGCGGTTTTCCCTGCCGATGCCCGATACCGCTGCCACTACGCTGGACGGGATGGGCACCCTCATTCCACCCGGCGAGGAACGCAAAACACTGGAAGAAATTCGGGAACTGTCTGTGACTATTGGAGACACTGTGGAAAAGGCACTCAGTTTGCAGCGCGGTCAGAGCGCACCGCAGCGGGATGAGGCCCGCTAAACATCATGCGCCCGAATAAGGACCGCCGCACAGAAATTATTCTGTACGGGCTGTTGCTGATACCGCTGCTGTTTACTGCCGCAGCGCTGGCACAGGCAACTGAACAGGCACAGGGGCTGGCAGAAATCACCGCAGTGTTGTCCGAAATTCTGCACACCCCATCCATGCTGCGCTGGTGCGCCAGCACTCCAAAATTTCTGCTGGCGGTGCTGGTGCTTTATCCGTTGGCCGTCTACTGCTATATGCTCGACCAAGCAGACCGCCACCCCGGCGCGGAACATGGCACGGCCAAGTGGGGCAGCGCCCACAGACTAAACATCAAGTACCGCAATACCAAAGACACCAAAGAAAATTACATCTTGACCGAGAATGTACGCTTCAGCACCGACAGCCATGCGCATAAACATAATCTCAACATTATCGTAATCGGCGGATCTGGCAGCGGCAAGACACGCTTTTATGTGAAGCCCAACGCGCTGCAACTGATTGGCTCATATCTATTTCTGGACCCCAAAGGGGAATTGACGCGCACCCTCGGCAGAATCATGGAAACGAAAGGTATCAGCGTGACAGTGCTTGACCTTGTGCATTTTCAAGGCCATTACAATCCGATGGCCTATCTCGAAACCGATGAGGACGCCATCAAGCTGGCGTTCGCCATTGTCAACAACACCAAACCCAAGGATGCCCCCAGCGGCGGTGATAAGTTTTGGGATGATTCTTCTGTGCTGCTGATCTCCGCACTGATTCTCTATCTCATGTACGAAGCCCCCGCCAGTGAGCAGAATTTTTCCACATTGATGTATATGATTCTGAATTGCCAAGTCAGCGAAAATGAAATGGTCGAGAACCCCTTGATGATGCTGTTTGGAGAACTGGAGCGCCGCGACCCGCAGCACCCCGCTGTCCTGCAATTCAAGTCTTTTATGTTGGGTGCGAAAAAGACGCTGCAATCCATCTTGATTTCGGCAGCGGCAAACTTGTACATGTTCAACTCCCGCAAGTTTGCAGAAATGACTTCGCGCGATGAAATGTTCCTGCCGCGTATGGGGCTGGAGCAGCGGGCATTATTTATTGTTTTGCCCGACAATGATACAACTTTTAATTTCATTGCAACGATGCTCTACACGCAGCTTTTCGACCAGCTTTTTCGTTTGGCAGATTCCACGCCGGAATACAACGGTGCGCTGCCGGTTCATGTGCGGCTGATGATGGACGAGTTTGCAAATGTCGCCTTGCCCAAAAACTTCAAAAATATCTTGGCCGTGTGCCGCAGCCGCAATATCAGCTGCGACATCATTTTGCAGAACATTGCCCAGCTAAAAAGCCTGTTCAAAGACGATTGGGAAGGCATAATCGGAAACTGTGACACCCTGCTTTACCTCGGCGGTAACGAGTACGGTACATACGAGTATCTTTCCAAAATTCTCGGCAAGGAAACCGAACGCACCAAAAGCCAAAGCATTGGCAAAGGCAGCCGGGGCAGCAGCAGCGACAGCCTGCAAACCGCTGGCCGCGAACTGTGTATGCCGGATGAAATCCGCCGTATGCGTGACGATGATTGCCTGCTGCTGATGCGCAGCGAGGACCCTGTCATCGACAAAAAGTATAATCTGCTCCACCACCCGAATGTAAAATATACACCCGATGCAGGAGGTGAGCCTTATGTAATGCCGCCCGACTATATGGACGACGCCGTCACTATCACAATGGATGCTGTTGCCGCAGCGACAGCACCCGAAATCACCGAAGAAATGTACGAACAACTCGACTACTTAGAAAAACACCCGGAGGAAAATTATTATGAAAATGAAGAAAACTTCTCTCAATACGACCAAGGCGGCTGACCGCAAAATCAAGCGCATTTATCTGACGGCGGCGACGGCGGTTGCCGCTGCTTTTGTTATGGCTATGCCTGCCTTTGCAGATGATCCGCTGACGACCATCAACAATCTGAGTGACTTTGTGTTCAGCGCCATCAAAGCCATCGGCGCGATCCTGCTGGGGTTCGGCATCGTGCAAATCGGCCTTGCTCTCAAAGGCCACGATGCCAGCCAGCGGGCGCAAGGCTTTATGACGTTCTTCGGCGGCGTAGTGATCTACTTTGCAAAGGATATTCTTGATATGATTCTGTAAGCGATGCCGTCTCGTTGACTTTTATGCTAAATAAGCGTATAATGTTTAGCGTGAAAGTCAATTTGGGAGAAGGTGTGTGCTATGGATTCTACAACGAAGATTATAGAGTTGGCTTCCCAAAATAATGGCATCGTAACTGCTGCTATGATTTCTTCTGCCGGAATATCACGCGGAAGCTTGAAATATTTGGCCGATACAGGCCGATTAGATCAGGTCTCCCGTGGGGTATATACCCTGCCGGAAGTTTGGGAGGATGAATTTGTATCCATTCAAGAGCGATATAAGCGTGGTGTATTTGCATTGGATACCGCACTGTTTCTGCATGATTTGACTGACAGGACACCACACAAGTTTCACATGGCATTTCCCTATGGATATAATACATCCAGTCCAAAAGCAGCGGGAATTTTATGCTCTTGCAAGAAAGAGCCTTATTACAGTCTTGGAATCGCGCTGGTTGACACCCCTGCCGGAAATACAGTCCGGGCCTACAATGCAGAAAAAACCCTATGTGAAATTCTAAAGCCCATCAGCCACACGGATATTCAGATCATTACAGATGCATTCAAACGGTACGCTGGCCGTAAAGACAAGAACATTCCTTTGCTTTCGGAATATGCTCATCAACTACGCGTAGAAAAACGGCTGCGTCCTTATTTGGAGGTACTATTATGAAAAACGCTATGCAGCTGAAAGCGATTATGAAAAAACTGGCGAAAGAGAACCAGATTTCCGCACAGCTTGTTCTGCAAAATTATATGCTGGAACGATTCTTGGAGCGGGTATCATTATCCCCGTATCGGGATAATTACATTATCAAAGGTGGCTTTTTAATTTCCTCTATGGTGGGGCTGAACTCCAGAGCGACAATGGATATGGATGCAACCATAAAGGGTTATCCAGTTACGCAGGATGCCGTCCAAAAAATGATAGAGCAGATTCTCACCGTTCCTGTTGACGATGACATCACATTTACATTCAAAAGCATTGGTGAAATCCGGGAGGGTGATGAATATACTGGATACCGCGTAGCTTTGACAGCCGATTTTCCGCCTATGGCAGTTCCCTTAAAGCTGGACATCACTACTGGCGATAAAATCACGCCCCGCGAAATACAGTATAGCTATAAGTTGATGCTGGAAGATCGTCATATTCAAGTTATGGCATACAATTTGGCCACCATTCTGGCGGAAAAGCTGGAGACTGTAATATCTCGCAGTGACCAGAATACCCGGCCAAGAGATTATTATGATGTCTATATCCTTACCAAACTGCAAGCAGAAAATATAGACTTTCCCGCTTTAGGGGCGGCACTGATGGCTACAGCCAGTAAGCGAGGCTCTGATTCGATTTTGCAAGATTATAGAGCAATTGTGGAAGCGGTGCGAAACAGCGAGATTATGCGTAGGCAATGGGATAATTACCGAAAAGATTTCGACTACGCTTCCACCATCAGCTTTGATGAAGTGTGTGATGCAGTTGCTTCTACAATGGACACCCTAATAACAAACAATTTTTTTAATTAAGCTATGCAGTCGGCAGACTTTCTGTCGGCTGTTTTCTTTTATCTGAAAGTGGGTGAAAACTTGAATCAAAACTGGATCGTCGAAAATCTGAACAACGCATTTTCCACATGGAATGGAAAGCTGACAGAGTTATGGGGGCTGGTGACAACCGGCCCCCAAACTTTTAAGGGCGGCGCAGTGTGGAGCGTGATGCAGACACTGCACAATGGTATGGTTGGCATTGGCTATGCACTGGTCGTGCTGTTCTTTGCTATATCGCTATGCAAAAACACAATGAATTTTCACGAGTTAAAACGCCCCGAAGCTGCGATCCATTACTTGATCCGCTTTGTGGCGGCAAAAGCACTTGTAGGCTATGGCATGGACATTATGCTGAATGTGTTTTCCATCTGTAACGGCATCGTCACAGATATGGCCGACAGCATGGGCGGTATCTCAGAAGCTATGGTGTCGCTGCCCGCAGAAATGCAAACGGCTATCGAAAATGTTGGATTTCTCGCCAGCATACCGCTATGGCTCGTAACGATTCTCGGCAGCTTGTTTATTACGGTGCTTTCCTTTGTAATGATCCTTACCGTGTATGGCCGCTTTTTCCGCTTGTATATGTACACAGCCCTGGCCCCGCTGCCGCTGGCGGCTTTTGCCGGGGAAAGCACACAATCCGTGGGCATATCGTTTTTGAAAAGTTATGTCAGCGTGTGCTTAGAGGGTGCGGTCATTGTACTGGCCTGCGTGATTTACTCAGCATTTGTCGGTACGCCGACTGTGACAGGCGGCGAGGCAACCACTATTGTGTGGAGCTACCTTGCCGAAACCGTGTTCAATATGCTCGTACTTGTGGGGCTAATAAAAGGCTCTGACCGAATTATCCATGAAATGATGGGGTTGTAATATGCAAATTCCGATAAATAAAGAAATCCGCCATTACCAAGAGGAAATCTTTTTGGGGCTGAATCTGCGGCAGATGATTTGCTCCGGCGCGGCCATTGCCGTGGCAGTTGCGGTCTATTTGGGGCTGACCCCGCTGTTGGGTCATGAAACGGCGGGCTGGGTCTGCATTGTGGCCGCTGCGCCGATTGCAGCAGCAGGATTTTTCACTTATGACTGTCTGACCTTTGAAAAATTCCTGCTTGTTGTAATAGACAGCACAATTATCCGTAACGACTGGCGGTTGTGGAAAACCGAAAACAAATATTGCAAAAAGGAAAAGGTGATAAGCATTGAGATTGAGTGAGTACGCATCTACGCGAAAAACACGCGGCAGCTATAAAATGCCCCGTTCCGTGCAGCAGAGCATCCCCATCGACAGAATCTATGCAGACGGTGTTTGGCAATCGGAAAATGTGTTCAGCTTGATGTGGCAAATCAGCGACATCAACTACGCCATGCAGAGTGACGCGGCCAAGCAGAATATTTTAACGCAGCTTGGCACGGTCTACGCGGGCATCCCCGCCGACTGCTGGATGCAAGTCTGCATCGTCAGCCAGCGCATGGATGAAAGAGCCTTTGCCCGTGATGTGCTGTACCACCGCGAGAACGACGGCTTTGATGCCCTCCGCGCCGAGCGTAACCGCCAAATCAAGGCCAACGCCCGCGAAAATGGAAATGTGGTGCAGCATAAGTACATCATCGTGTCCACGAACAAACCCGGCGTAAAAGAGGCCCGCGAACGCTTTGTACAGGTGCAGGGGCATTTGCTGTCTGCATTTTCCGCCTTGGAATGTGCCGTCACGCCGCTGGACAACCGCGCACGGCTGGAGGTACTGCACAAGTTTTTACGCATTTCCGAGGAGGGGCGTTTTAACTTCGACTTTGATAATTGCGCCAAACTGGGGCAGGACTTCCGCGATTCTATCGCCCCGGACTGCATCCGCTTTTGCAAAAAGCATATTGAAATCGAGGATTTTTATGCCAAGTGCATGACGATCAGCGAGTACCCGCAGCAGCTTGATGATAAGTTTATCTCCGCACTGCTTCAGCAAGTGCCATACATTGTGTTATCAATCGACATTGAGCCGGTGGAAACCGAGGATGCTTTCAAGGAAATTGACAATGCCCAGATGAAAACCGATGCCGAGAAAGTCCGTTTCAATAAGAAATCCGTGGAAAATCTGGACTTCACTTCCTCCGTACCGCAGCGGACGCAGGAACAGGATCGCATCATTGCCAACATCCGCAAAGAAATGACGGAAAATGACCAGCAAATGTTTTTGAGCCTGCTCACCGTCACCTACTTTGCTGACACACTGGAAGATCTCGCGCTGGAAACCGATGCACTGAAAACCACGGCGGCGAACTATAACTGCCGATTCACCGAGTTGTACTTTCAGCAGGAACGTGCCTTTAACACGGCCATGCCTTACGGTCTGCGCCGCATCGAGAGTGTGCGCACGATGCTGACGAAATCGCTGACAGCACTTGTACCGTTTAATACGCAAGAAATTCTCACACCGGGCGGCATTTGTTACGGCAGAAACGCCGTGACCGGCAATCTCATCATCGGGCTGCGCACTAGCCTTGTGAACGGCAATGCAATGGTTGTCGCTACCTCCGGCGGCGGCAAATCAATGTTTGTTAAGTTGGAAATCCTTATGCTGTACCTGCGCTTCACAAAAGCACGTTTCTATGTCGTAGATCCCGAAAATGAGTACGCGCCCCTCGTGCAGGAATTGGGCGGCGAGGTTGTGAATATCTCGGTGGACAGCGCTACGCACTTTAATCCGCTGGACTTCAAATACGATAAGGCAACGAAAATACCTCCCCATGTTGCTAAGGCAGAATTTGTATTGAGCCTGTGTGAGCAGATAATGGGCAAGGAGCATATTCTGGCCGGTGATAAAAGTCTGATTGATGATGCCCTTGAAAACATCTACAAACCCTTGATGGCATCCCACTATACCGCGCCATGCCCGACTATCAAGGACTTGTGGATGGCACTGAACAATCAGCGCGATAAACGGTCAAAGGAAATCGCGCTTGCATTGCGGATTTTCGCCACCGGCAGTATGCAAGCGTTCGCCCAGCCCACCAACGTGGACATGAGCAACCGCCTTATCTGCTTCAATATCCAAAGTTTGGGAGAGCAGTTAAAACCTGTTGCCATGCTCTCTATGCTGGAGTACATCAACACCGCCGTTATGAGCAACGAACGCAACGACCCCAAGGCCGCCACATGGGTGTACTTTGATGAAATCTATCTGCTACTGCGCGATTCTTTGAGCGCCAATTTCCTGTACACAAGTTGGAAGCGATTCAGAAAGTACAACGCCTACGCCACCGGCATCACGCAAAATGTGCAGGACTGCCTTACCAATGACACCGCCTATGCCATGCTGGCAAACTCCGAATTTGTGGTCATGCTGCGCCAAACCAAGGACATTGACAGTGTGGTAGAACTGTACGGCCTGTCCGAGCCGCAGCGGAAATATCTGCTGCTGGCACAACCCGGCGAGGGCATTATCAAAATGGGCAACAGCCTTATCCCTTTCAACAACCCCCAGCCCAAGGATACTAAGACTTACAAATTGCTCACGACCAAACCCGGTGAAATGGAGGGATAATTATGAGCGAGAAAGAAATCCGTGTGCTGTATGTGCAGCCCGGTAAATACCCGGAAGAGCGAATAATCCCTAACACGTTAAGCGCATCACAGAAACTTGTCGGCGGCAATATTGAATGTTGTTGCCCGTGGAGAGATAGCGTCTGCATTGTCTGCAATGATTCTGGAAAGATTGACAAGTTACCACCTAACCGTCTTTATGGACATACAGACTTTCTTGCAGGCTCTTTTTTCGTTTGTGGTAGTCGCAGGGGTGATTTTGTCAGCCTGACAGACAAGCAGCTTGCCCGATATGAAAAGATATATCATTTCCCAATCGTCTTTCTCCCTACGCCGCACGGTCTACTGGCAATAAAATGTACCCCGGAGCAGTACGAGCAATTCCAGCGCGACGGCAACAAACTAAAGATCAGACCCATCGACCACGGGGAGCGCTAACCCCATGATTTTGCACAAACAAAAAGCGGGCTGCCGCCCGCCTTAGAAATAAGGAAACACGCCTTATATATAAAATAGGAGGATACCACCATGACCGAACCCAAGTTTATGACCCCTCCCCACCGTAGGGCATACTTAACCCACCTCAACCGCTGCAAGGCAATGGACAGCTACCACCGCGCACTGATTTACACCCTGACTGCCGTACCCGCACTCCGCAACAACATTGAAAGTTGCTTCGACTTTGAAAAAGATGAAATCAAGCCGGAATCACTGGCCGCCGGTTGGCAGACCACCGGCACAACGAAACTGACTCGTTTTGCCTATAACCTTTGGAATGGGTACGATGACAAATCCTGCACACCCTATGACCTGTTCGACTGCTCCTTTGCACCGTATATGTACGAGGCCGTAAAACTGCGCTACCCGGAATACACGCGCCAACTTGATAACGTGGTAATCGACGATGCCCGAAATTAAAGGAAAACGCAAACAGCTTGTGCGGAAAACACTCATGCGGGCCAAGGCACAAGGAGAACGTGCTGCCGACCAGCGCCAAGAATCCCCCGAAGAATATGCACAAGGTGAGGTGCAGCAGGGCATTTACGATGTGGCTGCCCGTACAGGCAACACCGCCAAAAGCACCGCCCGCATGAGCTACCGCAAGTTTCGTGCAATGCAGGAGAAGCGGAAAAATCTCACCTTGCAGGGCAGCACCCAATCTGCATCAAAGCTGATTGAAAAAGAGAAAGTCACTGTTCCCACGCAGGCCGAGCGCAGGGAAATGTTCAAAAAGCAGCGTTTCCGGCAAAAGGCCATCGCAGCCAAAACACCAGCGCCGCAAGCCCCTGTGCCGTCATCGGCCACACCAGCACCGCCGCCCTACCGAGCCCAAATGCAGCAGCGCTTAAAGCGGCAGCACCTGACCCGCGAGGCTGTGCGCCGCTATCTGCAAAAGCAGACGGCTGCCACAGCGGCGGGCAATACCGCTCCCATCGTTACCCACGCACCCAAGCTGCCCACAATCAGCAATAAACAAGCCACGGTTGAAGCAATCAGCCGTGGCGTTCATTATATCGCAGCCAAAATCAAAGCCCTGCTCTCCCAAACTGTGCGGCGCGCCGCGCAATCGCTGCTGGCGCTGATTGGCGCGTGCGGCGTGGTGCTGTTGCTGGCGATGGTCATAGGCTCGGCTGCGGCGGTGATTGGCTCCCCGATGGGCATCTTGTTTGCCGATGAATCCGGCGATCCCAACAGCATCCCTATTGCCGAAATCGTAGCCGACACCAACGCCGACTTCGGCGCGGCCATCAATGACATCGTATCCGCCCACCCGGAGTGCAGCGAAACCACCATTACCTACGACTACGAGGGCGGTCACACATGGGCAAGTTATTGGCCGGAGGTGCTGGCAGTCTTTGCGGTGTATACCAACCTCAACTCTGACAGCGACGTGATCGTTATCAATGCCGCCCAAAAGCAGCGCATCCAAGATACCTTTTGGGCTATGCACACAATCACCTATGAAGTCGGAGAAGTAGACGTCACCCCCGACCCCACCGAGGACGACCCTGAGCCGGAGCAGCAAACGGAATACATCCTGCATATCACCGTCAGCAGCAAAACTGTGGATGAACTGGCCGAGTTGTACAATTTCACCCAAGACCAAAACGATATATTGCACGAACTTCTCTCCGATGAAATGCGCCCTACGCTGCTTGCCCTCTGCGGCGGCATCGGCATCATCGAGGATGGCGAGTTATGCTGGCCGCTGCCCGGCTACACCTATATTTCCTGCAATTTTGGTGACGACGACGCTTACGGTAATTCCGGGCATCGCGGTACGGACATTCCCGCGCCGGAGGGGACGCCGATTCTCGCCGCCCACAGCGGCACGGTCATTATCTCCGGCTGGAACAACAGCTACGGCAACCAAGTTTTGCTGGACAACGGCGCGGGCCTGTCTACGCGGTATGCCCACATGACTGCCGCTGCTGTTTCGGCGGGCGAAACCGTCACGGCGGGGCAAGTGATTGGCTATGTTGGCAACACCGGCGACAGCACCGGTTTCCACCTACATTTTGAGGTAATGCAAAACGGCGTGCGCGTGAACCCACTGGATGCAGTTACTCCGCAATGATGGCGAACACTTTTTCACAAAATGTCAAAAATATGGTTGCAGTCCAGATTATAGGATGCGCAAGCGTGTATAATAGAGACAGCGCCCCCAGCATAAAGATAAAAATTGCCTGAAAGGAACTTCTCTATGTCATTCAAAATGAAAAGAACGCTTGAAATGCGGCGTGTAGAAAGCGCGTTTGCGGACTACTTAGAAAATGAGGACAGTATTGACCTCCTCTGGTCAGATAAAGTCGGCTATGTCTTTCTTACCATCAATGAGAAAACGCATCAATCTGAAAGCTGTGAGGATTTACATACTGCACCGCAGCTTTGCCGCCGACTGCTGGATGATATGGCCATCACCGTGATGATGCAGACAAAGCGCAACCACAACTTTACAAATATGGATAAGGACGAAGCTGTGCGGGTGCGGGCTTTTTGGAAACCGGTAATTGAAAAGCTGCCGGACTATGCTTATCTCTGCGATGAAATTCTCCGCGAAGCACAAGAAAATGAGGAGGAAAACGGCATTGATTTACAGTGAAGCCGAAAGGAAAGAAATCGAGCGTGTGTATGGCGTTTTCAAGGATTATATTCACGCAAGCAAATTCTTGGATTTTGTCTGGTCTGAAAAGCTGGGGTATCTGCTGCTGCATATCGACCCAACAAAAAACACCATCGAGGAGGACCAAATCATTGCTTCTGCGGATGAATTGTGTGCCGAACTATTCAACGAAGTTGCAATGGATGTTTTTCAGGAAGCTAAAAGAGAACACTTTTATCCTGATGCAGATGATGACGAGATTGCGGAGATTCGCAGACGTTGGCAGCCGTATCTCGACTTGCTTCCTGAGTATAGGAGTTCATGCAGAGCATTTCACACAGCAGAATAAGCGAAAAGCAGCCTTTAGCATGATATGCCCCCCTATATAGTTTTCAGTGCTTTATTTCACTGTTCGCTATATAGGGGACATATCATTGCGCGGGCTGCTATTTGTTTTGGAAATTTGGAATTGTACTTTCTTGCCGAACAGAAGCAGAAATATTTGCTGCTGACACAGCCAATACATACGAAGTGCGGCAGGCTCTTGTTGAGAACGATCTTGAATCACGCTATCCACGACGGAATTATTTGACAAAAATCGCCAAAGTGTGCTATTATATGCCGACTTTTAGTTTGCGAGATCGTTTCGCTTATAGGAAGTGGACATCAAAATTTCACTTGGTTTGCTTTACGATATTCTGTCGGGGATGTTCCCTCTATGTTGCTAAATGTCTTGCAAAAGTAGCTGGACGAAGAAAAGCCGAGAATGCTGGCAATCTGAGATGGTGCAAGGTCGGTTTCGGCCAATAACCGCTTTCCCTCCCGGATGCGGCAGTCAATGATATAGTTGATAGGAGAGACACCATATTCGCGCTTAAAAGCGTGTGCCATGTGATATTTGCTGATACTAACCTTTTCGGCAAGCTCATCCAGCGTAAGATTTTCTTTATAATGGTGGTCGATATAGCGCTTTACAGTTGCACACTGGCGGTTAGCAGGCAGCCGGGAATGAATTGGAACAGCGGATACACTGGCATTTCGCATAAGCTGTACCACGATAATATCCATATAAGCCTGACAAAGTATCTGAAAATTGGATTCCCGATTCTGCATTTCCGTAAGAATCTTTCTCATGCAGGACAGTACATCGTTGTTTCCGTCAAACGTATAAACGCAAAAGCTGCCCTCGGCGGCATCGGAAATCGTAAATTCTAACCCCTCAACACCCAGCACAATGTATTCCAGCGGGCGGGATTCCAAGCTGACCTCTGTATGGATAACATTGGGGTTTACAACAACAAGCTGGTGTGCCTGAACAGGGAATAATTTATCGTTGATTTGAAATTGCCCCGCACCATCTACAATATAAAATAATTCAGCATAACTATGAGAATGTGGAATGGAGGGCCAATCCCCGCTATACCTTGTGGAAGCAATATTGCGTAATTTCATCTTATCGCGGGGCAGGGAATCATCAGTCTGATTAAAAGAGTAGTTAATATGGCTCATTGGGGTCACACTTCCTATTTTGTAGTATATTGTCATTATATTGCACGAGGCTGAAAAGCGCAAGACGGTATTCGGCGTTTTTATCAACAACTAACATTTGATGAAAAAAGCAAATAGTAAAAATGCACAACGATTGCCTACGAAAACCCAGCAATATGCCGAAAAGCGGAGAAATAGCAAGATTGTAAAATAGGTGGGCAAGATAATAATTGCCAAAAAGCTGGAAAAGCACTACACTTAAGTCACCGCGAAAGGGATGAAATCCCGACATAGAAATTACACTTAGGAGGAAAACACAAATGAAGAAGATCGTTGCACTTTTGATGGCTTCTGCTATGGCAGCTTCGCTGGCTGCTTGTGGCGGCAACGCCCAGAGTTCGGAAGCTGCTTCTACTGCTCCCGCAGAGTCTACGGCTGCCGAGTCTACGTCCACCAACGGTAAAAAGTACGAGGGCGTTGAGTTGACTATGTGGTCTATGAAATGAACAAGATTTTAGCCGCGTGGCATTGGGATGGCCCAGTGTCAGAACCGGTTCCTTACGGAGAGGGTCATATTAACCAGACGTATGCCATTACGGTAACGTCAGAGCAGGGGGCAAAACGCTATATCCTGCAAAAAATCAATACCAATACATTCAAAGACCCAGACGGTTTGATGGAAAACATTTGCGGCGTAACGGATTTTCTGCGCGAAAAGGCCAAACAGCGTGGGGCTGACCCAGAACGTGCCACGCTCCATGTTGCGCTGACCAAAGCTGGAAAGCCCTATTATAAGGCCGCCGACGGCGGTTGTTGGCGTGTCTATGACTTCGTGGAGAACACCGTCTGCTTGCAGCAGGTGCAGTCCGCCGAAGATTTTTATCAAAGCGCGGTTGCTTTTGGTAATTTCCAACACCAGCTTGCCGACTACCCGGCAAATACCCTGCATGAGACAATCCCGCACTTCCACGACACGCCTAAGCGCTTCGCTGACTTCCAGCGCGCCGTGGCTGAGGACCGCATGGGTCGTGCCGCACAGGTGCAGCGCGAAATTGAGTTTGTCCGCGCCCGTGAAGCGGAGTATCACGTTATGGTGGATCTGCTGACAGCGGGGAAACTGCCGTTGCGCGTCACCCACAACGACACAAAGCTGAACAATATCCTGTTCGACAAAACGACCGGCGAGGGTCTTTGCGTTATCGACCTCGACACTGTCATGCCGGGGCTGGCCGCGAACGATTTTGGCGATTCCATCCGTTTTGGCGCTAACCACTGCGCCGAGGATGAGCCTGACCTCTCAAAAGTGAATTTCAGCATGGAACTGTTTGAAATTTATACCAAGGGCTTCTTGCAGGCAGCAGGTGAAGCGTTCACCCCGCTGGAAAAGCAGACCCTGCCGTGGGGGGCTAAACTGATGACGATGGAATGTGGTATGCGCTTCCTCGCCGATTATCTGGAGGGCGACCACTACTTCCACATCAACTACGAAACCCAAAACCTCAACCGCGCCCGAACCCAGTTCAAACTGACCGCCGACATGGAGAAAAGCTGGGATGCTATGCAGAAAATCATTGAGAAATATTGCTGATAGATATTTGATGCTCTTTTTTCTGCGTTTTGTGTAATGCAAAATCGCGTTTTCTCCTTTTTATAACGCCCGCGCCTGACAAGCGCGGGCGTTTTTTACTCTACGTCGAGGTTAATAAGTTGAACACCGGGATTCTTGATGCCTTGGTGAAAAAGTACAGCGCAAGCTGTACTTTTTACAACAATAGTGTAGAAAACATAGCCCCTTGCACTGGGCCACACCTACGCACCGAAATACGATGTAAGTATAGTTACATTACGTTTCAGGCCCGACAGCCAAATTGGTTGTCGGGCCTTTTTCGCGCTTGTCTTTTTGAATATGCACGTTGAAACGACGTATTTGTTGTGCTCGCGCACCTCCTTTTTGAGCTTCTATTCAATGAAACTCAAAATTTTGGAGGTAAATATGTCCAGAAAAAAGGATGCCAATAAATATTGGATTTACGGTGAGGATGCAGCACTGGCGGCACGTTTTACCAAGTATTTGACGAAAGTGTTGTATGCACGGCGTGCTTCATACATTCGCACTAAAATGACTGAAGCTGCACATGAAGTCTCGATTGAAGAATGTAGCGGTGAAGTAGAGGAGACCTATAGACGGCTTAACGCACCTATCGAGGAACGTGTTGAAGCCAGACTGATGTGGGAGGGCATTCGCAACTATCTGCCTAAGTTGACACCAAAAGAGTGCGAAGTTATGATTGCCCTGTATATTGATAGACTGTCGGTATCTGAAGTGGCTGCCAAGCTGGGCGTTGAGACCAATACGATAAGCACTCATCGGCATAATGCTTGCGAGAAGATTCGTAAAGAAATGGAAGGTAAGTAATATGATTGCATTTAAGGAATTACTGTTGCGGGCAAAACGTGGCGAGGAAAAGGCATTTGAGGAATTGTTTGCAATCTTTGAACCACTTGTGCGGAAATGTAGTATTGTGAACGGCCATGTGGATGAGGACTTGCGGCAAATTTTGCTGATGGAGTTTGTACAGGCTGTTCGCAAGTTTAGAATCTAAATAAAGGAAGGGAGATGCCAATGCATCTCCCTTCCTTTATTTACTAATACTCAACTTAAAATAAACCGTTTTCTTTTTGAAAGCACCAAATTCGATCCTTGAGATCGGCTAAAACATCTTTCGTAAGACGAAAATCAACTTGCTTGTAATCATTGTCTTTGATTCCAATCGTTGTGGTATAGCAAAAAACACAGTTCCCGTGTAGCCTACAAAAATATTTTTGAAAAATGCAATTTTTTCTCGAACTTTTCCATTCTCAAAGCGATATTCATATATAGAGGGGCCAAAAACACCCTCTCTCCCCCTTGAGAACCTTGAAAGCAGAATATCCGAATCACCGGCTACATACAACTGACCTTGCCGCAACCCAAGGAGCGTCGGCAGGTGCGTCCCGACTCTGACGCGATGAGGCTGCCTAACCGCAGCGGAGCGCCCCCAGAGGCGGGAGAGGTGGCGTGGAACACATACCTCAAGCGAAGGGTCAGCAATCGTGATACACACCGTGGCGATGCTCTCAAGGCGTCGGCGGTACTGCCAACAATGTGGTACAGGAAGTGGGAGCTGTTTCCAGCAGCCGGGTCGGTGGTTCGCCCTCGTATGTCCGGGGTGTAGTGTCGAATAGGGCGTACAATTTGATTTCAGATTATGGCGGTCACTTGTTTTCCACAAGTGGCCGCCATGCTTGTGGAATTAAATCCGCAATTTTTCAAAAAAGAGGTGTTTTGTATAAGCAACAAAGGATTTAACCAGCGCGATGCCTACCGTGTGATGCTGCGCAAGTATCCCGATGTGATGAACATCGAGCAGATGTGCGATGCCCTGCGAATCAGCACCAAAACGGGGTACAAACTGCTGCACGAAGGCAAAATCCCGGCGATGAAAATCGGGCGCTCATATCGCATCCCCAAAGCCCACCTGTTTACCTACCTTCAAATTTGCGGTCAACACTGTCGAGCAGAGAATCGACAGTGTTGATTGTTTTGCGCCGATGCGTTATGCTGTTCTTGTCAACAGCAGATCGGGGGCGACCCAAACCGAAGGAGGTATTTTTTTATGGTCGCAGGGCATCTGCAAGAAAAAAATGGTATCTACTATGTGGTATTAACCTACAAAACTTATGACGGCAAACGCAAAACCAAATGGCAATCCACGGGCTTGCCCATCAAGGGCAACAAGCGGCGCGCCGAGGCGATGATGCGTGAGCTGCAAGACGACTTTGAGCCACCCGTTGACCCCAACGGTCCGCCCAGCAAAGCTATGCTGTTTGCGGATTATCTGGTGCAATGGCTGGAAATCGCAAAGTCAACCGTCAAGCTGACAACCTACGCAAGCTACAAAGAACTGTCGAACAGCAGGATCATTCCTTACTTTAGAAATCTCGGCGTTATGCTGGGCGACCTGAAAGCGGTTCATATCCAAGCATTTTATCAGGAACAGTTGGAGCGTGTGAAGCCCAATACGGTCATTCACTATCATGCGGTTATCCACCGCGCCTTGAAATACGCAGTGAAAACGGACCTGATCGATGTGAACCCTGCCGACAAGGTAGACCGCCCAAAGAAAAACGAATTTACCGGGAACTTTTACAGCAAGGACGAAATGAACGCTCTGTTCGACGCTGTGCGCGGCAGTAAAATTGAGGTGGCAGTTATGTTGACTGCCTTTTATGGTCTGCGCCGCAGCGAGGTTGTAGGGCTGAAATGGGCTGCTGTGGACTTTGAACAGAACACCCTTGAAATCTGCCACACGGTCACAACGGTTCGGCTAGACGGAAAAGAAGTGCTTATAGAATCCAATGACACAAAAACAAAATCCAGCAAGCGCACCTTGCCGCTTGTGCCGGTTTTCCGGGAAAGGCTGCTTGCCTTGCAGGAGGAACAGAAAGAAAACCGCAAGCTGTGCGGTAGGTGCTACAACAAAAAATACGCAGACTACATCTGCGTAGACGCAATGGGCAATCTGCTCAAGCCGGATTATCTCTCCAATTCGTTCCAGATTATCTTGCAAAATTATCATCTGCGGCGCATCCGCTTTCACGATTTGCGCCACTCTTGCGCCAGTTTGCTTTTGGCAAACGGCGTCCCGATGAAGATGATTCAGGAGTGGCTGGGACACAGCGATTTCTCTACCACCGCGAATATTTATTCGCATTTGGACTACGCTTCCAAGGTTTCTTCGGCAGAAGCGATGCTGAACGGGCTTGGAATGGGTTCAAATCCGGGAAATGACACTTAAAAAAATGTGATTTCTCTCCAAAACAGGGCGTTTTCTCTCCTGTTATGAAATTGTCAAACTCAAAAATTCCGTTTTTTGCATAAAAAAACGGTACAAAGTGCTTAAAAAAGCTCGTTGTACCGTTGATTGGCGGAGCATCAGAGATTTGAACTCTGGCGGCGCTACAAACGCCCTATCGCATTTCGAGTGCGACCCCTTCGACCTCTTGGGTAATGCTCCCTATAGTAATCCCCCAAAATCTTCTCCGGAAAAAGGAGAGAAAAGTAGGAGAGAACAGCAAATATTTAATTGTAGAAAATGGCGTGTTTTTGACGATGGTTCGCTAGAAAATCAATAGCAACTTCCAAAATGCCTGCTTGATTTCGAGTCAATCTCGTTACGACCGCTTCGATACGTCTGCTTATTTAGTTTTTACCGCACCGCCTCGCACAGCGTTTGGAAAAATGCGAGATTTCGATGCAAGATAACGATGAAAGGTTGGGTACGCGACACCCGATAAAGCCCGCCGTTATGGGATTTCCTGCGGACAAGGTGACCTGCCGGATGCAAACTTTCGAGTGCTTCCTCTTGCGACTGCTTGCGTACATCTGCATATTGAATTTTGTTGCAAGGAAATTCCCGCAAGGCGCGATTTCGAGTGCTCCCCCTTACGACCGCTTGAGTACATCTGCTTATTCGGCGAGCTGCTGTGCAAAGCAAATTGTGCATATAGTATTATACCAGCTGCGGCGGGGGTTGTCAATTCTTCGGGGGCGGGAAGTTGGAAAATTTGGCGGGCGTTGTGCGGGAGAGCGGTGCTTCTAAGGCGCGGCAGGTATGTTTGATGTTGTGCATAGGCGGGGAAAACCATCACAAAAACGCCGCGCGGGGTTTCCGGGGCGGGAGACACCGTGCGGCGTTGTGTTGGATGGATGCGGCAAAGGCTCTGCGCGATCAGGCGCAGTTTTTCAGGATGCCGAAGGCGGCGGCTACCAGAGCCAGAGGCAGCAGCAGAGGCAGCAGGCTGCCCAGAATGGCGAAAACCACCAGCAGCGGCAGTGCGATGACGAAGAGCAGCGTGGCGGCGATTTTGGCAAGGCCCCAGGTGACATGAAACGCCAATCCGACCGATTTGACGAAAAGCCAGACAAAAACAAAAATGACAAACAGGGTAAACATACGATCTATCTCCTTTTTTCTGCGTGTCGATACAAGCTGCAGACGGGCAAGCCACCTTCGATGTGCCGGGGCAATCAGGGCTGCCTTAGGCAACACCGCACAATTCCCGCCTGACGGCTTAAGCACCGCTCCGGCGGATCTCCGCGCCAAGAGCCGCCGCAAGCGGCGGTTGCGCTCCGAAGCGCCTCGCTGCGGCTCGGTGTGCGGCACGGCATCTGCGTTGCCAAAATGCTCGATAAGACATCCAGTATTATCTGCGCTTTTGGCTTAGCAGCTGCCGCACCTCGCTCGCCGTATCGGCGCTTAGAATTATGCGGTGTTGCCCTTACTCTGTAATACGATTCTAGCATGCGGTTTATTGCAACAACAGGAAGAAAAAAGAAAAATAGAGGGCTTTATTTCCTCTTGACGGAGAAAATCGCGGCTGCGCGGCGTCGTTTTACGGCTGCGACAGCTTGGCCCTGTAGGCCTCGGCATCAATCTGGCCGTTGGCGAGCATCCGCTCGGTCCAGAGCTGCAGTGTTTCGACTGTGACCGAGATGCGCTCAAGCTCCTGACGGATGCGGATGAAATCGTCAATCTCATCGCTGGAGATCTGGCCATCGGCAGTGATCTCGATCAGGCGCTCCTTTTTCTTGTCCATTGCGTTCAGGGAGGCCAGCATCTCGAGCACGATGGCGGACAGCTCCCGCACCGAGACCTGCGGCACATACTCCCGGCCGATGGGGCACTGGCGCGAGCAATAGTAGTTGCACAGCGCGGGCCGTTTGTATTTTTCGGCCATGGTCAGCACCTCATCGGGGCGGGGGACGGTGCGCTCGTTTTCAATCTTTTCAATGCGCTCGGGGGCGATGGTCTCCAGCAGTTCGCTGGCCTTTTCCCGGGTGAGGCCCAACTCCTCGCGGGCAAGCTGATAGCTGTTCTTATTCTCTTTTGTCGATGTGCGTCCCATGGCTGACTCCCTTATATAAGCTGTACCACAAGCCTAGCACATTTTGCTGTTTGCCGCAAGGGATTCGACAGGGAATTTGTTGCACTTTGGCTGCAGAATTGCTATAATATAAACTGTACTATTATAAGGCATTTCTGCAGCGCACGGCAGTCTGCGGCGATGCCGTAAATCACGGAGGGTCACTCCCATGAATTGGATCGACAAACTGGAGCGCCGTTATGGCAATTTTGGCATACCGTACCTTATCAACGGGCTGATGATCGGTCAGCTGGCAGCGGGTCTGATCGTGCTGCTGTTCGACTGGAAATTTGCCTCCATGATCTCGCTCAGCCGCATCTCGGTGCTGCAGGGGCAGATTTGGCGTCTCGTCACATTTTTGTTTCAGCCCATCTGGCTGGGCGGCGTACTGGGCGTGCTGAACCTTGTGTTTTACTTCTGGATCGGCAACGCGCTGACCCGCGTCTGGGGCGATTTCCGGATGACGCTGTTTATGGTGTTGGGCGTGCTGGGTGCCTGGGTGGGCTGCTTCCTGACCGGCTCGGCCGGGCCGAGCGCCATCTTCCAGAGCATGCTGTTCGCCTACACATGGCTTTGGCCGGATCAGATGGTGCTGCTGTTCGGCATTATCCCCTTTAAAATGAAGTATCTGGGCTGGTTTGAGCTTGCGCTGTGGGCCATCAGCTTTGTGATGGGCGACTTTGCGACCAAGATCAGTCTGGTGCTGGGGCTGTCCGGCTTTCTGGCATTCTACGGCCGCGAGGTATTTGACTGGTGCCGCGACACCCTGACAAGCTGGAAGCGCCGCCGCGACTGGGAAAACCGCAACCGCTGATTTTGCATGGATACCAAACTACCGATAGAAAGGGCGAATGTATTATGAAACTGATCACTGCGATCGTCAATAAAGAGGATTCGAGAAATGTCTGCAATGAGCTGCTGAAAAGCAAGTACTATGTCACCCGTCTGGCCACGACCGGCGGCTTTTTGATGGCGGGCAACATGACGCTGCTGATCTGCACCGATGATGAGCGTGTCGATGACTGCATCAATGTGATCTCGAAGTGCTGCAAGCAGCGCACCGAGATCGTGCCCGGCACCGCCACGATGGGGCTGGGCATCGAGAGCGCGATGCCGATGGAGGTCACGGTCGGCGGCGCGACCGTGATGGTTACGAACGTCGAGCGCTTCGAGAAGCTGTGATGCTCGAACGCCTGGCCGGCAATGATGCGCTCAAGCGTGAGCTTGGCACGGCGCTGCACAGCGGGCGGCTGCCCCATGCGGTTTTGCTGGTGGGGGAGCCGGGCTGCGGTGCAGGCTTTGCCGCGCGCTGCCTTGCGGCGGACTACCTCTACCCGGCGGGCGGCCCCCATGCCGAGGCCGTGCTGAAGGGGGAGGATACCGAGTGTCTGGCCCTGCGGGGCGAGGGCGCCAGCGGGCAGATCCCCGTCAAAAGGGTCCGCGAGGCCCGCGAGGCGATCCAGCGCTCGGCGCTGTCCACCGATGCGGCGGGCCGTGTGCTGTTCATCTACGGTGCGCAGAATCTGAACGGAACGCAGGGCTCGTCTGCCAATGCGCTGCTCAAGATCATTGAGGAGCCGCCCGAGGGGGTGCTGTTTTTGTTGACGGCACCCAGCGCGGCGGTGGTGCTGCCGACCATTCGCAGCCGGTGTGCGGCCTATACGATCGCGCCGGTGCCGGTGGCGGACTGTGCCGCCCACCTGCGCGCCGAACGGCTGCCTGCCGCTGCGGCCGGGGAGCTGGCCTTTCTGTATGAGGGGCATATCGGCACAGCGCTGAAAAGCTGGAACGACCCGCCGACAAAGGCGGCGCTGGGTATGGCAAAAACGCTGTGCGGCTATGCGGCGCAGGGGGATACCTACCGGGCACTGGCGCTGCTGACAAAGTACGAGCGCGACAGGGAGGGCTTTGCCGCACTGCTGTGGCAGCTGGATCAAGTGTGCAGTGCGGTGCTGCGCCGCCCCGCCTACGGGCAGGAGCAGTGCGGCGGCCTGACGCCCGAGGGGGCCGCCAAGATATTGCGGGCCGACGCCGGGGCGCGCCGCAGCCTGCAGGGCAACGGCAACCTGCGGTTGAATGTAGCCGTGCTGGCGGGGGAATTGACATAAACATCTGCCGCCGCACTTCCGGGCGGGCAATGCCCGCCCCTGCACTTATTTACTGATATACCAACAATAAAGGACCAACCCATGAAAGTAGTTTCCGTTAAATTTAAAGAAAATGGCCGGGCGTACTATTTTGACCCGGGTGACTTCAAGATCAAGGAGGGCGACTTTGTGGTCGTCACAACGGCACGCGGCACCGAATGCGGCGAGGTCGTGCGCGCGGCGCATGAGGTGCCGGGCTTCTCCCGCGAGGTAAAGCCGGTGCTTCGGATCGCGGACGCCGTGGATGTGCGCCGTATGCGCCAGAACCGCGCCGATGTGCAGCAGGCCTACCAGATCTGCGAGCAGCGCATCGCCGCCCACGGCCTCAAGATGAAGCTGGTCGATGCCGAGTACACGCTGGACCGCAGCAAGCTGGTGTTTTATTTCACTGCTGACAACCGGGTCGATTTCCGTGAGCTGGTCAAGGATCTGGCATCGCAGTTCCACACCCGCATTGAGCTGCGCCAGATCGGCGTGCGCGATGAGAGCAAGATGCTTGGCGGTCTGGGCCTGTGCGGCCAGCCGTTCTGCTGCAGCCGGTTCCTGAAGAACTTCCAGCCGGTGTCCATCAAGATGGCCAAGGAACAGGGCCTGAGCCTGAACCCCGCCAAGATCAGCGGCTCCTGCGGGCGGCTGATGTGCTGCCTTGCCTATGAGCAGAAAAGCTACGAATACCTGAATGCCATCACCCCGCAGGTGGGCAGCATCGTCCGCACGCCGGACGGCGAGGGGACCGTGATCGAAACAAATGTGGTCGCCGGTACGCTGAAGGTGCGCTCCAATGTCGAGATCCTGGCACCGCGCATTTACAAGCGGGAGGAGTGTGTCTATATCCGCGGCGGCAAGCGCGCGCCGCAGCCCGCTGACCCGGAGGTTTAACGGCCTGCGGCTGTGGGAGTTGCTTGTGTCTTACCGCTGAAAAAAATCAAGATATGGCACTTGCCAAAATCGAACGGATATGATACACTATGTATAACGCAGTAGGCAGAGCAAACCGACTGTGTGCCGATCCGGGGAGCAGCCGTGCAGGGCCGGATAGGTACAAAATATACAATTAGCACGGAGATAAGGAGTACATGATGGCTCATTCCGTTAACGAGTCCTGCGTTGCTTGTGGTGCATGTGTTGACACCTGCCCTGTTGGCGCAATCACTCTGGAGGACAAGGCTGTTGTCAATGCAGACACCTGCATCGATTGCGGCGCTTGCGAGGGCGTCTGCCCCACCGGTGCTATTCAGGCTGAGTAAGCTACATTAGCACAAATTCAGCGCGTTCTCTCCGGCAAAGAGAGAACGCGCTTTTTTGTTTTGAGAACAGGCGTTTTTTATTGTAGCAGTGCCGTAGGGGCCGGGCATGCCCGGCCCGGCGGTGTACGGTAGACGGACGCTTGCGGGAAGGCTGCGGGCCGGGCATGCCCGGCCCCTACAGGTGCGTTACAGGTGCGCAGTTATTAGCTTCGCCTTCAGCAGACCCGCGGGCGGCTGGCCGGGGGCGCTGGCGGCTGTGCCGGAGGTCACGCCGAAGGTGGCGCAGCTGCCGAAGGCCCCGCCGCAAAAGCGGGTGACGGCACCCAGCGGGCCCATGCTCATCGTGATAAGCGGTGTGCCGGGGCGCGCGGCCATGGCGCAGGCGGTGGCCTCCAGCAGACGGGCGGCATCGGCGGCGGTGTGGGGCATGACGGCCAGTTTGGCAATGTCGGCCCCGGCGTCCGCCATGCCGGTCAGGGCGGCGGTCATCTCCTCGGTGGCGGGGGTGCCGTCAAAGTGATGCTCGCTGAAAAGCGCGGCGGCCCCGGCGGCGCGGGCAGCGCTGCACAGGGCATCGCGGTGGGGGCCGCAGGCGCGCCACTCAATGTCCAGCACATCCACGCCGCCGCAGGCCAGCAGGGCGCGGCAGCAGGCTGCGTAGGCATCGGGCGTCAGGGCAAGCTCACCACCCTCGGCCCGGGTGCGGATCGTGACGATAAGCGGCTTATCGGTAAGGCTGCGCACCAGCGCCAGCGCGGCGGTATGGTCGGCGGCGGGCAGCGGGTCAAGGCGCAGCTCCACCAGCTCGGCGGCGGGGTCGGCCTGGGCGGCGGCGGCCAGAGGACGCAGGGCGTCAAGGCTGCGGGCGAACAGCGGCACGATGATGCGCGGCGCAGCGGCGGTGAGGGTAAGACCGCGAAGGGTCAGCATAAAGATCATCCTCTCGGGGCGTTTTTCCCATTTTAGCACAATTTGGCCGAAGTGTAAAACAGTCCCGCATTTTCGCTTGAAACCCGTTTGTCAATACGGTAAAATGCTGAATATGAGGTGAATTTTATGAGCAAAATCACGATACCGGATAATTCGATCCTGCTGCTGGAGGGCGGCTCGCTGCGGGGGCTGTACACGGCCGGTGTGCTGGATACATTTATGGAGAACGGGCTGTATTTCCCGGCGGTGGCGGGTGTGTCGGCAGGGGCGCTCAACGCGCTGAACTATCTCTCGCACCAGCCGGGGCGGGCGGCCAGCATCAACCTGCGCTACCGCCATGACCCGCGCTACTTCGGGCCTAAGGCGGCGCTGCGGGGCGGCAGCCTGTTCGGCCTGAAATTCATGCTGTACGATGTAAAAAAAGAGGTTCCCTACGATGAGGACACCTACCGGCACGGCGGTATGCGGATGATTGCCGTGGCAACGAATGTCGAGACCGGCAAGCCTGCCTACTTTGAGAAGGGCAAGACGGATTTTGATTTCAACGAGGCGGTGCGCGCATCGGCCAGCCTGCCGCTGGCGTCCACGCCGGTCATGCTGGACGGCCAGCCCTATCTGGACGGCGGCTGCTCCTGCCCCATTGCGCTGAACTGGGCGCTCAAGCAGGGGTTTGACAAGATCGTTGTTGTGACCACGCGGCAGAAGGGCTTCCGCAAGAGTCAGCCCGGCCAGCGGATGGTGGACCTCTATGATGATTTTTACGGCGATAAGCCGCTGTTTCTGGCTACGATGCTGACACAGGAGCTGCGCTACAACGCCCTGATGGATGAGCTGGACGAGTTGGAAGAGAGCGGCCGCGTCTACTGCCTGCGCCCGCAGGAGCCGATCACGATCAGCCGGTTTGAGGGCAATGTCGATACACTGACCGAGCTGTACGCCCGCGGCCACCGCGAGGGGCGGCAGGCGCTGGCGGGCCTGCAGGCGTATCTCGCAGGGGCTGCCCTGCAGGGGTGAACCGGCGAAGCCTGCCGGGATACCCCCGCAAAAGAAACCTGAAGCGCCGTGGGCCGGGGTGTTGCGTGATTGCCAAAACTGCGGTACAATACCCTTGAACAGACAAAACAACACCGTGAAAGGATGACCCCCGATGGTTAAAGGCGTTATTTTTGATATGGACGGGCTGATGTTTGACACCGAGCGGCTGTGGGATACCCTGTGGGAGCCGGCCTGCCGGGAGCTGGGGCTGCCCCTGCCGCCGGATATGCAAAAGTTTACGGCCGGTGGGCGCGGGCTGGCGGGGGAAAACCTCTGCCGCCATGTGGCGTCCTACATACCCGGCGACCCGAAGAAGCTGCTGGCCAAGGTCTGGCAGCTGGCCGACACCCGCTTTGCCGAGGGCGTACCCTGCAAAAAGGGCCTCAGGGAACTGCTGATGGCGCTGGAGGACCTCGGTATGCCGCGCATCGTGGCAAGCTCCAGCCCGCGCAATATGATTGAGATGAACCTGCAGACCACCGGCACGGCGCGGTATTTCCATGATGTCGTCTCCGGCACCGAGGTTGCGCACAGCAAGCCCGCGCCCGACACCTTTCTGCTGGCGGCGCAAAAGCTTCGCCTTGCCCCGGAGGACTGCCTTGTGCTGGAGGACAGCTTCAACGGTATCCGCGCCGGCCGCGCCGCCGGCTGCGTGACCGTGATGGTGCCGGATCTCATGCAGCCGACCGAGGAAATCACGCGGCTGTACGACCGGAAATGTGACGATCTGCTGCAGGTGCGGGATCTGCTGATTGAAGGAAAGCTGTGACCGCCAATTTCCCTCTTGCGTTTTGACGGATATTGCGCTATACTAAGCGATGGCGGCCCGCCCGGGCCGTACATTTGCGCTGTACTCCCGAATTGTAGGAGACGGCAGCAGGAGGAAAATTGAATATGAAAAACCGTACCAACATCCGTTGGCTGACCCAGCTTGCCCTGCTGGTCGCCATTCTGCTTGTGCTGAACTACACCCCGCTGGGCTACCTGCAGGTCGGCCCGCTGTCGGCCTCGCTGCTGACGGTGCCGGTGGCGATCGGCGCCATGACGATGGGCCCCACGGCGGGCGCGATCCTCGGCGGCGTGTTCGGCGCAACAAGCTTTATTCAGGCGTTGGAGGGCAAGTCCGCAATGGGCAGCGCCCTGTTTCAGGTCAGCCCGGTCGGCACCTTTGTGGTCTGCTTTGTGGCCCGCGTGCTGGTGGGCCTGTGTGCCGGACTGATCTTTAAGGCGCTGTGCAAGGCACTGCCCAAAAAGGAAAAGCTCTGCTGCTTTCTGGGCGGTCTGGCAGCCCCCGCGCTGAACACCGCATTCTTTATGGGTTTTCTGGTACTGATCTTCTATAACTGTGAGTATGTGCAGAACCTGGCCGGTACGCTGGGCGCTACGAATGCGTTCATGTTTATCGTGCTGCTGGTCGGTGTGCAGGCAATTTTTGAGTGGGTCATCTGCTGCCTCGTGGCAGGCGCTGTCTCGCTGCCGGTGCGCAAATACCTCAAGCTGAACTAAAAATGACAAAAGAGCGTCCTTTCGCAGGACGCTCTTTTTTTATAGGGTCATACTGCCCCGTAGATTCCCCTGACGCTGACCTCGCCGGTGAAAACGCGGGTGTCGCCGCGCTCATCATGGACGATCAGGCGGCCATCGGTATCGACATCGGTTGCAACACCGGCACCGCCGTCATAGGTCACGCGGCGGCCCAGATTGACGCAGAGGGCCTTGTAGCGCTCCCGATAGGGGGCAAAGCCCTCGGCCTCATAGGTGTAGAGCGCGCGGTCAAAGCCGAAATCCGTCAGATACTGCGCCAGCCACTCGGGGTCGGCGGCGGTATCGACCGGCACACCCTGCAGGGCAAGGCTGGTGCCGTGGGGCAGGCCGGCGGCATCGAAATAGGACTGCGGCTGGGCAAGGTTGATGCCGATGCCCACCACGATGCTGTGGCCGTCCGGCGCGCCCTCGCAGAGGATGCCGACGATCTTTTTGCCGTTCAGCAGCAGGTCGTTGGGCCATTTGATCTGACATTCCACGCCGTAGCGGGCACGCAGGGCATCGCAGACGGCAAGGCTGGCGAAGAGCGGCAGGGTGGCGGGCTGCACAAGGTCCACCCGGATGACTGCCGTGTAATAAAGCCCCAGACCCGGGGCATCGGTCCAGCTGCGGCCCAGACGGCCGCGCCCGGCGGTCTGGTGGGTCGAGTAGACCGCGCCGACCGGGCCGAATTTGTCAAGGTTTTGCTTGGCCCAGAGGTTGGTGCTGTCTACCTCCGGCAGATAGATGACGCTTTCCTTCATAGTGAGGGCACCCTCTTCCAGCTGAATTCACAATGGCCGTCCCTGATGGTGATGACGCCGTAGCTGCCGCCATCCCGCAGGCTGCCGGGGTTAAAGACGGTGGCCGCCGTGCCGACGCCGCGCACCAGCTCCCGGCGGTGGGTGTGGCCGAAAAGCGCAACATCGGCCCCGCGCTCACCGGCGGATTCAGCCAGACGCTCGCTGCCCATCTTGACGCCGTAGTGGTGGCCGTGGGTGTAGAAGAAAAGCACCCCGCCGAAGGGGGCCAGCCCCTCAGACGGCTCGCTGTAGTTGACATCGCAGTTGCCGGCCACCCGGTAGATGGGGTAGGGGATCGGCGGTTTGCACATCTCAAGGGCGGCGTTCAGGTCATACAGACCATCGCCCAGATAGAACATGGCATCGGCGGTCTCATGCGCCAGCACCCAGCGCAGATCCCGCAGGCGGCCGTGGACATCGGAGATGACGAGGATTTTACACATAGAAATACTCCTAAAAAGATAAAAGATAATAGATAAAAGATAATAAAATTGGTGGATCGCACCGCTTGCGCGGCGCTTAAAATTTGTTTTTGCCCCGCAGGGCAAAAACTCCACACTTTTTATTATCTATTATCTTTTATCTATTCTCTAAAAAATTACCCATTGATGAGTTGGCGGTACACCTCACCTTTACTAAACGGTGTCCCGGCGGCAGCCTGCTTGGCGGCGGCGGCGGGGGGCAGGCCGCCTGCCTGCAGGGCGCGGGCGGCGGCTACGGCCTGCTCCAGCGTGGGGGCGGCGGCATCGGCCACGGCGGCGGGGTCGGCACCGGCCAGCACCAGCACATACTCACCGCGGGGGTCGTTTTCCTTATAGTAGGCAACGGCCTCGCCCAGCGTGGTCTTTTTGATCTCTTCGTGCAGCTTGGTCAGCTCACGGCAGAGGGATACCGGGCGGTCCGCGCCGAACGCGGCGGCAAGATCATCAAGGGTGCCGCGCAGCTTGTGCGGTGCCTCGTAGAAGATCATCGTGCGGGTTTCGTTCTGCAGAAAGGTCAGCCGCTCGCGGCGGTCGCGCTTAGGGACAGGCAAAAAGCCCTCAAACACAAAGCGGGCGGTGGGCTGACCGCTGGCAGCCAGCGCCGTGACGCAGGCGGATGCGGCCGGGATGGGCACGACCCGGATGCCGCGCGCATGGGCCTCGCGGACGATCTGCTCCCCGGGGTCGCTGATGCAGGGCATACCGGCGTCACTGCAGAGCGCGCAGTTCTCCCCGGCCTCAATGCGGTTTAAGATGGCCTCGCCGTGGTGGAGGGCATGCTCGTAGTAGCTGACCATCGGCTTTTTGAGGCCGAGATGGTTCAGCAGACGCAGGGTCACGCGGGTGTCCTCGGCGGCGATGAAGTCCGCCATGCCGAAGGTGGCAGCCACGCGGGGCGGCATATCGTCGAGATTGCCGATAGGCGTAGCGACAAGATATAAAGTTCCGGGCAAAACGAAAACCCCTTTTGATATTGATATAGTATTATTATAGCCGTAACAGCGGGTAAGTGCAAGCAAAAAAGCGGGCAGCGCTGCCATTCGGCAGCGCTGCCCGTAAATTTAATCCCCGCTCCGTTCCTCAAACCCGTACTCATGCTCCTTGAGGGGGAGGGTGGCGGTCTCGATGTTCTCGATGCGGGCCCAGCGGTTCGCGCGCTCGATCGTGGGGACAAGCTCGTCCAGCGCGGCGCGGGTGCCCTGGGCCTCCAGCGTGACGCTGCCGTCCCAGTTGTTGGCGACCCAGCCGGTCAGGCCCAGATGCTGGGCGGCGGCGCGGGCGTAATAGCGGAAACCAACCCCCTGCACCTCGCCGGTAAAGCGCCAGCGGCGGCGGATGACGCTCATGCGTCGATGCCCGTGACGGTGTAGTCCTTGGCCTCCACGGCGGCCTTCAGGTCGGCATCGGCTACATCGCGGCTCAGGGTGACAACGGCCGTGCCGGCCTCGTGGCTGACCGCGGCGCTGGTCACGCCGTCCAGTGCCTCCAGTGCCTTTTTCACGGTGGCCTCGCAGTGGCCGCACATCATGCCTTCGATATGAATGGTCTTGCTCATAATAACTTCCTCCGTTGTATCGTTTGTTTCGGCGGGCTGCACAGGGCAGCTGCCGGTGGGGCAGGCAGCAGGCGCGGCGGCCGGTGCGCGCGCCGGGGCTTTGCGCTTCGGCGGGGCATCGTGGGCGGCGCTGCGCGGGTCAAAGGTGTTGAGGCGCAGTGCATTCGTGACCACGCAGACGCTCGACAGGCTCATCGCGGCCGAGGCGATCATCGGGTTGAGGGTGATGCCGAGGCCGGTGAAAACACCCGCCGCCAGCGGAATGCAGACGGCGTTGTAGAAGAACGCCCAGAACAGGTTCTGGTGGATGTTGCGCACGACCGCGCGGGACAGCCGCACGGCGGCGGGAACATCGGCCAGATCGCTGCGCACCAGCACGACATCGGCGGCATCAAGCGCCACATCGGCACCGGCACCGATCGCAATACCGGTCTCGGCGCGGGTCAGGGCGGGGGCATCGTTGATGCCGTCACCGACCATGGCCACGCGGCCCTGCTTCTGCAGGCGGCGGACCTCCGCCTCCTTACCTGCGGGCAGGACCCCGGCAATGACATGGTCGGCGTCCAGACCGACCATCGCGCCGATGTGGCGCGCGGTGGCCGTGTTGTCACCGGTCAGCAGCACGACCTGCAGGCCGAGGGCCCGCATCTGGTCAATGGCGGGCTTGGAGGTGGGCTTGACGACATCGGCCACGCCGATGACACCGGCCGGCCGCCCCGCCAGCGAGAAGTACAGCGGGGTAATGCCATCGCGGCTCATCTCGGCACCGGCCTGCATAAGGTCATCGGGCAGGGGGCAATGCGTGCCGATGAAATCGGCGTTGCCCCCCGCGATGACCTTGCCTGCAACCTTGCCCTGCAGCCCCTTGCCGGGGACAGCGGTAAAGTCCGACACCGTGGCGTAGGAGAGCTTGTCGGTGTCGGCGCGCTGCAGGATCGCGCGTGCCAGCGGGTGCTCGCTGCGCAGCTCCAGCCCGGCGGCCATGCTGAGCAGGAATTTTTCCGGCACATTGCGGGTGCCGATGATCCGGACAACGCTCGGCTCGCCGGTGGTGACGGTGCCGGTCTTGTCCAGCAGGACGGTGTCGGTGTAGCCGGTGGTCTCAAGGCTGGCGGCTGTTTTGAACAGGATGCCGTTTTTGGCACCCACACCGCTGCCGACCATGATAGCTACCGGCGTGGCCAGCCCCAGTGCGCAGGGGCAGCTGATGACCAGCACGCTGATGCCGCGCGCCAGCGCAAAGGTGAAGGTCTGGCCAAGCAGCAGCCAGATCAAAAAGGTGGCCGCCGCAATGCAGATGACGGTGGGCACAAAGATGCCGGAGACCTTGTCAGCAGTCTTGGCCAGCGGGGCCTTGGTGGCGGCGGCGTCCCGCACAAGGCGGATGACCTGCGACAGGGTGGTGTCCTGACCGACACGCTCGGCCCGGCAGGTCAGTGCGCCGTTCTGGTTGATGGTGGCGGCGCTGACCGGGGAGCCGGGGAACTTGTCTACCGGCATACTCTCGCCGGTGAGGGCCGCCTCATTGACCGAGGAAAGCCCCTCGGTGACGGTGCCGTCCACAGGGATGCTCTCGCCGGGGCGGACCAGAAAGAGGTCGCCGACAGCGACCTCGCTGACAGGGATGGTGACCTGCTCCCCATCGCGCAGCACGCAGGCGGTCTGGGGGGCCAGCTTCATCAGGCTTTTCAGCGCATCGGTCGTTTTGCCCTTGCTGTAGGCCTCCAGCGTTTTGCCGACTGTGATCAGCGTCAGGATCATCGCCGCCGACTCAAAGTAGAGGTCGTGGCGGTACTGCATGACGAGGTCGTCATTGCCGGAGGAAAGGCCGATGCAGATCATGACGATGGCAAACAGGCCGTAGGCGAGCGAGGCGCCTGCGCCGAGGGCCACCAGCGTGTCCATGCCGGGGGCGCGGGTTTGTATGCCCTTCCAGCCCGAAATGAAGAAGGCGCGGTTGATCCAGCAGACCGGCAGTGTCAGCGCAAGCTGTGTGCCGGCGTACAGAATGGCATGCCAGCCGCCGCCGTGGAATACGCTGCCGAGCGGCAGGCCGATCATGTGGCCCATCGAGATATACATGAGCGGCACAAGGAAGCAGAGGCTCGCAGTCAGGCGCTTTTTCAGCCGGGGGGTCTCGGTGTCCGCCAGCTCGGCGCTTTCGCTCTCGGCGGTGGCGGGGGATGCGCCGTACCCGGCGGCATCCACAGCGCGGAGGATGCGTTTGGCGGTGGCGTCAGGGTCGGCATCGGGGGTGTAATCGACCTGCATCGAGTTAGTCAGCAGGCTTACCGTGACCGATGCCACACCCGGCACCGCCGCAACGGCTTTTTCTACATGGCCGGCGCAGGCCGCACAGCTCATGCCGGTGATATCGTAGCGTTGCATGGGGGTACTCCTTTTTTGTGTTGCTGAGAAAGCCTTCCCCCTAGGGGGGAAGGTGGCCGTAAGGCCGGATGAGGGGCGGCGCTGCCGTGATTGCCCATGAAAGGAAAGCTGCGGGAAGTTTGCCCCTCATCAGTCGCCTGCGGCGACAGCTTCCCCCTCAGGGGAAGCCTTTGGGGGCTACCTTATTAAAACAGCCCTTCCGGCAAAACAATGTCGTTTTTCGGCACCTTGGCCCAGTCGAAGGTGCGGGCCAGCTCCTGCGGGGTCGCGGGGGCGGGGGTATCCTGCAGGCCGCAGGCAAAGGCCAGCCTGCCGATGATCTCCTCGGGCGAATAGCGGGCGCGCAGGTGTTCAAGGCTCTGGTCGCCGTCCCGCTTGGAGAGGCGGCGGCCGTCACTGGCCAGCAGCAGCGGCAGATGGTAAAACTGCGGGGCACGCAGGCCCAGCTCACGGTAAAGCCAGAGCTGGCGCGCCGTGCTGGACAAAAGATCGCTGCCGCGCACGACCTCGTTGACCCCCATCAGGGCATCGTCCACAACGACCGCCAGCTGGTAGGCAAACACGCCGTCCGCCCGGCGCAGGTAAAAATCCCCGCAGTCCCGGGCCAGATTCTCGGCGCAGGGGCCCATGTGGCCGTCCTCAAAGGCGATGACTTCATCGGGCACCCGCACCCGCCAGGCGGGGGCGCGGGTCTTGGCGTGCTCGGCAATCTCAGCAGGCGTCAGGCTGCGGCAGGTCCCGGCGTAAACGACCTGACCGTCGCTGCGGTGGGGCGCACTGGCGGCGTGAAGCTGGCTGCGGCTGCAAAAGCAGGGGTAGACCAGCCCGCGGCGGGCAAGCTCCTCAAAATACTGCGCATAGACGGCGCTGCGCTCGCTCTGGTAGACCGGCGGCTCGGGGCCGTCGGCGGCAAGGCCCAGCCACGCCAGATCATCTATGATGGCGTCCGCATAGCGGCGCGGGCAGCGCTGGGCGTCCAGATCCTCTATGCGCAGCAAAACCTGCCCGCCCTTGCTTTTGGCGCTCAGCCAGGCGAGCAGGCAGCACATCAGGTTGCCCAGGTGCATCCGCCCGCTGGGGCTGGGTGCGTAGCGTCCGGTCGTCATTCCAGCGTGTAGGTGCCGTCGCCGAGGGCACGCAGGTGGACGCGGTAGAAGGCGGCCACAGCCTTGGTCATCGCCTCGGCATCCGCCACGGAGGCCGTCTCAACGGCGCTGTGCATGGCCAGCTGCGCACAGCCGATGTCCGCCATCGGGATGGGCAGGGTGTGGCTCTGCAGGTTGCCGAGCGTTGAGCCGCCCGGCTCATCGGCGCGGTTGGTAAAGACCTGCACCGGCACGCCGGCCTTGTCGCACACGGCGCGGAAAACCGCACCGCTCACGGCGTTGGTCGTGTACTTCTGGCTGGCGTTGTACTTCAGCACAACACCGCCGCCCATCCGCACGGGGGCGCAGGGGTCGGCCTTCTGCGGGAAGTTCGGGTGGGTGGCGTGGGCGTTGTCGGCGCTGAGCATAAAGCTGTTCGCCATCGCGCGCGCGGCAGCCTGCCCGCTGTGGGGCACAGCGTCAAGGATGCGGTCCAGCACATCCCGCAGGAAGCTGCTCTCGGCACCCATCCGGCTGGAGGAACCGACCTCCTCGTTGTCAAACATGGCCCAAACCGGGGCGCAGGCACTGTCGGCCTCGCCGGAGGCCTCCAAAAACGCGAGCAGCGTTGTGGCGGCGCACTCCAGATCGTCGATGCGCGGAGCCATGAAATATTCATTGTCGGGGCCGATCTGCACGGGGGCCTGCCGGGTGACAAGCTGCAGATCCCAGTCGAGGATATCCTCCGCCGTGATGCCAAGCTCCTCGCAGATAAGGTCGGTCAGCGTGCGGCTGCCTGCGGGACCCCACAGCGGCTGCATGTCGATCTGGGGATTGAACACCTTACCCTTGTTCACATCCCGCTGGAAGTGGATGGCCAGTGACGGAATGACGAGCAGGTCGCGGTCGATGTAGACAAGACGGCTCTGCACGCCGTCCTGCGTTTTGACCAGCACACGGCCGCCTACGGTCAGCGGACGGTCCAGCCAGCTGGCCATGATCATGCCGCCGTAGCCCTCCACGCTCAGGCGGCGGCAGCCCTCATTCTCGGGCATGTCGGCCTTGATCTTCCAGCAGGGGGAGTCGCTGTGGCTGGCAGCGATGCGCCAGCCGCCGATAGCGTGCTGCGGCACCCGCCATGCAATGACAGCCGAGCCGTTGCGGGTGATGTAATAGCCCTTGCCGGGCTCAAGGTTCCAGTAGTCGGCCTCCTCCAAACGGGTGAAGCCGGCGGCCGCAAGCCAGCTTTCGGCGGTGGCGGCGGCGTGGAACGGGGTGACGGATTCCTGCAAAAATTCTACGAGATCATCGTACATAGGTTATTTTCTCCTCTTGCATATTTCCCGGCGCGAAGGGCGGGGCGATCGTTCGATGTATGCTACGGCAATACCGCATAATTCTAAGTGCCGAAGCCGCCGGAGCGGTGCTTAAGCCGTTAGGCGGGAATTGTGCGGTGTTGCCCTACTATTCTAACGCAAAAGCGGTGCAGAAACAAGTTGCAAACGCGGGAAAAATGCTCTATACTCAGTATATTCCAATGGTCGCTTTTGACAAGTACGCACTTTTTGGAAACCGCTACCCAAAAGGAGAGTGTGACAATGCACCCGAACGAACACTGCAACTGCCGCTATGCCGATGTGGGCTGCGACAAGATGGAACAGGTCATGGACCAGATCAGCGGCAAATGGAAGATGCGCATATTATTTATGGTGGGCGCGCACGGCACCCTGCGCTATGGTGAGCTGCGCAGGCTGCTGGACGGTGTGACCCACAAGATGCTGTCCAACCAGCTCAAGGAGCTGGCCGCAGACGGTCTGGTCGAGCGGATCGACTACAACGAGGTCCCGCCCCGGGTCGAATACCGGCTGACCCCGAACGGCGAGGCGCTGATGCCGATCTTTGATGATATTCAGGAGTATATCCGCAAAAATACCTGCAAGAGCTGCTGCGCCCCGGATACAAGGCGGGGCTGCTGCGAATAGTATACGGCAGAGGAAAAGTACCACACAGGGGGGATCATGATGCGCAGGCTTGCAGTTCTTTTGGCGGCGGCAGTCCTTTTGGCGGGGTGCGGCGCGGGGGCGGCCCCGCCGACCGGGCCTTCACCAGCCCAAAGCGCAGCTGCCGGGGCACCGTCTGCCGCAGACACCGCAGCGGCGGTGCTGGACGGCTTTGTCTGCTATGGAGCGGATACGGCCGGCTGCAGCCTGAAAAGCGCACAGGCGGCGGCCGTGCTGGTAGAATACCTGAGCCGCGCCGACATCAGCGCCGAGACCGTGACCGACTGGCAGGGCGGGCTGGACGCGCAGCAGCAGGAGCTGCTTGTCTTGAACTGGGACGGCATCCTGTACAACGCCCGTCAGATCTGCGAGGACCCGGCTGACGGGAGCGGCCTGTTGGAGGCTGCCGGCGTGACAACGGACTTTTGTACCATCGACCTGAGTGCAGTGCCCCAAAGGCTGGACGCGCTGGACGAGGTGCTGCGGCCTTTAGCATAGCAGAAAAACGCTTTGCAGGGCTGGGCGTGTGACCAGCCTTTTTCGACAGCGGAAAACAACCATCCCCAAAATAAACCGGCGTTCGGTCTTATAAACCAGCAAGATTCGACAGCGCGCTGTGTTACGATATACCTGCAAGCCGAAGAAAAGCAGACTAAGGCAATACCGCACAATTCCCGCCTGACGGCTTAAGCACCGCTCCGGCGGCTGCGGCACGGCATCTGCGTTGCCAAAATGCTCGATAAGACATCCAGTATTATCTGCGCTTTTGGCTTAGCAGCTGCCGCACCTCGCTCGCCGTATCGGCACTTAGAATTATGTGGTATTGCCCTAAATAAGAATAGCATCCCCACGCAAGGCAGCGGCGCTGTCTTAGGTGGGGATGCCTGAATGCAAAGGATGGTTATACGCTATGGAAAATCAGCAGATGAACAGACTGGCAGCCGCTTATCGCGCGGATCTCCTGTACGCTGTCGAGCGCGCAAAGCAGGGAAACTGCGCACCCTGCTGGCAGGATTACTGTCTGGAGGAACTCGCCGCAGCGAAGGATACCGGTGCCTACCCGCAGGACGGTGATGCCCTGCGGGCCGAACTGCAGCGGCTGACGGCCGCTGTACCCCAGATCACAAACCGGGAGGCGGAGGCGGCTGAGCTTGCCGCATACGGCGGCAAGCTGCTGTTTTACCTTGATTGTGACCACGGCACACTGGTCGAGCTGGCCTATCTGCCCGCGCCGGGCAGATACAGCGCCTGCGCCTACATAGATGCACAGGCCAGCCGTACCGACCGCCCGGCCTACGCCCGCAGCATCGCCGCGCAGCTTGACGAATGGCGGCAGGAGCAGGGGATTCCCTTTGATAAATCCACCCTGCCCGCCCACCCCGCCGACAGTGACAACGGCGAGTTTGACACGGTGGAGCAGGCGCTGGGCTACCTGTACACCTGCCTGCACTGCCCTGACAGCGTCCTGTGCTGAAAAGCCCCGGCGCCGTAAGACCGGAACGGTTTTGCGGCGCCGGGAATGTTATTTTATGGGGGATATGCAATAGGTCAAGAATGTGATTTTTTGATACGCAGCTGTCTGCTTACAGTTCGTACAACTCGGTATATTTTTTTTTCAGATACTCGGTGAAGTGGTGCGGGTCGAACTTGCCGCCGCAAAGGCTTTCCACAAGCCACTGCGGCTCCTTCATGCAGCCCCACTGCCAGACGCGCGCCTTGAGGGCAGCCTTCAGCGGCTCCAGATCACCGGCGGCCCACTGGGCATCGAGGTCCATCGTTTTGCGCAGATCATCGACCGCCTGTGCGCCGTAGGCGCTGCCGAGGGCATAGCTCGGGAAATAGCCGAGGTCGCCCATCGCCCAGTGGATGTCCTGCAGGCAGCCGTGGGCGTCATCGGGCACATCCACGCCGAGGTACTCTTTGTACTTGGCGTTCCATGCGGCGGGCAGGTCGGCCACGGCCAGCGTGCCCTGCATCAGTGCCTTCTCCAGCTCATAGCGGACCATGATGTGCAGCGCGTAGGTCAGCTCGTCAGCCTCGGTGCGGATCAGGCCGGGCTCGGCGCGGTTGACGGCGCGCCAGACCTCCTCGGCAGTGACATCGGCCAGCTGATCGGGGAAGATTTCCCGCAGGGTCGGGTAGAGGAAGCTGACAAAGGCGCGGCTGCGGCCGACAAGGTTTTCAAACAGGCGGGACTGGCTCTCGTGGAGGCCCATTGTGGCGCCGCCGGTCACGGCCGTGTAGTCGTAGGCAGGGTCGATGTTCAGCTCATACAGCGCATGGCCGCCCTCATGGGCAACGCTGTAGAGGTTGGAGAACATGTCGCGCTCCATATAGTGGGTCGTGATGCGCACATCGCCGCGCCAGAATTCGGTGGTGAAGGGATGCTCGCTCTCGGCCAGATAGCAGTGGGCCGGGTCCAGCCCCCACAGCTCCATGATCTTTTGGCTGACGGCGCGCTGACCATCCAGCGGCCACACCTGATCGAGAAAATCGGTGCGCACGGCCTTGCCCCGGGTCTGAATGTCGGCGAGCAGCGGCACGATGGTTTCGCGCAGCGTGGCAAAAAACGCATCGCACTGGGCGATGGTCAGGCCCTTCTCGTACCGGTCAAGCCAGACCTCATACGGGTCGCGGTCGGGGGCAAAATAATGCGCCTGCGCCCGGCGGGCGGCCACGATTTTTTCCAGATACGGCGCAAACAGGCTGAAATCATTCGTGCGCTTGGCCTTGACCCAGACCGGGATGCTCTGGTTGCAAAGCTTGGTGAAGGCGGCGTACTCCTCAGCCGGGATCTTTGCAATTTCATCGTACTGGCGCTGCAGCTGGCGGACCTCGGCCTGCTCCTGCTCGGTCTCGGCCTCGGCGGCAGCCTGCTGCAGCAGGGCAGCGGTGTCTGCGTTGACAAGCAGCTCAAAGCTGGCGCGGCTCAGCACCTCGCAGGCCTCGGCGCGGCCGTCGGCGCTGCCCTCGGGGGCAACGGTCTCGGCATCGAAATCAACGGTGTTGAGCGCGTAGCGGTAGGCAAAAAGCTGCTTTTCCAGCGCACGCAGGCGGATGATGGAAGGCTTCATGTTGGTGACCTCGTTTCATAGTGATGCCTTCCCCCTTGGGGGAAGGTGGCCGAAGGCCGGATGAGGGGCAGGTCTGCGGGGGCAGCCCGTGAACAGGCTGCGGCGGAAGGTTGGCCCTCATCAGTCCGCTTCGCGGACAGCTTCCCCCGATGGGGAAGCCTTTATAAGCATCATACCACATCTCGCGCACTTTTTCCATTGCCAAGCGGGGAATTTTGTGGTATTGTGGTTATACTACCGGAAAAAAGGAGGCCCGCCGCCATGACGGAAAAGCCGCTTGTAAGTATTATTGTGCCCATTTATAACGCACAGGATCATATCGCGCGCTGTGTGGAGAGCATCCGCCGCCAGACCTACCAGAACCTTGAGATCCTGCTGCTGAACGACGGCAGCAAGGATGTCAGCCTTGAGGTCTGCAGGATGTACGCCAAGGTGGACCCCCGCATCGTGCTGATCGACAAGGCCAACAGCGGTGTGGCAGCCACCCGCAATATGGGTCTGCGCGAGGCAAAGGGAAAATACCTGCAGTTTGTCGATGCGGACGATACGATCCAGCCCTACGCCACCGAGCTGCTCGTCCGCCATGCCGAGGAGAGCGGGGCGGATCTGGTCATTGCCCATTACAACCGCATCTCGCCGCCCAAGCCCCGCGCCGAGGGCAGCCAGCGGCCCGAGCGCCCGACCCGGGTGCAGACCTTCGGCTTCCTGATGGAGGGGCCGATGACGAAGGAGGAGTTTGCCGCCGGACTGATGCAGGAGCCGGCCAGCTTCTACTATGGCGTGATGTGGAACAAGCTCTACCGCGCCGACATCGTGCGCGCCCACGATGATGTCATCTGCGCCGAGGATATGGACTGGTCGGAGGATCTCTACTTTAACCTGAGCTATATCCGCTATGCGGAAAAGTTCTACGCGCTGTCAACGCCGATCTACAACTACTTCAACACGCCGGGCAGCGCGGTGCATACGGCGCTGAACCCGGTGAATGTGGTGGCTACCCGTGCCACGCTGTTTGCCTATTACAAGGAGCTGTATGAGCATCTGGGCCTGTATGAGGAGTACAAGCCGCAGATCTATAAATATCTGGTTGCAGTCGCAGAGGCGTGATGCCGGCCACGAGGCAGGGCGCTTATGGTGAGGTTGAGGGCCGGGCATGCCCGGCCCCTACAGGGTATAAACAAAAAACCGTCGATGATATATCGACGGCTTTTTGTTTATACCCAATGCCCGAAGCGATATTTGGGCTCTGTCGGGTCCGGCACACGGAACTCATTGCCGAGGTAGACCTCGATCGCGTTTTTCTGCAGGCGGCGGGCAACGGCCGGGGGCAGATGGTCAAAGCCCTCCCGCAGGTTGGGCGGGCGTTTTTCGGGGTGGTGGCAATCGCTGGAGAGCAGATGCACAAGGTTCCAGTCCAGCAGCTTGTGCAGCCAGCGGCTGGTATGCCCCTCGCGGATCAGGCCGGTTGCGTTGATCTGCGCCAGACACCCGGCATTGACCCAGTTGTACAAAAGGGTGGGGTCCTCGGTCACAAAGGGGTAGCGCTCAACATGGGCGAGGATCGGCGTGTAGCCCTGAGCACGGATGGCAAACAGCGTTTCATCAATGCCCGGCGGCTGGATGGTGGTGGGAAATTCAATCAGAATGTAGCTTGTGTCGGCAAAGGCCAGCTTGCTCAGATCAAGGCTGGGCAGAGCTGTGGAATAGTACACCTCCGCCCCAAGCTTGCCGGCTACGCGCAGCCCCTCGGTGCGGACCGCAGCCGCGACCTGCCGGAAGGCAGCCTTGCGCAGTTCGACAAACTTTTCTACTGTGATGCGCTCATAATGAAAGTGCGGCGTAAAGACAACGCCGACAACGCCATCGGATACCTCCCGGCGCAAAAGCGACATCGACATATCCAGATCTCTGGCGCCGTCATCAATGCCCGGCAGGATGTGGCAGTGCAGCTCTACAAGAGAGTTTTTCATTCATCGGTTTCCTGTTTGGAGTCGTAGTAGCCGTACGAGTAGGCGTAGGAGTAGCCGTCGCGGCGGCCGGTCTTTTTGGCGTTGTAGCCGTTCATGATAACGCCCAGAATATGGGCGTCAACGGCCTCGAGGTTCTTTTTGCTCAGCTGGGCACCCTGGATCGTGGTGACGCCGGGGCGCACAACGAGCAGCACACCGTCCGCCACGCGGCAGAGGACGGCGGCATCGGTGACGACAGAGACGGGGGGCGTGTCAACGATCACATAATCGAAGGCGTTCTGCAGCGCCTTGAAGATCTTCTCGGTCGTGGAGGAGGCCAGCAGCTCTGCGGGGTTCGGCGGGATGGTGCCGACCGGCAGGACCGTGATGCCGGTGTCCTTCATCCGGATGAGTGCGGAGGCCAGTGCATTTTCCTCATGGGAGGTGATGACATTCGTCAGGCCCGTGCGGCTGCGCGGGATGCGCAGATAGCGGGAGACAGCGGATTTGCGCATGTCGCAGTCCACCAGCACGACCCGCTTGCCGGAGGAGGCCAGCGTGATGGCGAGGTTGACGGCAACATTGGTCTTGCCCTCCTCAGGAACAGAGGAGGTGATCAGGATGGTCTTGCAGTTGCCGGAGGCAGAAAGGAACTCCAGATTGGTGCGCAGGGACTTATAGGCCTCGGTAAACTGGAACGGGGCATCGGAACCGACCGTGAACAGTTTGCGATGGCTCTTTTTTGCAGGCTTGCTCATTTCTTTTTGCCTCCCTCATATTCAGGGATGACACCGACAACGGTGAGATCCAGATACTTTGTGACATCCTCCTCGGTGTTGATCTTGTTGTCCAGCAGGACGGTGAGGAAGATGATGCCGAGGCTGATGACCAGACCGGCCACGCCGCCCATGGCGGTATTGCGCATCGTGTTGGGGGAGACGGGATCGGGGTTGATCGAGGCGCTGGAAATGACCTTGACCGAGCCGGCCTCGACGGATTCCAGAATGACATCGGGGGAAACCACGGTGATCTGCTCACAGACCTGACGCGCCCACTCGGGGTTGTCACTCAGGACGGTGACCTTCATGACCTGAGTGTCGTCCACGGCGCTGACAGTCACGCGCTCAGCCAGCTCGGAGTAGGTCAGGCTCAGGCCCAGATTGTTGATGACCTGCTGCAGTACGGTATCGCTCTTGATGATGATGCTGTAGGTGGAGACCAGCTTGGTGGCGGAGTTGATCTGGTCGCTGGTGACATTGCTGGTGGTGTCCTGCCGGGTGTTGACGATCATAAGCGCGGACGCCTGATATTTGGGGGTCATCAGGAACTTGGAGACACCAAAGCCGGCGCAGGCTAAGATCAGGGTTGTGAGAATGACGGCCAGCAGGTGCTGGCGGACGGCATTCAGGACCTCTAAAAGGTCAATGGTTTCATACTCTTCGTTTTCCATGCGTATCCTCCGATTAAGTGTTTTGGCGGCGTTTGGTGCGGCTTCCGGCGGTGAAGGTCAGCGCCAGCAGGATCACGGCAAGGGCACCGTAAACCAGAGCGAACAGGCCGAAACGGCCGAAAAGATTCTGGACATAGGTGATGATCAGCTGCTTGACCGAGGCGGGGTTGAGGTTCAGATTGTTCAGGTGCATGGCAGGCACAAGCGCGGTGGCCCCGATGCTGCACAGAACGGCCGATGCGGTGAAGGCAAAGGTCAGGCAGCGCACGGCGAAGCGGGGAGAACCCGCCAGACGCAGCATCAGGAAAATGCTGGCGGCGCAGACAAGGGCCATGGCGGTAACGCTGATGGGCACGATGCGGTCAAACTTCTCAATGATGGTGTACAGCTGGCTGGCCAGCGGAATGGCAACATAGTTGGCATAGTCAAGGCGGCAGGCATCGGCAACGATCGCAACGGCAGACTCCACATCGGAAGTGACATCAACGCCGCGGGCATTCAGGTTGGCAAGCAGAGCGTCATAGGTGGCGGTCTGGATGCTGTCGCGGCTGTCAAGGGCTGTGTCACCGTCATACAGCCGTGTGACGGCGCTGTCCATGTCCGCAGTGATCTGGTCGCGCGAGATGGCAGAGGTCATTACATCGGCAGAAAAGCCGGAGGAGGCACCGTAGCTGACGAAGTTGTCATACAGGTAGGTGTACGCAGTCTCGCTGAATCCACTGCGTGCGACCTGCTGCTTCATAAAAGCGGGGCTGCAAATGGTGGTCAGCAGCACCAGAAAAAAAGCAAGCAGCGTCAGCAGAAGGCTGGACAGCCAGGACATGATCAAGGCCCAAACGGTATTTCCCTTGGAACGGGGGCGTGCGGAGACATTCTTATGCATATTCAACACCCCCTTAGCTGTTCTTGTCCAGCACGGGGCCGGATACATATTTGGCATAGACGAAATAGCGGTTCGGGGTAAAGCCGAGCGCATCAAAGGGATAGCAGGTGTACAGGATCAGGTTTTCATCGGTGCGGGAGAAGTCATAGGAGGTCTCGTCCTGATAATCCATGACCTTCATCTCGGTGACCTCGTAGGTATAGACGCCGTAGTGGGTCGTGATCGTGACGGTCGCGCCGACCTCGGCGTGCTGCAGGTCATTGAAGAAGGTGTTGTTGTGGCCCGCCAGCAGGATGGTCTTGCCCTCGCCGGGAATGCCGGCGCCGCCGTTGTCTGCGTAGGTGCCCACGCCCTGATTTAGGATCTTGTTTGTGTCACCGTAAAAGACCGGGGCGTCCACATTGGTGCCGGAGACGGTGATCGTGGCATAGCGGTCACCCACAGCCGGGTAGGTGACAGAACTCAGGGGGATGGAATCGGGCTGGGAGGATGCCTCCTCCGCAGCGCCGCCATTGATGACGGTGGCTGCATTTGCCAGAAGATCCTGCGGCTGCGCAACCTCCGTGGTCGTGAGGACCCAACTGATAAGGGCTTGATAGGGGGCAAGCAGGATTTTAGTTGTGGTGAAAAAAATTACGGCACTGATTGCCGTGAAAACCAACGGCACAACCACATAGGCCAGCGGACTGCGCCGCACAAAAGAATGCTTTTTGTTCGACTGCATAATAAAATAATTTCCCTTCTGATGCAATGAAACCCCAAACGGCTTCGATAAGCTCGACTCTCTATGTATAAAAACGGCCAGTCAACACAAAGTTGACAGTGCCGTGTAAACAACGAAAACGGGCAGAGCCGAAGTTCTGCCCGTCACTGATGATAAGTCATCAGTGTGTGCAACTGTCTTACAGCGCACGCTCCTTGCGGACGGCCATGCCGAGGACGCCGGCAACAGCCAGAGCTGCAACGGCGAACACAACGGCAGAGTTGTCACCGGTAGCCTTGATGACTGCAGAAGTAGCAGTCAGGGGGTTGGCACTGGCAGACAGGCCCTTCTCAGCAGAAGCGGTCTCGGTGATGCCGTTAGCAGTAACCTTGACATTGACCTTCAGCTTGGAAGCATCAGAGATGTCAAAGACAGGCTCAACACTGACGCCGGCAGGCAGCAGACCATTGACGGTCTTGATGCCCTCGTTCACATAAGTGATAGCAGAGTTGGCATCAGCGGTGCCAGCAACGGAAGAAGCAGTGTTGTTGACAGCATTGACCAGAGCGGACTGGTTGTCGCGGATGGTGGCCAGCTGGCTGGGAGTCAGGCTGTCAACCGTGCGGCTCAGGGTGGTGACACCCTTCTGAGCCAGGAAACCCTGGATCGTGGCCTTAGCCTTGGCGGTGTTCTGAACATCAGCAGCAAAAGCGGAGGTCGCGAAAACGCAAGCCATCACAACGCCCAGCAGAACGGCGACGAACTTCTTGAAGTTGTTCATTGGTAGTTTCCTCCTTTCCTCGAAAAATATATACGGCATAAACCGCATATACCGCGCGGCGGAACGGAGATAGACCATCCCGACTGTAACGGTATTAAAAGTATAGCACAAAGGATTGCAAATTTCCAGAGCAGATACGAAAAAATACGAATTTTGGATAAACTAACGAAAAGCGGCTCACCACACGAGATTTCATTGACTGATTTTAAAAAAAAGCAGAAGTGTTATGCTGAAACAGCCAGAAAGGAGGCTGCTTTATGCTGCGTATTGAAAATCATGCTTGTATATGGTACAATAATCGTAACTATTCGGCCATACGGAGGTCCGTCATGCATTATCATAAAGTACCGCTGCTGTGCTTCTTGAACGCGGCAACTGAATTTATACTGCTCGTCACTGTGTTCATTCTGGCTGGTGTGCTGCGCGCGTTCAGCCCCATCGGCAGCCAGTTCGGCATGTGGGATGTCTGGACCTTCCTGCCGGTGGCGGGGCTGTACGCCCTTGCCAATGTGGCCTGCTATGCGGTCGAGGGGACTTACCGCACGCTGCATGTCAAAAACTGGGGCAAGCAGCTTTTTCTTGTCGGGCTTACAAACATGGCCGGTCTGGCGCTGATGGCCACCGTGTTCTACACCTTCCGGGTCAATCAGCTCTCCCGCCTGCTGCTGGTGTACTATTATCTTTTGTCCATCGTGGTCATTGTGGGCAAGCGGTTTGCCTTTGACAAGGCCGCCGATGCCTATGTGCGCAGGAACGACATTGCCTCCCGCACGCTGCTGATCGGCAGCGGGGAGTTGGCGCAGCGGTTCTACGCCGAGACTTTCCGCGGGAAAAGCCCGGTGTCGCTGCGGTACAGCGGCTATCTGGCCCCCGCCCCCTGCAAGGCCCTGCCCGACTACCGCGGCACCGTGCAGGACCTGTACCGGGTCGTGCGGGACAACCGCATCGAAACGCTGGTACTGGTGCAGGATGTGCAGGACGCCGCCGAGATCCGCCGCATCATGCTGCTGGCGGACAGCTACCACCTGCGGGTCGCGGCGGTGCCGGTCTACAACGATTTTATGACCGCGCGCAGCGAGCTGGACAGCGTGGGCAGCATGCGCTACACCAACCTGCATCTGATGGACACCTGCGACATTATGGGCGTGAACATTGTGGTCACCGACATGGACAAGACGCTGCGCCTGATCGAGGAAAAGCTTGAGGATTGGCGCGGGAAATACATCTGCGTGGCAAATGTCCACACAACGGTGACGGCCCATGAGGACCCGGACTATCAGGCTGTGCAGAACGGCGCGGTCATGGCGCTGCCCGACGGCGGCCCGCTGTCGAAGTACAGCCGCCAGCAGGGCTACACCAATGCCGCCCGCGTGACCGGCCCTGATCTGATGAAGGAGCTGCTCCGGCAGAGCGCTGCAAAGCACTACCGCCACTATTTTTACGGCTCCACGCAGGAAACGCTGGACATTCTGCGCAAAAAGGTCGAGGAAAACTACCCCGGCGCCGTGATCGCCGGGATGTACTCGCCGCCGTTCCGCCCGCTGAGCCCTGAGGAGGACGAGGAGGTCGTGCGCAGGATCAACGAGGCAAAGCCGGATTTTGTCTGGGTGGGCCTTGGCGCGCCCAAGCAGGAGCGCTGGATGGCTGTGCATGAGGACCGCGTGCAGGCACTGATGGTCGGTGTCGGTGCGGCGTTCGACTACGAGGCGGGCAACATCCGCCGTGCGCCGATGTGGATGCAGCGGCACAATCTGGAATGGCTCTACCGCCTTATGCAGGACCCGAAGCGGCTGTTCAAGCGGTATTTTGTGACGAACACCAAATATTTGTGGTGGACTTGGAGGCAGTAAGGCAGTTTTGTAAGAGCATCGCGCCCTTTTTTGGGCGGCGGTGCTCTTTTTTGTTTGTTTATATGTTGTTTTCGGGTTTCCACGCTCTGCGGCAAAAAGCGGCGGGCGGGCGTGGTATAGTCATGGCTGTCCGGACATACACTGTAGGCGGCCCGCACGGGCTGCCGGTACATTGCGGAGGGTGACTGTATGACTGTATCAAGCAGAGAGCATCTACCTATCAACACAGAGAAGCTGCTGCCCGGCGCGCGCAGCGCGGCGCTGCTGTGGCAGGGGGCGGCGCTGCTCGGCGGCGCGGCACTGGGGGCCGGGCAGGTCTACGGCGGGGCGGCACCGTTTGGGCTGGCGCTCGTCATCGGCTGCCCGCCCGCCTACTGTGTGGCGGCGGCGCTCGGCACGCTGGCGGCAGGGCTGGCGTTTCAGCCGGCGCTGCTGGGGATCAAGCTGGGGGTGGCGGCGGTGGCGGCCGCCACGGTGCGGCGGCTTGTCGATGGCAGTACCAAGGCCGGTGTGCTGGCCGGCTGTCTGACGCTGACGGCAGCGCAGGTCATACAGCTGCTGCTGGTGGGGGGCATCCAAAATTTTTCCCAGACCGTCACGGTGGGGTGTACCGCCCTGCTGGCGGCGGGGTTCGGCTGGGCGTTTGCGCATTTTCCGGCGCGGGAGCCGCGGGGCGTCTGCCTGTGGCTGGCGGTGGTCACGGCCTGCCTGCAGCGCTTTGCCGCCGGGCCTTTGGCTCCGGGCCTGGCGCTGGCCGCCGGGGCGGGGCTGTGCGCGGCGATGGCCGGAACGCTGGAACAGACGGCGGTGCTGAGCATCGCGCTGGCGGCGGCCATCACGGCATCCGGCCCGGCGCTTGCCTTTGCGGCGCTGGCGGTCGCGCTGGGCAGTCTGGCGGCGGCCTGCCTCTGCCCCGGGGAGCGCTGGCGCTGCGCCGGGGTTTTTGCGGCGGGCTGTACGGTGGGCGCGCTGGCGGCCCCCGATGCGGTGCATGCCGTGCCGCTGGCCGTCAGTGCCGGGGTGGGTATGGCGGCGGCGATGGCGCTGCCCTCCGGGGCGCTGCGCCGGGTCTTTCCCCCGCCGGCCCCTCCTGTGCAGGCGCAGGGGCTGAGCGGTGCGGCGCGCAAGCTGTCCGGTGTGGCGGATGCCCTGAGCGACATTGCAGACACGGTGAATGCCGTCTGCCAGCGGCAGATGCCGCCGAAGGGGGAGTGCTTTGACTTTGTGGTCGAGCAGGTGGCGCGCACGACCTGCCAGAGCTGTACCCGCCGCAGCCGGTGCTGGGTGCGCGGCTATGCCACGGCGATGGACGGGCTGTACCACCTGAAGCCGGTGCTGGAGAGCCGCGGCCGGGTGGAGGTGCAGGACCTGCCGGGGCAGCTTTCTGTCTGCATCCACCCGGCAGACCTCTGCACGGCGGCCAACCACGGCTACCGGCTGTGGCGCAGCCGCCGCCAAAACCGCGCCCGGGCGCAGATGCTGCGCACCGCCCTGACGGAGCAGTACAGCGCACTGGCCGGGGCGCTGGCCCAGCTGGCCGGTAAGCTGGGGCAGGCGGGTCTGCCCGACCCCCGGCGGGAAAGCCGGGTCGCCCAGCTGTTTGCAGGGCTGGGCCTTGAGGCACTGGAGTGCAGCGTGACCGCCGATCTTGCCGGGCGGCTGACCGCCAGCGTTACGATCTGCCGCACCCATTTTACCCGGGAGGAGGTCGCGGGCCTGACGGAGGAGATGAGCCGCCTCTGCCGCCGGGATATGGATCTGCCGGAGATCACCCACTGCCGCACCGTCACGATGCTGACCTTCGGCGAGCGGCCGCTGTTTGCGGCGCAGTTCGGTGCGGCGGCCCACGCGGCGGCGGGGCAGAGCGTCAGCGGCGATGCGCTGGATCAGTTCTGCGATACGAGCGGCCGCGCCCAGATGCTGCTGTGCGACGGCATGGGCACCGGACGGGCGGCAGCGGTGGACGGCCAGATGGCCGCCAAGCTGACCGCACAGCTGCTGCGGGCCGGCTTTGCGGCCGAGAGCGCCGCCCGGCTTGTAAATGTGGCCCTTGGGCTGAAGGGAGCCGAGCAGGAGGCCGGGGCTACGCTCGATCTGCTGACGGTGGATCTCTACACCGGGCGGGCCGGGCTGTTTAAGGCGGGGGCGGCGCCGAGCTTTCTGGTACGGGGCGGCGTACCCCGGATGCTGGACGGCGCCAGCCTGCCGATGGGGGTGCTGGACAGTCTGGTGGGGCGGTCCTCGACCTTTGCGCTGGACGCCGGGGATTGGGTGGTACTGGTCAGTGACGGCGCCCTTGCGGACGGCAGCGACTGGCTGATGCAGCAGCTGCAGCTCTGCGCGCGGCTGGGCCATACCCCGAAGCAGGCCGCCGAGACGGTGGCCGATGCCGCCGCCCGCCGCGCCGGGGAAAAGCGGGACGATATCACGGTGGCGGTGCTGGCGCTCAGCCGCCGGTGACAAAAAAGCCCCTGCACCGCGGAAAACGCAGCGCAGGGGCGCGGGGTCAAAACAGCTTTTGCTTGCGGGTGGGCTGAGGGTCGAAGGGGGTGTCCTCATGATGACGGCGGACAAAGACCTGCCGGGTCTTTTCCGTCACGGTGCGGCCGTTGTGCCGGGGGACCGAGTAGAAGGTACGGGTAATGTTGTAGTAGCCGAGCAGATGCTGGACAAGATACTGCGCCACGGCGGGCAGGCAGTCGGTGTCCTCGATGTTTTCGTAGTTATAGTCGCCGTAGAGAAAGCGCACCTCGCCGGTGCCGGCGTAGAGGATGATGCCGGTTTCGTCAAGCAGCACCTCGCGGATGACGCTCTGCTGCAGGCCGGCGGTGCCGCATTCGGCGGCGCGCTTGGTGGCTAAAGGGCGCTGCTCAAGCGGTACGCTCTGGGGGTCCAGCTTTTCGGTGCCGCGCTGGCCGATCTCAAGCAGGATGTCCCGCATCATGCGGCTTTCCAGCAGCGGACGGATGCGCTCCTTCGCACGGACTTGTTCGGTTTTGTTCTGAATGGTGGTGATCAGGCCCATGGGGGCGCCTCCTTGCAGATTTTGACGATATATGCTTAGGGCAACACCGCATAATTCCCGCCTTACGGCTTAAGCACCGCTCCGGCGGCTGCGGCACGGCATCTGCGTTGCCAAAATGCTCGATAATACACAAAGTATTATCTGCGCTTTTGGCTTAGCAGCTGTCGCGCCTCGCTCGCCGTATCGGCACTTAGAATTATGCGGTATTGCCCTAGTATACCACAGGCGGGGCAGCTGTGACAACTGCCCCGCCTGTGAAAATTGTAAATTGTGAATGGCCCCGGTCAGCCGACGATGAGCACCTGCAGGCTGGCGGTGCCGTGCTGCACGGTGTAGCGGTCGGTGATGGTAAAATGCTGCTCAAGCCAGGTGTGGAACGCGGCCATGTCGCGGACCTCGGCGTCATCGTAGAGGATGACGCGGGGCTGCTTTTCGGGCAGCACGGTGTAATACTGTTCAAACCGGGGGTCACTGTCGGTGCCGGAAATGACCGATGCCTGCGCCACGGTCAGGGTGCCGTCCGCCATCAGAAAGCCAAGACCGTGCTGCTCGCCAATCGCCTGCAGCACCGGCTGGCCTGCATAGGGGGCCAGCGCCTCATACAGGCATTCCTGCATGTCGGCGGCCTTTTCGTCGGCCCAAGTTCCGGCGGCGGGGCCGGTGGTGATGCGCTGCACCGCCACCTCCCGCACAGTACCGCAGCGCCAGCCGGTCCGCTGCACAAGCCAGAGGCGGGGCAGCGCGGCGGCAAGCAGCATACAGAGCAGAAGCAGCTGCGTCTGCCTGCGGCGGTGCGGTGCGGCGGGGTTTTTCAGCGCGAGTGCGGCGGCACCGCAGAGGGCGGGCCAGAACAGGTACATAAAGGTCGTGCAGAGCGCGATGAGGGTCGAGCGCAGGATAAAAAGGTAGGCTGCCATACCGGGCAGCCAGCCCAGCCAGAACAGCAGGCGGCGCAGTGTGCGGTGCTGCGCCTCCCTGCGGTCGCAGTAGAATGTCCAGCCACCGGCCAGCGCAGCCGCCAGATAGAGGTGGCGGAAATCCAGACTGACCGCGATCAGGCTGTACGCCGTACACCAGAGCGTCAGGAAAAAGGTGAAATACCAGAGCAGCCGCTCCAGCAGGCGGGCGGGCGCGGGGCGGCTGCCCCGGCCGGAGAGCACCCCCGCAAGGACGGCCGCCGCCGCGGCCAGCGCCGGGACCAGGCAGGTCTGCAAAACGGCGGCAGCCTGCCCGGCCAGCGTGCGCAGCCGCTCCCCGGCTGTGAAGTCATACTGCGGGTCGTGCAGGATCAGCGCGGCGCGGGCCAGCAGGGCGGGCAGATCAAAGCCCATGCCCTGCAGCAGCCAGAGCGCAAACGCGCCCCCGCAGGCGGCGCAGCTCACCAAAAAGACCGGCGCGCCGCAGCGGCGGGGCGCTGTACGGTCAAGCAGCCAAAGACCAACCAGCAGGAACGGTGCCGCAGCGGCAGACTGCGGGTAGGCTAAAAAGCTGAAGCAGGCGCAGACCGCACCTGCCGCCACCCGCCACAGGCCGCGGTACTGCTGCGGGCCGGGGGCGTAGTAGCCGTAAAAAAACAGAAAGGCTGCCAGCGTAAAGTGGAACTGCTGGCTGACATAGTCCGGCCCGAGAAACCACTTGGGGGTAAAGACAAAGAGCACCAGTGCCAGCAAACAGGCGCTGGTGCGGCCCAGCGGGGCGCGCAGGCTGCGGTAAAACCAGACAGACAGCACAGCCTTGACCACCAGCATGGTGACGCGGACGAAGAGCAGCACGCCGGTGGTGGTGCCGGTAACGGCCATGTATACCGCGATCAGCAGCGCGGCGGGCAGGGCCGAAAGCTGGTGCGGCTCCCACATCGAATAGAACAGCCGATCGCGCCGCACAAGGCGGAAGCCCAGCGAAAGGGCGTATTCCTCGTCAATATCCAGCCCCACAAACAGGGTGTGCAGCATGGCGGCTGCGGCCAGCAGCACCGCCGCCGCAGCGAGAAGGCATTTACAGGTATCGTTTTTTGTCATGGCAGTTCAATGCTTTGGCGGCTCGACCCGGCGGCGCAGCAGGGTATCCCGCGCCCGCCACAGGTAGGGCAGCCAGTTCAGGCAGAAGGCCTCCCACTTGCGCGCAGGGAAGCTCTGCGGTTTTTTGACGGTGCGCGAGGCATCAATCTGGATAAAGCGCGATTTCTGCAGCACAAGGATCGCCTCGTGCCCGGTGGGGGTTTCCTCCGGCGTGCAGTAATCGGGGGGCAGGATGCGGAAGTGCTGCGGCGTCTCGGCCACAAGCCGGTTGAGCTGGCTTTCATCGTGGAACCGCGCAATGACGCCGCGCTGCAGATCCTCATCGGTGCGGGCCTTCAGCTCCCGGCAGAGGGCGAGGAACGCCGCCGCCGTGCCGCCGTTCAGCCCGCCCGCCACATAATACTGCCCGCAGTTGTAGGGGATCGAGGCACGGCTTTTGCCGCTGCGGTCGTAGGGGTGGAACATCGGGTCCCTGCCGTAGTAGGGCAGGTGGCAGACTGCCGTGAGGGTCTGCCCGGCGGCAGGGTCGGGCAGCAGCTCGGCGGCGGAGATGACGCGGGTGCAGTGCAGGTTGGCGTTGGCAAAAAACAGATAGTCGAATTCTGCAAGCGCAGCCTCCTGCCCGAGAAAGGCGTCGAACCGCTGCATCGTGCTGTAGGGCCATGGCAGCGCCTGCTGCGGAATGCGGCGCACATCGGGCGCGTCCTCATACGCGATGTGGTCGGCATCGGTAAAGACAAAGAAGGTGCGGTCGCAGTCCGGCAGGAAGTTTGCCTTGAAGTTGGGATAAAAATCGCGCCAGAACGCAACATAAGCGCCGGTGCAGATATAAAGAACGGCGAGGGTTTTCATACTATCACCTGTTTGCAGGAAAGTTACTTTTTCAGCAGCTTTTTGGCTACCTTGCCGGCATACTGGCGCAGGTAGGCGGCATCACGGCCCCAAGCGTAGACGGCCAGATTCAGCACATTGGGCACGATAAGCACAATAAGGACGCGGGGCACAAGGCCGAGCCAGCCGCCGGGCATTTTGGCGCACAGCGCGTAGCTGCCGCCCATGCAGGCGGCCAGCGTGGCAAGGTGCAGCGCCTGCACCGCAAGGTAGTGCGCAAGGCCGCCCCGCATATACTGGCGGAAAACGACCCGGATGCGCCCGGCCCACATAATGCAGTGGGCCACCACGGTGGCGATCAGCGCGCCGGTGATGTCAAACCGGGGAAAGAGCAGAAAGCTCAGCGCCAGATTCACCGTTGCGGACGCGACCATAAACCACTGGTCATCCTCAAAATGGCCGAGGACGGCGCGGTAGCTGCCGAGCATCCGGTGGTTCCAGCCGACATACTCATTCAGGCAGAACACCAGCACAAAGCCGAGGGGGAGCAGCCACTGCTCACCCATCCAGGACGCCATGAACGGCTGGAACAGGCAGAAGTAGGCCGTGGCCACAAAGCTGGCAAACAGGTAGCTGAACAGGTCCATGCCCCAGAACACCTGCTTGTCGTGGTCGTTGGCGGCGGCAGCTTTGTCATAGACGATGTTGCCGATGGCGGCCGCAAAGCTGTCCATGACCTTGTTGCCGAGGTCGGTCGCCGAGGTGGAAATGGTATTGTAGTTGCCCAGAAAGGTCGTCTGGGTCGAGCCGCCCATGCGGGAGGTCACGATGGTATCGGACGAGCCGTAGATCGTGTTGGAGAGGCGGTGCACCAGAAAATACCGCAGATCGTGGAAAATACCCAGCTCTTTAAAGTCGTTGACCGTGACTTTTACATCATGCACATAGGGGAAGTCCTTTTTGAACCGCCGCGCAATGAGCAGGTTGGCCATGACATTGAAGAAAATCGTCACGCTGAAATACAGCACATAGTTCGGGAACCAGAGCGAGACGGCGATCTTGGCAAGGCTTGTCAGCACATTGCAGCAGAAGTCGATCTGGGTGCAGCGGTAGCCCTGCTGGGTGCAGGTGTACATCAGGCGGCGGGTGATCAGAAAATAGCTGCACAGCGTCGAAACCACGTTCAGCCCGTACACAGTGTAGGCCGTGGCGGGGGGCACGTCGGGCATGATCCACCGCAGGGCCGCCGCGCCGATGAGCGCCAGCCCCGCAATGACAAGCCCGACGACCCGGTAGGCCCACTTGTACATCGACATATACTTGCTGATCTTTTCCTCGTTCTTTGCGGCGATCTGCTCATACAATCGGTAGCTGATGACGCTGCCGACACCGAACTCGGCGATCGAGAAAAAGTTGAAAAGCTGGCTGACGACCTGAGACGCGGTGGTGATCTGCGGGCCGAAGTTATCGACCAGCAGGCGCCGCGTGATAAGCCCCAGCAGCAGCAAAAGCAGGCTGGAGCCTAAGGCGTAGGCCATATTCAGTAAGGTACGTTTGGTACGCAAGGCAGTTCCTTTCACAAAAGCCTTCCCCCCGAGGGGGAAGGTGGCCCGGCGGGCCGGATGAGGGGAGAGTATGAGTTGTAAGCCGTTAATGGGCGGTGATGGCGAGGTTAGCCCTCATCAGTCGCCTACGGCGACAGCTTCAGTCTCCGCGTCAAGAGCCGCCTACGGCGGTTACGCTTCGACACGCGCCTGCGGGCGCAGCCCCTTGGGGGAAGCCTTTAGCGGCGGCTCGCCGCCCACAGGGTAAATTTCGGGCCGAAGGTCTGCATCAGCTTTTGGAAAAGCCGCCAGTCGCGGCGGGTCGTGACCTCGGTGCCGCAGGCGTAGAGCGGGCGCAGTTGTGCAAGATAGGGCAGACACGCTTTGCGGATGGCGGCATCCTTCACCGCCGCTGTGCGGGCCTGCGGCCAGAACACATCGGCGGCCGCATCCTCCATGACGGCATAGGTCGCGGCATCCACCGCGCCGCTGGCCGAAAGCTTTGCCAGCCGCCGCTGGGCCGCCGCCATGCCGCGGAACCGCTTGGGCAGGTTCTTCGCGTCAGTCAGCAGGCTGCCCTGCCGCCCCACGCGGTAGTGGGTGAACACCACATCCAAAAAGTACAGCCGCTCGCAGTGGAGCAGCAGCTCCAGATCGAAGGGCCAGTCCTCGGCCCAGACGCAGTCTGGCAAAAACCTCACGCCGCTTTCGGCCAAAAAAGACCGGCGGATGCAGTATTTCCAGACCGACCAGTGCCCGGCGCCGTACAGAGCCTTGAGGCGGGCCGCATAGTCGGTGCTGTCAAAGGGGCCGGGCACCAGATGCAGGCCGGTGTGTTCGGTCAGGCTGCCGTCCGGCTGCCATTCCAGATGACGGCCGATGAACCAGTCATACCCGGGGTGGGCGGGCAGTGCGGCGCGCAGTGCCTCCAGCAGGCCGGGGGCCATGGCGTCATCGCTGTCCAAAAACAGCACCCACTCGCCCTGCGCGGCCTGCAGGCCGGTGTTGCGCGCGGCGGCCAGACCGCCGTTCTCCCGGTGGATGACCCGCAGGCCGGGGATCTCGGCGGCAAGGGCATCGCAAAGCTGGCCTGACAGATCGGTCGAGCCGTCATCGACAAGGATGCACTCCCAGTCCCGCGGGCCGTCCTGCTCCGCCACGCTTTTGACGCACGCCGCAAGGTAATTCTGCACATTATACACCGGTACAATAATAGAAAATCGCGGCATAACGTTCTCCTTCTCTATGCCTTCCCCAAGGGGGAAGCCTTTATAAGTTTCCACCCATCCAGATACAGCGCACTATCCTTGGTGTGCGCATACCAGCGGTCGGGCGCCCAGATCTGCTTGTCGGGGGCGGGGGCCAGATACTGTGCCCACCAGCTGTAGGTGGAGTTGCTCACCACAAAGCCGCGGCAGAGCTGCATAAGCGCAAGGTCGGCAGCGGCCTCGCCCCGGGGCAGAAAGACGGCGGGCAGACCGGAGGTGGTCAGGTTTGTCTGCGCCCAGTCAACATCGTCCGAAAAGACGAAGAGCGAGGCATCAGGGTGCGCTGCCTTGACGGCGGCGATGGCGCGGGCATAGTACGCCGGGGTGCAGACCTGCAGGATGGCGTTCTCAGGCTTTTGGTAGTCGCCGCGCCGCAGGTGTACGCAGACCGGCCAGACGGCGGCGCGCAGCTTGTCCGCATACGCCCCCGCCGGGGGCGTTTTGCAGCGCAGCTCGGTTTTTATAACATCGGCAAAATCGGCAAAATAGCGCTCGCTCTGGAAATAGCCCCATGCCAGAAAATCCCGGGCGTGTCCCCGCCGTACCGGCGTGTAGCCGTCGGTGGCAAAGTGCAGGCCCAGCGTGTTGAGCAGCGGTGCGGCGGCGGCTTCAAAGCCGTGCCAGTCCCGCGCCAGCAGGCCGCGGCGCTGCTCGTATTTGATCATCAGCGCCTTGGCGGCGTTCTGCCGGGGCAGATGCGACTTGGCAAAGCCCGGGTCGGCCAGAATCTCTACCGTGGGGCTGATGTTCAGCGCCCCCAGCGCACAGACCGTGTGGGCGGGCGCACCGTCCCGCCAGTCCTGCCGGTCCAGCAGGGTCACGCCTTCGCCGCAGCGCAGGCCCAGCGCCCGGGCAAAGGCGTAGATGAACATCTGGTTGCCGAGCCCCCCGGCCAGCTCTGCGTAGATCATGGCTGCCCTCCCAGCTTATCATAGAGCTGCTCCATGCGGCGGGCAGCGGTCTTTAGCTCATACCCGGCGGCGGCAAGGGTCTGCCAGTGGTCGGCGTGGTCACCGCCCACGGCAATTTCATCAGCCTTGGCTGCCCACTCGGACAGGGGGGCGGCCAGCGGCAGAAAGTGTACCAGCTCAGTCACCGAGCCGTCATCCGGCACATTGGTCGAGGCCAGACACGGCACGCCGCAGCCCTGCGCCTCGACAAGGGTGACGGGGCTGCCCTCAAAATTGCTGGGCAGCAAAAACAGGTCGAAGGCGTTCATAAAGGCGGGCACATCGCTCTGGACGCCCGCAAAGATGACCCGGTCGGTCAGGCTGTGGCGGGCGGCGGCTGCGCGCAGGTCCGGCTCCATCTCGCCGGTGCCGACCAGCAGCAGCCGCCAGCGGGAATCCTGCGCGGCCATGGCGGCAAAGACCTCCATCAAAAACAGCGGGTTTTTCTGGTGGTTGAGCCGCCCGACAAAGCCGGCCAGCCGGTCGGTATCGGCGATGCCGTATGCGCGCCGGGTGGCGGCGCGGGCGGCGGCATCAGGGTGGAACCGCTGTTGATCTACCGCGTTGCAGGCAACGGAAAAGTTCGGCTTTTCGTCAATATGGCTGCCAAAGACAAACCGGCCGGCGGCCACGCCGCAGCCGAGGAAGTAATCGGCAAACAGCTGGTAGACCAGATGTGCCGCCCGCCAGGTCAGCGTAAGCGGCGGGTAGACGATGTGGCTGTGTACGATGATCCGCGCACGGGGGCAGAGCAGGCGTATCATGCCGCAGACCGGCGCACCGATCTTGCTGGCGGTGTGGTAGTGGATGATGTCGTAGTCGTGGTGGGTGCGCAGGTGGGCGGCCAGCGCCCGGATGCGGTCCTTTTTATGGTCCGGCACGGCAATGATGTGTACGCCGTGCGCCTCCAGTGCCGGGGCGGTACTGGTCTGGTCGGGCGGGCACTGCCCGACAAACAGGTCGATCTGATAACGGCCGGTGTCAAGGTTGAGCAGGAGATTCTGCACATACCGCTGGACGCCGCTCTGCACGCCGAGGTGGTTGCTGATCATTAAGATACGCATAAAGTTCTCCGATTACCAGTAGCTTCCGCCTTCCACTTTTTCCTTGTTCGTGATGCCCTCGCTCTCATCGGGGCGGACCCAGGCGGGATTGTAGAGCTTGGAAATGACGGGGTGGTCATCCCACCGGCGGCCCTTGATGCCAAACAAAAGCTGTGTCGCGCCGCTCATCTGGATGGCGGCATGGCCGGTGTCCCGCGCGTGGGCGGCCAGCGGCAGGCCGTAGGCACCCGCGCCGATGATCGCAACATCGTAATCGGCGGCGTCCATCTGGGCCTGCATGGCGTCCAGCGCATCGAACCAGCTGTCATAGCCGGTGTCCTGCCCGGCAAGGCCCTGCACGGCCTGAATGACCGTCAGCGAGGCAAACTCCGGCAGGATGTCCCTGCCGGGGAAAAGCTGCGTGCGCTTTTCATACTGGGAGAGGATCGTCTTGCGGAAGGGATGCACGACCAGCACCCGCTTGCCCGCAAGCGCGGCGCTCCACGGGCGGGCGTGGTAGTAGGGCTCCAGCGCGCGCAGCTCGGTAAAGCGGGTGGCATCGCAGCCGCGTATGACCTCCCGCTCGGCACCCACATTCCAGAGCGCGAGCAGCTCGGCGCTCTGGGCGGTGCGGATATAGAGCTTGCAGAACCGCTCCAGCGCGGCGTCATCCGTCGGGAAAACGCCCGAAAGGTTGCGGATGTCGGCGCGGGTGCGGTCGGCAAACGGGCGGCCGCCGTTGTGCAGGTAGTCGGCGGCGGTGCGCATCTCGGTCGCGCCGCAGCGGCCGAACAGGAAGGGCTGGCCGCTTTCCAGCAGATCACGCGCAAGGTCATTGCCGGCCCCGGCAGACAGGATAGGCACGCCGCGGTATTTCATTTTGAAGCGCAGGCCGCGGTAAAGGTCGGCGGCCTTTTGCACCAGCAGGTTATCGTTATCCATGGGCGGCTCCCTTTTTGGGCAGCAGGGTCAGCGCCAGCTCGGCGCTGTTCTGCCACAGAAAATGCTCGTTCACACGGGTCTGGGCGGCATGGCCCATGGCGGCATCGGCCTTGCCCAGCGCGGCGGCCATCTCGGCCACTGTGCTGCAGAGCAGGCCGCTGACGCCGTTCTCAATGATAAGGTCGGGGCCGGGGGCGTGGCGTGCCACCGGCGGGCAGCCCGCGTACATCGCCTCCAACAGGCTCATGCCGAAGATCTCGTTTTCGTTGAGGTTCACAAAGGCATCGCAGGCATGATAATAAATATGTACCTGCTCGTTGGGCAGCTGGGCGATCAGGCGGCAGCGGGAGGCGAGGCCGGCCTCCTCCAGCTGTCGGGTCAGCTCGCCGCTCAGCGCGCCCTGGCCGATGATGACGGCGTACCAGTCCGGCGCGGCCTGCAGCAGCGGCACAAGGTCGAGCGGCTGCTTGTAGGCATCAAGCCGCCCCACAAAGGCAAGCACCCGGGCCTGCTCGTCGATCTTGAGGGCACGGCGGATCTCCGCCTTACTGCCGGGGACTGCCGGGATGATGGCGGTGTCCAGCCCCACGGGCATCAGCCCGGCGCAGGGCACGCCGAGGCTTTCCAGCTCGGCTGCCACAGCGGGGGTCTTGGCGTAGGTCGGCGTTTTGCGGTATACCGCAAGGTTGCGGCTGAGCAGCAGGTCCATGACGCGGCGCACAACGGCATGGTCGGAGGTGCTTTTCAGTGCGCCGAGCTGGCTGTAAAACAGGATGCCGTGCTTTTGGCAGAACCGGTACAGCCCCGGCACGCCGAGGGAGTTGTCCCCCATGACATGCACGGCGTCCGCCTGCTCATCAAGCAGGATCTGCCAGCTTTTATAAAACGCCTGCACGCCGAAGGCGGCGGCGGGCATATAGCAGATCTTGACATTCGGCTCCGGCGTTTCGATGCGGGGGGCCTTGGCGCCCGGCTCCGGGTAGAGGACAACGGCGCGGCAGCCCAGCGCGGCAAAGGCGCGGGCAAGGCCGACCTCCTGCCGGTTGTACAGCCCGCGCTGGCCGGATGGGCCGCGGTAAAATTGCGGGATGACGATGGTTTTCATGTGGATAGGTGTACCTCTTTTACAGAGAAAGGCAGACAGCGCCCCGCAGCGGGGGCGTTACGGGGCGGTATCCCCGGGGGCCGCTTCGTCCGCCGGGGCGGGCTTGGCGGCCTTCTCGATTTTAGGCAGGCGGGTCAGATACCGCGCGTCAAGGATCTCCAGCCGGTCATCGCGGCAGTAGGTGTGTACGCCGATGAGATCCGCCGGAGCAATGCCGGTGATGGTGACATTCTGGGGCGTGGCGGCGCACAGCGGGATCTCGGAGCTGCCGCGCCGGGCCAGAAACTGCAGATACAGGCCGTAGTCCACGGTCGAGCTGACCTGCGTGGGGTGGATGATCTGCTCCCCCAGCACAAAGAGCGGGCCTGCGTTGCGGCTGAGCAGATCAAAGTCGCGGTGCTGCAGGTTGTAGGCCTCATCGGGTACAAGCTCAAACGGGCCCTGCGGCGGCAGGGCGGCCGACTCCTGCACGGCATGGCGCAGGGTATAGCGGCGGTAGCGGACATAGAGCTGGTTGTCTGGCTTTGTCTCGCTGCACAGGATGGTCAGCGCCTCGGCGCGGCGGTCCAGCAGAATGGCATCGCAAAGCTCCTCATCGGTCGCAAAGCGCTGCACAAGCTCCCACCCGGTGGGAAACGCCCGGCAGCGGTAGAGCCGCAGGCTGTGGTCGCTGCCGGTCTCAGGCAGCATCCAGATCTCACCGTTCCAGTCAAAGACGGTCGGGAACGAGAGGTGGAAGTCCTCCTCCAGCGCGGGCTGCCAAGCGTCGATCGTGCCGTCCTCATGCAGCTCGCAGACCTCGATACGGCCCTTGCCGGTCGAAAGATCCATCGCCTCGGCAAAAAGCCAGCGCCGGCCGCCGCGGCGGTAGAGCAGCGGGTCGGCAAACCACCAGCCCTCGCGCCCGGGCAGGGGGGTGTAGGCCCCGCCGTCCAGCGCGGGCAGCGGCTCGGTCCCCTCGGCTGTGGGGCGGGGGCGCACGGCGATGGTGTAGACTTCCTTTTCGCCCAAAAGCTTGCGCAGCAGCCGTCTGGGCGGCATCTGCAGGGCGCGGTAAAACTGGTTCATAGCGATTCCTCGGCGGCGCGGCGGCCGTATAATTTCATCAGAGTTCTGTAGTTTTCTTCCTCGCTGAAGCGGCGGCGGGTGGCGGCGGCAATGGCCGCGCAGTCAAACTGCATGGCACGCAGGGCGCGCACGGCCCCCGCCAGCGCGGCGGCATCGCCCGGCGCAAAGCAAAGCCCGTCAAACCCGGGGCGCACCGAGGCCCCCACATTGCCGATCCGGCTGGCCAGCACCGGCGTGCCGAGGGCGTGGGCCTCGGCGGGGACAAGGGCAAAGCTCTCATAGCAGAGGCTTGCGGCAATGACGGCATAGCTTGCGCCGATCAGACGGTGCAGCTCCGCACGCTCAAGCTGGCCGAGAAACCGGACCCGGGGCAGCGCCTGTGCGCGCGCCCAGTCGGCCAGCGGGCCGTCCCCGGCGATGAGCAGCTCGGGCGCGGTGTCGCCCAGCAGACGCCACGCCTCGATGACGGTGCGCAGCCCCTTGAGTTCCTCCAGCCGGCCGGCAAAGACGAAGCGGCGGTCGCGTTCCTCCCACGGGATGACCGGCCCGGCGGGCACATTGACGGGGTTCGGCTTGACAACAAGACGGTTTTCGTCAAAGGTAGGGCGCAGCCTGTTGAAGGCCAGCAGCTTTTCGCGGTCAAACTCGGTCGGGGTCGTGACCCAGACACCGCGCCAGCTGCCCAGCGCCCGGTGCAGCCGGTAGGACGCGGCGACCACAAGGGTCTGCGCCAGACTGCCGCGGTAGCAGCGGTGCTGCAATGCGCAGTGCAGGCCGCGGCGGGGGCAATCCTCGCAGACGGCGCCGTCCCGCAGCAGGATGCCGTTGGGGCAGAACAGCCGGAAATTGTGCAGCGTCTGCACGACCGGCACGCCGCAGCGCTTGGCGGCGCGGACCACGGCGGGGCTGAGCAGCAGGAGCGTGTTGTGGATATGCACGGCCTCGACCCCCTCCCGCCGGATGAGGTCGAGGACCTCGCGGGCGGCGCGGCGGTTCCAGACTGCGTGCAGCGGCAGCAGCGCTTTGGCAAAGCCGTGGGCGGCCTCCTCATTGCTGCGCTCATACACCAGCACGGTATGGCCGCGGCGCTCAAGCAGGGCGCGCTCCGCGGCAAAGACGGCGTCCTCGCCGCCGGGCAGCCGGTAATGACAGTGTATCAGCAGAATTTTCAAGCCGCGGCCTCCTTGGGTGTAAAATAAACCTATTCTGTTATTATACCTTTTTTTGCAGTGGGGTGCAAGATGGCAAAAGCCGCGCCCAAAATAAGGCGGCAATAAAAAAGAGGAACGCGGCTTGCGTTCCTCAAGGGGTCAGTCCTCGTCGTGGCTGTCGAGCTGGGCATCGCGCATTGCCTTGATCTTCGCCTCAAGGTCGAAGCTCTTGTTCAGGGCGGGGTAGATGGCCAGCAGACTCAGCGAGCAGGGAAACCAGAGGCTTGTCAGGATCAGCACAGCACCGGACAGCGGCCAGAACAGCGCGATGGCGGCCCAGTAAAGGCCCTGCCACAGGATGCCCAGCGCGCTGCGGGGCAGATACCCCAAAAAGAGCATCAGAGAGTTCTTGAGCAGGGCGGAAAACGGCAGATCGACCAGCGCGACCTGCGCGTAGAGGTACTGCGCGATGCCCGCCAGCAGGATCAGTGCGACAAAGATCGCCACCATGACGGCAATGCTGCCGGTCTCGGTATGAAATGCGGTGAAGATCTCCATTGCCAGCAGCAGGCCGCAGATGGCGCCGGGCAGCAGCGCAGCCTTGGCGTTGCGCTTCCATGCGCGGCGGTAGGTCACCCACCAGTAGCCCGGCTCATCGCGCAGGGCGCGCAGGACAGTGTCGTTGAGGCCCACGATCTGCGGGGCGGCCAGCATGCCGCCCAGAATACCGGCCAGCAGCATCGGGATCAGCGAGTGGGTCGTGACGGCAAACCACAGCCCCAGCGCAAAGGGCAGGCTGCTGATCATGGCGAGCAGACCTGCCATCCAGAAGGTGGAAAAATCGCGGGCCAGCACCTCAAAATAGCGGGCGGCACCCTTTTTGCGGGGGGCGTTGGGCGAAATACCCGGGCCGGGCTTGTCAAAATTCTGATGAAAAAGTCCCATGACAGTGTTCTCCTGATTCTATAAATTTTGTATGTATTTTGCCTTGCCACATATGTAGGGGCGGGGCTTTGCTCCGCCCGCCAACTTTGCCCATACAGCATCTTTCCGGGAAAGCTGCTCACCCGGAAAGGTGCCCCGGGCGGAGCAGAGCCCCGCCCCTACTGCATTTTTCAGATGCCACGCCTAACCCTTCGGCCCATACATCGCCGCACCACTCGTTATCAGCACATCCGGTTCCACGCGCAGGCCGGTGCGGCGGCCCTTTTGCGCCTCGACAAGGAAGAGCCACGGTGCGCCGTTTGGTCGGTTTTTGACAAAGGCCAGCCGCTTCGGCTCAAGGCGGGCGGCGCGCAGGGCGGCTAAGATCTCGGCCAGCTGCTCGGGGCGCTGGCACAGCACAAAGCGGCCGCCGTCCCGCAGGGCGCGGCGGGCGCAGTCCACGGCATCGGCGGTGGTGCAGCTGTCGGTATGGCGGGCCTCGGCCCGGCGCGGGTCGGGGCTGCGGGGCCCCGCAGCAAAATACGGCGGGTTGCAGGCGGCAAAATCATACTGCCCCTGCTCCGGCCCGGCGGTGCAGAACTGCCGCAGGTCGGCGCAGAGCGGCGTGATGTGGTCGGCCTCGTTGTCGGCGGCGGCCTGCGCGCAGAGGGCGGAGGCCGCAGCGTCCAGCTCAAGCGCCGTGCAGGGGCCGCGGTGGCCGGCATCGTGCCACAGCAGCGAGATGATGCCGCAGCCGCTGCACATATCGAGCGCGCGCTCCCCGCGGCGGGGCAGGGCAAAGCGGCCCAGCAGCAGCGCATCGGTGCCGAAGGTCGCGCCCGGCGCGGTCAGCACGCGGGTGCCGTGATCCAGTATCTCAACGCCCATTCAGGCTTTGCCGCGCAGCTGCGCGTATTTCAGCAGGGCCACCTGAGTCTTGCTGTCCTTGATGGTGCCGTCCATCACAAGGCCGAGCGCCTTGTCAAACGGCATTTTGACGACATCGAGGAACTCCCCGGCATCAAGATGCTGGCGGACCTCATGCAGGCCGGTGGCGGCCCACAGGTAGATCTTCTCGCTGTCATAGCCGACGGTTGCGTAGACGATGCCCAGATCGACAAAGCGGTCAGCGGTCAGGCCGCACTCCTCGCTCAGTTCGCGCTTGGCGGCCTCAAACGGGTCCTCGCCGGCCTCCAGCTTGCCGGCGGGCAGCTCCCAGATTTCCTCCCCAAAGGCATAGCGAAACTGGCGTACCAGCGTAATATTGCCGTCTGCGTCAACGGGCAGGATGCAGGCCCCGCCGTGGTGATGGACGATCTCGCGGGTGGAGGTGGAGCCGTCCTCCAGCTGCACCTTGTCAACGGTGACACGGATGACGCGGCCGTTGAAGATCTCCTTGCTTTCCAGCATGGTCTCGGTATGTGCCATGGCGTTTTCTCCTTTTACAAACGGGTGATACATAAGACCATTTTACAGCAGCCGCAGACAATAATCAATAAAGTCAAGGGTATATTTTTTGCTGCGCACCCGCTCCCCGGCGCGGCACAGGTCCAGATAGCCGAGCATCGCATCGGTCAGGACGGGGTCGTCCAGCAGATATTCGCGGCAGAACGGCTCATCGGGTGCGGCTGTGGCCTGGCAGAAAACGATGCCGCCCTGAAAGACATTCACGCTCATGGCGGGGGAGAGGGGCAGCTGGGTGGTATCCACGATGCGCAGCGTCTGCCGGTCGGCTGCAACGGCCTGCCGCAGCCGCTGCAGCAGCCTGCGGCGCACCTCGGGCGCGGGCGGGTCGTAGAGTGCCGGGGACAGGTCGAACAGCAGGCCGCTGCGCACAAACTGCAGGATGCCCTCCTCACAGAAAAAGATGTCCGGTGTCTGCTGGTTCCAGCTTGCCAGATAGTCGAGCATCGGGGGCAGCAGCCCCCGCTGGTTATCGTCAAGGCGCAGGACCTGCAGTGCCATCTCCTTGTCGGCAAACAGGGTAAAGGGCGGCTGGTAGCGAATCATGCTGCACCGCTTGCGGCGTGCAAACAGGCCGCTGTACAGCGCCATAGACTCGAGAAAATCATGCTTATCGCTGGTCAGCCGCAGCGTGGAGGAGGTGTCAAAATACTGGCGGCTGAACGAAAGGCGCAGGCTTTCGACCGCCTTGCGGTCGGTGACGAGCAGCGCCTTCTGTCCAAGGCGGTCCATCAGGAGCGCGCTCTCCGGCAGGAGCAGGTAGACCGGCATCAGGGCGCCGGGGATCGGCTCACCGGTGATGCAGGGAGCTATGCGGGCGTCATACCGCATCTTGGGCAGAAAAAGCAGCGGCAGCGTCTGGGTCAGCGTGGCAATGTCGGAGGCAAGGTGGCTCGGTATCTCGCGGTCCTGCGCAAAAAGCAGCAGCTATGCAACGGCGACGGGGTCTCCGTCCGCCACCGAGAAACGCTCGATCAGGGCGTTGTCCAGCACGGGATTGGTGAAGGGGGAGAGCAGCAGCGGCCGGGTATCGCCCGATGCAAGGTGGCGGGCAATCAGGGCCCCGGCCAGTGCGCCCACGGCGCGCGGCCCCTCGACATAGCGGTCGGTGCAGGAAATCTCCGGAAAGGCAGTGTTGGGGGCTACGCCCTCATGGCGGATAGACTCCTGCACGGTGCAGGCCGTGGTCAGCAGCTTGTGCAGCTCGGTGCGGATGCGTGGGTCGGTGGAGCGGCCGCGCTGCTTGTACTGCAGCAGCAGGGTGTCCTTTTGCTCGTCATTCAGCGCAAGGGCCTCGGCCAGGCGCTCAAGCTGCTCCTGCCGGGGTGTGCGCTGGCCGTTGATGATCTTGTACAGGGTGGAACGGTCGATGGCGGTGCGGCGCGCCAGCTCGGCCATCGTGCCGGGATAGCGGGTAACAGCGATCTGGAGGCTTTGCGTCAGTTCACTCATGAGAAACCCTCTTGAATTGTAGTAGGTGCGGTAAATCCGATGAAAAGGCCGGCGTGTCCTTTGACACCCCGCGGAGTGGGTCATGAATAAGTATACTATACTGCGAAAACGGCGCGGTGGCAAGTGTGAACTTTTTTGTCAAAGCGTTGCGGTGCAGGCGGGAATTTGCTATAATCGGAACAAATACAGCAATGGAAACTGAGGTGATCCCCCATGAAAAAGCATCCCCTGCTCAAGGCGGCCGCAGCGGCCGGTGCGGCGGTGCTGGGCACCGCCTACGGTGTCTACCGCGTGGGCTTTTACAATAAGTCCACCACGCAGGTACCCTCCCCGGCGGACATGCCCACCCGCGAGTGCTACCGCAAGGCCATGGGCCCCGATGCGGATGCGCTGGCGCGCGACCGGTTTGAGCCGGTGCATATCACGGCGCAGGACGGCACCCCGCTGGCGGCGCGGTACTACCACCATGCCGATGGTGCGCCGCTGGCCATCATCTTCCACGGATACCGCGGCTATGCCACGCGGGACGGGCTGGGCGGCTACACGCTCTGCACGGCGCTGGGCTACAATGTGCTGCTGCCCGACCAGCGCGCCCACGGCTACAGCGGCGGGCACACCATTACGATGGGCGTCAAAGAGCGCTACGATGCCCGGGACTGGGCCGTCTGGGCGCGCAGTCATTTCGGGCCGGAGGTGCCGATCTTCCTGATGGGCGTCTCGATGGGGGCGGCCACTGTGGTGCTGGCCGCCGGGCTGAGCCTGCCGGACAATGTGTGCGGCGTTGTGGCGGACTGCGGCTATACCAGCCCGCGGGAGATCACCCGCAAATGTCTGCCGGAATACCTGCCCGGTATGCCGGTCGGGCTGACCTACGCCATCGGGCGGCTGGGGGCGATCCTCTTTGGCCGCTTTGACCCCGAGGACGCCGACTGCACCGCCGCTGCCGCGCAGAGCAAGGTGCCGATCTTTTTTGTCCACGGCGATGCGGACGGCTTTGTGCCCTATGAAATGGGGCGGCGCAACTATGCGGCCTGCCGTGCAAGGGGCAGCCGCTTCCTGACCGTACACGGTGCCGAGCATGCGGTGAGCTACTACCACGACAACGCCGCCTACACGGCGCAGGTCACTGACTTTTTGCAGGATTGCCTGACCCGGCGCGGCTTTGTCTGGCCGCCCGAGGCTGACCCCGAGGCTGACCCCGGGGCTGACAAAGATAAACAAGCATAAGAGGAGTGTATAAGGTTATGAAACGAATTGCAACAAAAAACGCCCCGGCCGCCCTCGGCCCCTATGCCCAGGCAGTGGATACCGGCACAACGGTCTACTGCAGCGGCCAGCTGGGCCTTGACCCCGCGACCGGCGCACTGGCGGAGGGTGTGCAGGCCCAGACCCATCAGGCCCTGAAGAACCTGCAGGCCGTGCTGGGCGAGGCCGGCCTGACGCTGGACAGCGTTGTCAAGACAACGGTGTTCGTGCAGGATCTGGGGGATTTCGGCGCGGTGAACGAGGTCTACGGCAGCTATTTCCACGGCGGCTTCCCCGCGCGCAGCTGCGTGCAGATCGCCGCCCTGCCGAAAAACGCCCTTGTGGAGATCGAGTGCATCGCGGTGCGGTAAAAACGCATTGTAGGGGCGGATTCCATATCCGCCCGGGAACATTTCCGCCGCCGCGAACGGCGCGGGCGCATATAGAATGCGCCCCTACGGCGTGACCCATGTTGTGAGCGCCGGCCGCAAAGCGCAGCGGAGGGGTCAAGACCCCTCCCTACAGAAACAGATAACCGGCAGGCCGCCTGAAAACGGTCTGCCGGTTTCGCTTATTTCCCGTAGCTTGCCAAAAATTGGCGGGTGCGTTCCTCCTTGGGGTGGTCGATGAGATCCTTTGCGCTGCCCTGCTCTACCACAACGCCGCCGTCCATAAAAAGGATGCGGTCCGCCACATCGCGGGCAAACTTCATCTCATGGGTGACGATGATCATGGTGGTGCGGTGCGCGGCAAGCTCCCGCAGGACGCGCAGCACCTCACCGGTCAGCTCGGGGTCAAGGGCCGAGGTCGGCTCATCAAAGCAGAGAATGTCGGGGTGCAGCGCCAATGCGCGGGCGATGGCCACGCGCTGCTGCTGCCCGCCCGAAAGCTGGTGCGGGTAGTGGTTCTCCCGGTCGGAGAGGCCCATCTGCGCCAGCAGCGCCCGCGCCTGCTCCTCAATCTCAGCAAGGATCTGGCGCTTGTTCTGCTTGTAATCCGGGCGTTCCTGCGCCAAAAGCTGGCCCGCCAGCATCACATTTTGCAGCGCGGTGTACTGGGGGAACAGGTTGAAGTTCTGGAACACCAGACCGAAATGCAGCCGCTTTTTGCGGATGGCCTCCTCGCTCTGGGTGCGGGTGTCCGCAGCGCTCCACAGCGTTTCGCCCGCGACGGTGATCGAGCCGGTGTCGGCCGTCTCGAGAAAATTCAGGCAGCGCAGCAGCGTGGTCTTGCCTGAGCCGGAGGAGCCGATGATCGCCAGCGCCTCCCCCTCGGCCAGATCAAAGGAGATGCCGCGCAGCACGCTTGTGGCACCAAAGCTTTTGCCGATGCCGTTTACTTCCAACAATGCCATGACTGCACCCCCTTATCTGAAATAGTCCAGCCGCTTTTCCAGCCAGCCAAACAGCAGCGTCAGCGCACCCACAAACACAAGGAAGAACACCGCCGTGGAGAACAGCGGCCAGATCAGGCCCTTGGCGCTGTACTCCTTCGCCATCATGATGATGTCCTTGTTGGCAATGACATTCGCAAGCGAGGTGTCCTTGACGAGGGTGATGATCTCGTTGCCCATCGGCGGCAGAATCCGCTTGATGACCTGCAGCAGCGTGACGCGGAAAAAGATCTGGGTCCGGGTCATGCCCAGTACCTGCCCGGCCTCGGTCTGGCCCTTGGGCACAGCCTCGATGCCGCCGCGGTAGATCTCAGAAAAATAGCAGGCGTAGTTGATGGCAAAGGCCACCACAGCCGCCACCAGACGGCCGCTGCCGCCCGATGGCCACGGGCTGGCAAAGCCCATCAGGCCGGGGCCAAGATAGATGACAAGGATCTGCAGCATCAGCGGCGTGCCGCGTATGATCCAGACAAAGGTCTTGACTGCGCCGCGCAGCGGGGCAAGCCTGCTCATGGAGCCGAACGACACCACCAGCCCCAGCGGCAGTGCGAACAGTAAGGTAAGGCCGAACAGCTGGCAGTTGAGCCAGAAAGCTTCGGTCAGGCGGCCCCAGATGACAACTGCCTCGCCCATCAGTCGGCCAGCGTCAGGCTGTATTTTTCGGCAAGGGCCTTCATCGTGCCGTCTGCCTTCAGCTCGTCAAAGGCGGCGTTCACGGCCTCGGCGGCATCGCTGCCCTTGCGGAAGGCAACGCCGTATTCCTCAGCGTTCAGCTCGTCCTTGATGGCAAGGTTCGCGTAGTCGGTGCCCTCGCCGATCATGGCAGTGGCCAGCGTCAGGTCCAGCACAGCGGCATCGGCGGTGCCGGCGGCAACCTCCATCAGGCAGTCGGTCTGCACGCTCTTGCTGATGTACTCTGCCTGCGACAGGCCTGCGTCCTCGCTGATGGCGGTCTCACCGGCGGAGCCGGCCTCGGCCACAACGGTCTTGCCCGCCAGATCGGCGGTGGAGGCGTAGGCGGCATCGGCCTTCATGACGACGACCTGCGCGTTCTTGGCGTAGGGCTTGGTGCAGGCGGCGTTGGCCATGATGTCATCGGTCAGGGTCATGCCGTTCCAGATGCAGTCGATGCTCTTGGCGTCCAGCTCAACGACCTTGGTGTCCCAGTTGATCTCGACAAAATCAGGCTCAACGCCGAGCTTGGCGCAGACGGCGGTGGCAAGCTCGGTGTCAAAGCCGGTAAAGTTACCATCGGCATCGGTGTAGTTCATCGGCTCATAGACGGTGTAGCCGATGGTCATTTTGCCCTTGCCCTGCATGTAGGCGAGGTCTGCATCGGCAGCTGCGGCGTTTTCGGTCGAAACGGCGTCCGCCGCGCTGCCGGGTGTCGCGGCGGCGCTGCTGCCGCAGCCGGCCAGACCGGCCGCCATGCCAAGTGCCAGAACGGTGCTGATGAATTTTTTCATGATAACTCCTCCTCGTACTCGTATACTTTGCACAAATCCCTCACGCTGCCGATTTAAAGCGGCGGTGTCCTTTAATAGTAATGCAAAACCGCGGGTTATGCAAGAGGTTTGGGCAATTTTTGCAGAAAAAAGAATATTTATGCAAGGGGAGAGGCGGCGCGATGTGCCCGGGTCGATGACGAGCATCGACCCCTACAGCGTAGGGGCGGATTCCATATCCGCCCGGGAGTTTTGCCTTTGCCGCTGCATGGCAATAAAAATGCCATGCTTTAAGGACGGATTTCCCAATCCTAAAGCATGGCGATTTTTACTTGATGATCCGCACCATATCGCGGGTGATGGCATCGAGGGTCGGCGCGCCGCACAGGCGCATCGTGTCGGCCAGCTCGCTGCCGAGCTTTTCGGTGTAGGCGGCAACGCCGTCCGCCTCGCCGCCGTATACGGCAGTGACGAAGGGCCGTGCGATCAGCACGCCGTCCGCGCCGAGAGCCAGCGCCTTGAACACATCGCTGCCGGTGCGGATGCCGCCGTCCACAAGGATCTTGGCGCGGCCGTCCACTGCGGCCACGATGTCGGCCAGAACCTCCGCCGTGGCGGGGCAGTCGTCCAGCACGCGGCCGCCGTGGTTGGATACAACGATGCCGGCGGCCCCGGCCTCAACGGCCTTTTCAGCACCGTTGACGGTCATGATGCCCTTTAAGATGAACGGCACACCGGCGCTTTGGGCAATCTCCTGCAGCTGCTCCACGGTCTTGCTGCCCGCAGGCGGGTCAAGATGCTGCAGAAACGGCAGCCCTGCGGCGTCAATGTCCATGGCCAGCGCAAAGCAGCCGGACTGGCGGGCCATCGCCATCTTCTGCGCCACGGTCGCGTTGTCCCACGGCTTGACGGTCGGGATGCCCGCGCCGCCGCTGGCGGCGATGGCAGCGGTCGCGCCCTCCATGACCTTGGGGTTCGTGCCGTCACCGGTAAAGGCGGCGATGCCGGCCGCCGCGCAGGCGGGGACCAGAATGTTATTGTAGGCAAGGTCGTTGTATTTGTCGCCGTAGTGCAGCGCCATAGCGCCCACCGGCCCGGCAAAGAAGGGGTACTTAAAGGTGCGGCCGAAGATGCGGAGTGCAGTGTCCGGCTCAAAATTTTCGTGGATCGTGTCCATGTTCAGCCGCACATCGCGCCAGGCGTCAAAGTTGCGGATCGCCACCGTGCCGCTGCCCTTGGCACCGGGACCGGGGATCGTGGCGCCGCAGGCGCGGCCATTGCACACCGGGCAGGCATGGCAGGGGCCCATCTGCCCCCGTGCGGCCTGTAAAACTTCGGGATAGGTCATCTGAATTGCCTCCTGAATAAAAGCGGCCGATGATGAGCATCGGCCGCTAAAATATGCTCCGCGGCCATTATAGCGCGTTTTGTGCGCGGCCGCAAGGGCGGCGGTGCAGCAAAGCGTTTGCCAAATGACAGGAAAAATTGTACAATAGGGACAAGATCTTGATTTTTTGAGGGGAACTTGTATGAAACGACTGGTCGTTGGGCTGCTGGCCCATGTGGACAGCGGCAAAACCACATTGGCCGAGGGGCTGCTTTACCGCGCGGGGGTGCTGCGCAAGCTGGGCCGCGTGGATCACAGGGACGCATTTCTGGATACCGACAGCCGGGAGCGGGCGCGGGGCATTACGATTTTTGCCAAGCAGGCGGTGCTGGCGCTGCCCGCCGCCGATGGAGCCGAGGCGTGCGAGCTGACCCTATTGGACACGCCGGGACATGTGGATTTTTCCGCCGAGGCCGAGCGCGCCCTGCAGGTGCTGGATTATGCGGTGCTGGTGGTCTCCGGCACGGACGGCGTGCAGGCCCACACCGAGACGCTCTGGAAGCTGCTGGCCCGCTACCGCGTGCCCACCTTTGTTTTTGTCAACAAAATGGACCTGCCGGGTGCCGATGCCGCCGTCCGCCTGCGGGAGCTGCGCGGGCGGTTCGGGGACGGGTGCGTGGATTTTTCCGCCGTGCCCGACCCGGAGGCACTGGCCCTGTGCAGTGAGCCGCTGATGAACGAGGTGCTGGAAAGCGGCGAGGCCTCGCCCCTGACCGTGGTGACGGCCATTGCGCGGCGGCAGGTGTTCCCGGTGTTTTTCGGCGCGGCGCTGCGGCTGGACGGGCTGGACGACCTGCTGCGCGGGCTGCAGACGCTGACCCGCACCCCGCCGCGCTGGCCGGAGTTCGGCGCGCGGGTGTTCAAAATCAGCGAGGATGCGGGCACACGGCTGACATGGCTCAAGATTACCGGCGGCGTGCTGCCGGTCAAGGCGGTGCTGCCCGGCGGCGAGAAGGCCGATGCGCTGCGGCTGTACAACGGCGGAAAGTTCCGCCTGATCAGCGAGGCATATCCCGGTATGGTCGTGGCGGCGGCGGGACCGGCCGCCACCCGCCCCGGGCAGGGCCTTGGGGTGGAGGCTGACGCCGATACCCCGCTGCTGGAGCCGGTGCTGAACTACCGTGTGGAGAGTGCAGCCGACCCCCATACCCTGCTGAAGGCACTGCAGACGCTGGAGGACGAGGACCCCCAGCTGCATGTGAACTGGCGGGACGATCTCGGCGAGGTGCATGTACAGCTGATGGGCGAGGTGCAGCTGGAAATTTTGCAGAATATCCTGCAGGAGCGGTTCGGGCTGGAGGTGACATTCAGCGAGGGCGGCATTTTGTATAAGGAGACGCTGACGGCGGCTGTCGAGGGCATTGGCCACTATGAGCCGCTGCGCCACTATGCCGAGGTGCATCTGCTGCTGGAGCCTGCGCCCCGGGGCAGCGGCGTCCAGCTGGCGGCAGACTGCCCGCCCGACACGCTGGCCGAAAACTGGCAGCGGCTGATTTTGACCCATCTGGCCGAGCGCACCCACCCGGGTGTGCTGATCGGCGCACCGCTGACCGATGTCAGGATCACGCTGGCGGCGGGCCGCGCCCACCAAAAGCACACCGAGGGCGGGGACTTCCGGCAGGCGACCTACCGCGCCGTGCGGCAGGGCCTGCGGATGGCTGCGGCCGGGGACGGCGTGCAGCTGCTGGAGCCGTGGTACGATTTTACGCTGGAGCTGCCCGCCGATGCGCTGGGCCGCGCCATGGCCGATGTGCAGCGGATGTGCGGCAGCTTCCATGCGCCTGAAACACTCCCGGAATCCGAAAACACGGTGCGGCTGACAGGCCGCCTGCCCGTTGCTGCGGCGCGCGGCTATGCGCGGGAGGTCGCAGCCTACACCCACGGGCTGGGCCGGTGGGCTGTGCTGCCCGCCGGGTACGATGCCTGCCACAACACCGATGAGGTGCTGGCCGCCGCGGGCTATGACCCCGATGCCGACACCGACAACCCGGCGGATTCGGTGTTTTGCTCCCACGGGGCCGGGTATCTTGTCAAGTGGGACGAGGTCCCCGCCCGCGCCCATGTGTCCAGCGGGCTGGAGCGGCGGCTGGGTGCTGCCCCCGCCGCCGGGCAGACGCAGGAGGAGGACGAGGCCAACGCGCGCCGCCGCCGGGCCTCCGCCTACTGCGGCACGCTGGAACAGGATAAGGAGCTGCTGGCGATTTTTGAGCGCACCTACGGCAAGATAAAGCGCCGCGGCGGCGTTGACGACGCCAAAAAGGCCGCCCGCGCGGCCCTGCACACCGCCCCGGCGGCGAGTGTGCCGGCTGCGCCTGTGCCCGCCGGGCCGGACTATCTGCTGGTGGACGGCTACAATGTCATCTTTGCGTGGGACGCCCTGCGCAGGCTGGCGGACGGCAGCCTTGACGCCGCGCGGCGCAGGCTGATGGACATTCTGTGCAACTACGCAGGCTATAAGCGCTGTGTGCCGATACTGGTGTTTGACGCCTACAAGGTGCGGGGCGGCGCGCGGGAGGTCGAAAAATACCACAACCTCTATGTCGTCTACACCCGGGAGGCCGAGACCGCCGATATGTACATTGAGCGCGCGACCCATGAGCTGGCCCGTGAGCATCGCACCCGCGTGGTCAGCAGTGACGGCGCGGAGCAGATCATCGTGATGGGCCACGGCGCGCTGCGTGTTTCGGCCCGCGCGTTTGAGGAGGAGGTCAACGCGGTCGAAAAGGAGATCCGCGAATTTTTGGAGCAGTAACACAAAAGCCGCCGTGCCAGAACGCACAGCGGCTTTTGTATTTTCTGTTTTATCGTTTCCGGCTACCGGCACAGCTGCACGGAGCGGTCAAGACCGCTCCCTACAACCCTGCGGCGAAAGCTCTGTAGGGAGGGGTCTTGACCCCTCCGGGAAAGCTCCCGATACCGCCCAATCTGCCTTATAGCTCCTTTGCCGCGCACAGCAAAATTTCCTCGGCCTTGTCCAGCCCGAGCTTGCTGGTGCAGAGGGTCAGGTCATAGTTGCGGCTGTCGCCGTAGATCTGGCCGGTGTGCTGCTTACAGTAGCTGCGGCGGGCGCGGTCGGCACTGTCCATGTCGGCCTCCAGCTGCTCAAACGGGGTGTCGGGCATCAGCTTGCGCATGTGCAAAAGACGCCAGTTGCGGTCGGCATGGACGAACACCCGCAGGCAGTGGTCAAACTCCCGCAGGATATAGTCGGCGTTGCGGCCCACGATAACGCAGCTTTCCCGGTCGGCAATCTCGCGGATGGCACGGACCTGGGCATCCCACAGCTCCTCGCTCAGGGGGCGGTTGTAGAAGTTGAAAAGGCTCTGGGTAAAGCCGAACTCATGGGGGACACGCTCGTCCCAGCGGCGCACCTGCTCCGGCGTCAGGTGGGCGCTGGCCTTGGCGGTCTTTAGAATAATGTCGCGGTCATAGTAGGCAATGTCCAGCTCCCGGGCCAGACGGCGGCCCAGCTCGCCGCCGCCTGCGCCGAACTCGCGGCCGATGGTGATGATACGCTTCATGGCAGGGTCCTCCTTTAAGTAAGCAGGAAGTGTAGGGCGTTGCCGTACCGTATGGCAGTGCGATAACGCCATAATACCATTATTGTATCAAATCCGGCGGGAAAGTCAACTGGCGCTGTTGAGGCGGTAGCCGACCTTGTAGACGGTCTGGATGTCGTTTTCCAGCCCAAGCTTGCGGCGCAGCCGGTTGATATGGACATCAACGGTGCGGCTCTCGCCGATAAAGGCGTAGCCCCACGCAGCCTCAAGCAGCTGGCTGCGGCTCAGGGCCTTGTCACAGTGGGTCACAAGGACGGCCAGCAGGGCAAATTCCCGCGGCGTCAGGCAAAGCTCGCAGCCTGCGCGGCGCACACGGTGGGCGTGCAGGTCAACGGTCAGGTCTTTGTAGGCAATGTACGGGTCATACGGGGTCATGATAGGGGCCCTCCTTTCAGATTGGGTAGGGGTGCTGTTATCTATAATAACGATGAATGTTTCCGAGTTGTTACAAGAATCGAAAAAATCTGAAAATTTTTTCAAAAAAATGGGGCGGGCGTTTTCCACATTTCAACAAAACCTATATATCGTGGGTTTTGGACAGTTTACACCGGGTTTTCCACAGTTTCAACATGGTTTTCCACATTTCAACGGTGGAATGATGTGGAAAACCTGTGCAAAATGCAAAGACTGCGCCGAACGGCCCGGCGCGGCGGCATTTTTTGCGATTCGTTCAAAGTTGTGTCACATGCTGTTCATTTTTAGAGCGCATGCTATACTCGTACAAAGGGCAGCATCGCCAAAGATGCGGTGTCTGCCCGGACAAAAGAGGAGGCCAATGGCATGAAAGAAACGACACAGCCGCCGAAGAACCCGAAAAAGAAGCTATGGGTCGGCTATGCGGTCATTCTGGCAATCGTAATTTTGAGCAACATCTTCCTGTATCCGGCGCTGATGCAGGCCGGTGTCAAGAGCGTGAACTACAGCACCTTCCTGCAGATGCTGGAGAGCAAGGAGCTGGCCACCGTCCAGATCGAGGACCAGCAGATCTATTTTGTGGACAAGAACGAAAACTCCTTCAAGACGAACGCCATCGCGCAGGACAACAACCTCGTGGCGCGGCTGGAGGATGCGGGCGTGGAGTTTGGCACCGTCTACCAAAGCCCGACGATCTGGGACTCACTGCTGAACCTTATCATCTCCTTCCTGCCGATGATCCTGCTGTTCTGGTTCATCAACCGCTGGGCCTCCAAAAAGATGGAGCAGATGGGCGGTGCCGGCGGCAATGCAATGCTGTTCGGCGGCAAGTCCGGCGCCAAGCAGTATGTTGTCGATGATGAGACCGGCATCAAGTTCAATGATGTCGCCGGTGAGGACGAGGCCAAGGAGAGTTTGCAGGAGATCGTAGACTTCCTGCACAACCCCAAGAAATACGAGGACATCGGTGCCAAGATGCCCAAGGGCGTGCTGCTTGTCGGCCCTCCGGGTACCGGCAAGACGCTGCTGGCCCGCGCGGTCGCCGGTGAGGCCGGTGTGCCGTTCTTCTCGATCGCCGGCAGTGAGTTTGTCGAGATGTTTGTCGGCATGGGTGCAAGCAAGGTGCGCGACCTGTTTAAGCAGGCGGGTGAAAAAGCGCCCTGCATCGTTTTTATTGATGAGATCGACACGATCGGCAAAAAGCGTGACGGCGGGGCAAACCTCGGCGGCAACGATGAGCGCGAGCAGACCCTGAACCAGCTGCTGACCGAGATGGACGGCTTTGACGCCGCCAAGGGCGTTGTCATTCTGGCCGCCACGAACCGGCCGGAGTTGCTTGACCCGGCGCTGACCCGCCCCGGCCGCTTTGACCGGCGCGTGCCGGTCGAGCTGCCCGACCTCAAGGGGCGCGAGAGCATCCTGCGCCTGCACGCCAAAAAGGTGCGCCTTGGCCCCGACTGTGATTTTTCCGTTATCGCGCGGATGACGCCCGGTGCCTCCGGTGCCGAGCTGGCCAACATTGTGAACGAGGCCGCCCTCTGCGCGGTGCGCCACCGCCGCAAGGCCGTGACCCAGTTTGACCTGCAGGAGGCTGTGGACACGATCTTGGCCGGTGCGCAGAAGAAGAATAAGATACTGAACAATAAAGAAAAGTGCATCGTCTCCTACCATGAGGTCGGCCATGCGCTGGTGGCGGCACTGCAGACGAACAGCGCCCCCGTGCAGAAGATCACTATCGTGCCGCGTACCTCCGGTGCGCTGGGCTTTACGATGCAGGTCGAGGACGGCGACCACACCCTGATGACCAAGGAGGAAATCCTGAACAAGATCGCCACCCTGACCGGCGGCCGCGCCGCTGAGGAGCTGATCTTCCACTCCATCACCACAGGTGCCAGCAACGATATTGAGCAGGCCACCAAGCTGGCCCGCGCGCTGGTCACCCGCTACGGCATGACCGAGGATTTTGACATGGTCGCGCTTGAGACGGTGAACAACGCCTATCTGGGCGGCGATGCCAGCCTTGCCTGCAGTGAGCAGACCGCAGCGAAGGTGGATGCCAAGGTCGTGGAGATCGTGCAGGCCGAGCATAGAAAGGCCTATAAGCTGCTGGCTGACAACAAGCGCAAGCTGGACGAGATCGCCCAGTACCTGTACGAAAAGGAGACCATCAGCGGCGAGGAGTTTATGCGTATTTTGAACGCGCAGCCGCAATTACCGGCGGGGACTTCGGCAGATTCCACAAACGCGGTGCAGTAATTTTGTATAGTTGTCGTTCGATTGCCCCTTGACGCCGCCGTCACAGCCTTGTATGATAAGTACACAAACCAACCCGGCGAGAGGGGGAAAACGAGAGTGACCTTTGAAGAATTGCAGGATCTGCTGGCAGAGCAGTTCAGCTGTGACACCGGCGATCTGACCAGAAGCACGGCGCTGGAGGATCTGGACGCCGACCATGAGGATATGATCGAGCTGGCCTGGGCGCTGGGCGAGGCGATCGGCGTGGAGATCGACGAGAGCGAGCTGAGCGAGGATCTCACCATCGGTGAGCTGTGGCGCTTTGTGCGCGATAAGGAAGAAAACGCCGAGGAGTAACAACAAACGGAAGGCCTGCCCTTTGCGGCAGGCCTTTTTGGTATCTGAACGGGCAAGCCGCCCCGGTGCGGCGCAGGATGAGAAAGCGGGAATCATGACAAACACGAAAGCAAAACATTTCTGGGCAGTGGCGGCGCTGCTGGCGGTGGGGCTTGCGGTGATGCTGCTCTATGCCGGGCGCAAGCAGGGCTACCATGTGGACGAGCTGTACACCTATGAGTTGGCCAACTACCCCGGCGGCTTCTATGCACTGCAGGACGGCTATCTGGACAGCTGGCATGACGGCAGCTTTTACAAGGCGGTGCTGTCGGCGCAGCAGCCCTTTGCCTACAGCATTCCATGGAACAACCAGAAGATCGATGTCCACCCGCCGCTCTATTACTGTCTGGTCTACACGGCGGAATCGCTCTTTCCGGGACTGGGGCTGCCGTGGGTCGGGCTGCTGCCGAACTTTGTCTGCCTGCTTGCGGGGGCAGCGGTGCTGTACCTGACGGTACGCCGCCTGACCGGGCGGTTCTGGCCTGCGTGGACAGCGGCGGCCTGCTGGCTGCTGAGCGTCGGCGTGCAGGGTATGGCCGTCTTTACCCGTATGTACAGCCTGATGATGCTGGAGGGCATCGTGCTGCTGTACTGCCATGTGGTGCTGTGGCAGGCGCTGCAGCAGGGGGCGCGGCCGCCCCGGGCCGTATGGGCCGGGCTGTTTGCCGCTACGCTGGCGGGGGTGCTGACCCAGTATTTCTTTTTGGTGTACTGCTTTTTCCTCTGCGGGCTGTTCGGGCTGTGGCTGCTGGTCACGCGGCGGTTCAGAACGGCGGCGGGCTATGCGGCGGCTGAGCTGGCCGGGCTGGGGGCGGCGTATCTGGCCTTCCCCACGATGAAGCAGCATATCTTTTCCGGCTCCCGCGGGAAGCAGGCGTTTACCAGTGTGTTCGATGTTTCGGCGCTGGCGGACTGGGCGGCCAGTCTGGGCCGGGTGTTCCGCCTGCTGGCGGCGCAGTTCGGCGGGCTGGCGCTGTGGGGTGTTGTGCTGGCGGCTGCAGCGGTCCTGCTGTGGCGGCGCGGTGCGCGGCTGCGGGGCAACGGCCTGTTTGCCGCCGGGCTGCTGCTGGCTGCCTGCGGGTATGTGGTGCTGATCGACAAGGCTGCGCCGTTTGAGGCTGACCGCTACTATGTAGTGATCTATGGTGCAGTCGTGACGGCGGCGGCGGTGATTCTGGCGCGGTTGGACCCATGGCGGGATGCTGTGCTGGCGCTGGCTGTGGTGCCGGTGCTGGCAGCACATTTTGTGCATCCCAACGAGTATTTGTACGAGCAGTACACCCCGCGCACCGAGGCGCTGGCCACAACGGCCGCCCTGCCGGCCGTTGTGCTGAACAACGCCGGCTACGATGTGGCACCGGACCTTTTTATCACAGAGTTCGCCGCGCGGGAGGCTGTCTATCAGGCAGGCGCCGGTGACGATGCGGCAAGCCTGCAGGCGGCCGCCCAAAGCCGCGATCTGCAGGACGGATTTGTGGTGTACGGGTATGTATATGACGCGGATGCGCTGAAAACGATGATCGAGGACACGCTGGACACAGAAAGCGTGGAATTGCTGACCGATGTGGCGAAGTGCCCGGTGTATTATGTGAAGTTGAAGTAAGGAAAACGGGGCTGCGAATGGTTTCTAAGAAAAAAATCAACGGCTGGGCGGCGGTGACGCTGGTGTTTCTGGTGTGCGCGGTTGTCTATGGGCTGCTGAGCAGCTACCCGCGGGAGCTGGCCGTCTACAGCGATGAACTGCGCTATCTGGATGTGGCGCGCAGCCTGCTGCAGGGGCGCGGGCTGCGGGTGCGCAATATGCCCAGCGATTACCAGAAGATACTCTACCCGCTGTGCATCCTGCCGGCGCTGCTGCTGCGGACCACAGCCGCGCAGATCACGGCCATCGGCTGGCTGAACGCTGCGTATATGGCAAGCGCGGTCTTTCCGGCCTATGCGCTGGCGCGTGCGATGCGGCTGAACCCGCGCCGCACGGCGTTTCTGGTGGGGGTCACGGCGGTGCTGCCCACCATGTCGGCCGCGGCTACCTTTATGAGCGAAACCGTGTTTCTGCCGCTTTCACTGTGGCAGGTGTACTTTTTCCTGCGGGCAATGCTGGCTGCGCCGCGGGCCCGGGTAGGCTGGTGCGCGGCGGCGGGGGCGTTCTGTTACCTGCTGTATCTGAATAAGGAGGTCGCGCTCTATTATCTGATTGCATGGGTGCTGGTGCGCGGCTGGGTATGGTGGCACGATAAGGCAGGCTGGCGTGCCGAGCTTGCCTGCAATGCGGCGCTGCTGGGCAGCTTTCTGGCCTGCTTTGTGCTGGCCAAGGTCACGCTGTTCCGGGGGCTGGGCAACTCCTACAACCAGACCGGCTGGCTGACCGGGGAGCAGTGGCGCTTCCTGCCCTTTGCGCTGGTCTGTGATGCGCTGTTTACTGTGCTGGCGTTCTGGGTGTACCCCGTGCTGCTGCCCCTCTGCGGGCTGCACCGCCCCCGCCGGGGCAGCGATGCCCGCCGTACCCAGCTGCCGCTTTTCCTGCTGCTCTGTCTCGGCATCGGCGTGGCGGTCATCGCATGGTCCATCACCGTGCGGGAGGATCTGCACGATCCCTCGCCCCGGCAGCATATGCGGTATCTGGAGCCGCTGCTTATTCCGCTGCTGGCCGTGACGATGGATACGCTGGACGAGGCACTGACCCCCGCCCGCAAACGCCTTCTGGCCGCGCTGACCGCCCTTTGGGGCATCGGCTTTGCAGTGGTCTGCCGGGCCATTGGTGCGGGCGCGGGGGACAATACCCTGCTGCAGTGGTTTGACTTTGTGGCCGACCGCACCGACCGCTTGCCCGGCGGCAGCCAGACCCTGTGGCTGGCTGTCTGGCGCGTCTGCATTGTGCTGGGCGTGGCTGTGCTGGGCGCTGTGCTGGTGCGGCACCGCGGCCGCAGGGGGCTGGCTGCCGCCGCGCTGGTGCTTTGCGCGGCCTGCTATCTGGGTGAGTGGCGGATCAACCGCTGGACCTACGCGATACCCGCTGAGAGCGCGGCCGACGCCAGCGCACTGAACGAGAGGCTTGCCGCGCTGGATGGCACGGTGCTGTTCCTGCCCTATGGGGTGCGCCAGCGGGACAGCCAGCTTATCGAAACCTATATTTCACGCGATTTGTACCTTGTGGAATATGAGACGCTGCAGCACAGTGGTGTGCTGGCGGACGGTGTGCTGGATCTGAGCGCCGAGGCGGTCGGCCCCGAATACCCGGGCCGCGCGTATGAGGATCTGACCGCTGCAGACTGGGTGCTGGCCGCCGAGGGCGTGCCGCTGGACACGACCACGCTGGAAAAGGCGGACGCGGTGTGCCCAGCGGGGTATGTGCTGTATCGGAATCCGGATGCGCAGAGAGTCAGGTTTGTGGTATCGTGAGCGGGCGCGGGCGGATATGGAATCCGCCCCTACGAAAAGGTATACACCGATACAGGCTGCGGGCTTTTCCGCGCCGCAGACGGGCACGGGGCGTCGGGGACGCCGACCCCTACAGTCGTAGGGGCGGATTCCATATCCGCCCGCGGAGGTCTGCGCTGCCCTGACCTGCAAAAATGGCCTCCTCTTTTCCCAAGAGGGGGCTTTTTTTCTTGCGATTGGCGGTGCGGTGTTGTATAATCTTTATTATGTAGAATTGTGTGCAGAAAAGGAGCTTTCCATGGAAAAACTACTGGTTTTTATCCCTGCCTACAACTGTGAAAAGCAGGTCACGCGGGTGCTTTCGCAGCTGCTTGACAAACGCATCGCCCCTTGGGTGGGGGAGTGCATCGTTGTAAACAACCGTTCCACCGATGGCACCGAGGCCGCTGTGCAGGACTGGATGGCCCGCCACCCCGATGCACCGGTCAGTCTGCTGCGCAATGACTGCAACTACGGTCTGGGCGGCAGTCATAAGGTGGCGTTCGGCTATGCGGCCGCCCATGGGTATGCGCATCTTGTCGTGCTGCACGGCGATGATCAGGGTGCCATCGCCGACCTGCTGCCGATCCTGAACGATGATACCTATAAAAAATACGACTGCTGCCTTGGCTCCCGCTTTATGCGCGGCAGCAGGACCGGCGGCTACAGTGCGCTGCGCACGGTGGGCAACTACGGCTTCAACTGGCTTTTCAGTCTGGTGGCGCGCAGAAAGATCACCGATCTGGGCAGCGGACTGAACCTGTATGCCGTGGCCCCGCTGCAAAACGAATACTACAAAAAGTTCCCTGACACGCTGTATTTTAACGATTGCATGATTCTGGCACTCTGCCAGATGAAGCAGCGGGTGCTGTTCTTCCCCATCAGCTGGCGGGAGGAGGATCAGGTCAGCAACAATAAGCTGACGAGCTTCGGCATCAGTCTGCTCAAGCTCTGCGGGAAGTATCTGGCAGGGCCGAAGGCGTTTGTTGAGCGCGAGTGGCGCGACAACATTATTGAGGATTACAGCTACGAGGTCGTAGCGTCCAACCTGTAAGGAGGTTTTTGCAATGAAGGTTCTGGTAACGGGTGCAGCCGGGTTTATCGGCGGTCAGCTCTGGCACAAGCTGTGGCAGCGCGGCGATGAGGTTGTGGGTATCGACAACTTCTCCTACGGCAACATGGACAACCTGAAGTTTGACGACCATGATTTCGGTGCCGAGGTGCGGAAGATGGATATCCGCGACAAGGCCGGGATGCTCCAGCTGTTTGAGGAAGAAAAGTTCGAGGTCGTGTACAACATTGCGGGCATTGCCCCCCTGCCGGATTGCCAGAGCGACCCGGTGCAGGCCATCGAGGTCAATACGCTGGGCCTTGTGAACCTGCTGGAGGCAGGCCGCCGCACCGGCATCCGGCAGCTGGTGCAGGCCTCCACCAACGCCATGTATGAGAACGAGACCGAGTTCCCGACCGTGGAGTCGAAGTTCAACCCGCCGACGCTGATCTACCCCAACACAAAATACTGCGGCGAGCGGTTTGCCCAGAGCTTTGCCGACACCTACGGCATGACCGTGACCTGCCTGCGCTTTGCCAATGTCTACGGCCCCCACATCGACTGCCTGCGCAAGCAGCCGCCGTTTGTGGGCTACATGATCCGCGAGCTGTACTACGACCGCACGCCGGAGTTCCACTCTGACGGCAACCAGCGCCGCGATTATATCTATGTCGATGACCTGATCGCGCTGGCGCTGCGCGTGGTGGAGCAGCCCCAGAAGGGCTTTGACGCGGTGAATGTCTCCAGCAACCGCAGCTATTCTGTTAAGGAACTGTATGCCATTGCCAGCCGCCTGATGGGCAAGAGCATCGAGGCCAAATACTGCCCGAGCAGTCATTATTGGGCCAAATATCCCGAGCTGTACGGCGGGGCCTACGGCATCAAGCCGGAGATCCTTGACCATGAGGTGAACAAGTTCAGCCAGTGCGACAACACCCACGCCCGCGAGGCCTACGGCTGGCAGCCGCAGGTGGACATCGAGACAGGCCTGAGCCGGGTCATCGAGGCAGAAACGAAGATGCTGGCGGAAAAAGATAAAAGATAATAGAAGATGTGGAGTTTTTGCCCTGCGGGGCAAAAACAAACCAGCATACTTATCAGTTAAAAAGCAGGTACTTACATGAATAAGCTGCACTTAATCTTACCCATGGCCGGTCGGGGGAGCCGCTTTTTTGAAAACGGATTTGTCTGCCCGAAGCCATTGATTGAAATTAACGGCAAACCGTTCTTTTACTGGGCGGCGCGCAGTATTGAGAAATATGTGGACTGCGCCGACATCACCTTTGTTGTGCTGCAGGAGCATATCCGCGACTTTGCGATTGACGAAAAGATCCGGACCTACTGGCCTGAGGCACGCATCATTGCCCTGCCGGAGGTGACCGAGGGGGCGGCTGTCACGGCGCTGAAGGGCTGCGAGGGCCTGCCCGACGGTGAGCCGATCCTTTTCAATGACTGCGACCACCTGTTTATCTGCAGCGCGTTCAATGCGTTCTGCAAAAAGGGCCGCTTTGCCGACGGCCCTGCGGGGGCGCTGCTGACCTTTGAGAGCGATTCCCCGGCCTACAGCTACCTGCAGTACGGCGCAGACGGCAATGTCTGCCATACGGTGGAAAAGCAGGTCGTCAGCCATGACGCCATCTGCGGCGCGTATTATTTTAAGGATAAGCGCACCTACGCCGATGCCTGCGCCGCATATCTGAAAAACTGTGAGTATAAGGAATTTTTTGTATCCGGCATCTACAATGTGCTGGCAGCGCAGGGCGCACGGATCGCAGGCTTTGCGTGTGATCTGCACCTGCCCTTCGGCACACCGGACGAATACCGCACCGCAGAAAAGCCGGAAAACCGCGCCGGATTTGACGCGCTGGGGTGACAAAGAAGGGTTTGTGTCCGGCTGTGATTCTGTCTGCGGCGGGGATCATCTATGCGGTGATGAAAGATAAAAAGAAGCGGGAGAGGGTCACGGACTGATGATCGGACTTTATTTTGTGTTGGCACTGGTGCTGGTGCTGGTGGGCCATGCGTTCCGTCTGCTGCGGTGGGAGCAGTTTATCCGCATCTATGAGCGGCCGCTGCGCGGGCAGATGCTGCGCGGTATGGCCGGCGGCTATGCGTTGAACTTTGTGCTGCCGTTCCATCTGGGGGATGTGTTCCGCGCGGTATTCCCCGGGCGGCGGATGAAGAGCGGGATCGGCTTTGCACTGGCCACCGTCATTATGGGCCGGTTCCTTGATGTCTGGTTTGTGGTGCTGGGCTTTATCACCTTTTCGCTGCTGGGGCAGGGCGGGGCCGCTGTGCGCGGTGCAGCGCGGTATTATCTGGTATTCTCGCTGGTGCTGGCGGCGGCGCTGGTGCTGGTGTCGGTGCTGCGTGACTGGCTGAAAAAGATCTGTCTGGCGTTCTGCGGCATCTTCAATGATACGCTGAAGCTTGACGGCATGATGTTCTTCTGGAGCTTGATCAACACCTTCAAGGATCTTGGCCGGGTGAAGATCGGCCGCCTTGCCGCCAATACAGTGCTGATGTGGGCGGCATATCTGGGCTCCTACACCGCGCTGGCGGCGGCGCTGACCGTGGCCGGGGAGCCGATGCAGCTGGTGGATGTGTTCGGGCTGCTGTTCGGGCGCAACGCCGCGGACTTTGCCGCGCTGCTGCCCGGCGGTGCGCTGGGCAACGCCGCCCCTGCGGCGCGCGGGCTGCTGCTGGCGTGGTTTGTGCTGCCGCTGGCGGTCATGTGGGCAGCTACACTGCTGCCCGAGCGTGTGCGCGGTGCAGTCAATCAGGCAACGCAGGCCGCCCCGGCGGAGGAAAGCTATCTGAATCTGCTGCCTCAGGCCGATGAGCATGACCGTGCCGTCTTTCTGGGCAAGTATTTCGGGCTGGAAAACAAGGAGTATCTGCAGCGCTTTCTGCAGATGAACCGGGACATTACGATCCTGCAGGACTATTCGGCGGGCTCCAACGCCACAACGATGCTCTGCATGGATAAGCAGTCTACCTTTTACCGCAAATATGCCTTTGGCGCGGATGGAGACAAGCTGGCCGAGCAGATCGACTGGCTGCGCGCCCAGCAGGACCGGCTGCCGCTGTGCGAGATCCTGCGCACTGCGCGGGAGGACGGCTGCTGCTGGTATGACATGACCTACAACCCGCAGGCGGTGGGAATGTTCCGCTATCTGCACTCCAACCCGGTCGAGAAGAGCCGGCGCATCCTGCGGGAGGTGCTGCAGACGCTGGAGGAGCAGCTGTACCGCCCGACCGCCCGCGCGGCGGACCCCGCGGCGATTGAGAAGTACATCGAGACAAAGGTGGACGGCAACCTTAAAAAGATCCGCGAGGACCGCGCCCTGCGCGAGCTGGTCAGCTGCGATACGCTCTGGATCAACGGTACAGAGTACAAAAATCTGAACCGGCTGGACGGGCTGTTTGACCATGCGCGGCTGCGCGAGCTGTTTGCGGCAGACCCTGTGGGGACGATCCACGGCGATCTGACGATTGAAAACATCATCTGCCGTACCGACAATGACGGGTGGTATCTCATCGACCCGAACACCGGCAATCTGCACGAGAGCCCCTTCCTCGATTACGGCAAACTGCTGCAAAGCCTGCATGGCAGCTATGAATTTATGATGAAAACGCCCCGTGCGGCGGTGCAGGAAAACCGCATCGACTTTCAGCTGACCCGCAGCGCGGCCTACGATGCGCTGTTGGCGGCCCTGATGGAGGATCTGAAGCAGCGCTACCCGCGTGCGCAGGTGGAGAGCATCCTGATGCATGAGGTCATCCACTGGCTGCGGCTGATGCCCTACAAGCTGGCCAAGGACCGCAAGCGCGCGCCGATGTTCTATGCAGGGCTGGTGATGGTGGCCAACGATGTGGCTGATTTTTGTGAAGGAAAAGAGGGAAAGCTATGCTGATCTGTGTGGATCTGGACGGGACCCTGCTGGACACGGTGCCGGCCAATGCGGCGTCCTACCGCGCGGCACTGGAGGAAATGGGCTTTACCGTGACCGATGAATACTATGCGGCGTCCTGCAACGGCGGACATTACACCCGCTTTTTGCGCCCGCTGATGGGCGGCGCCCCCTGTGATGCCGATGTGGAGCGGGTGCATGACCGCAAGAAGGAGCTGTACAGTGACTTTTTGGACATGGTGCGGCCTAACACGGCGTTGATGGAGATACTGCGCACGATGCAGGCGGCCGGGCATGATCTGGCCTGTGTGACGACCGGCAGCAAGCAAAACGCCACCGAGGTGTTGGAGCATTTCGGTGTGCGGGAACTGTTTGGGCTGATTGTGACCGGCGAGGATGTGGAAAAGCAGAAGCCCGACCCGGAAGGGTATTGCAAGGCAATGGCGTATTTCCATGTGACACCTGCCGAGACGATGATTTTTGAGGATTCGGGCATTGGGCTGGAAGCAGCCAAGGCCAGCGGAGCGACCGTATTTAGGGTGGAGCAATTTTAAGGCTTAACGGCGCGGCAATGGCACGGCCCGGCAAAGCCCCTCCGGCCATCGCTGCGCTCGGCCACCTCCCCTGAGAGGGGAGGCTTTTCGGGGCGTCGAGGACGCCGCCCCCTACAACAAAAAACAGCCCTTGGGGAACTTATCCTCAAGGGCTGTTGGGTTATTTTGGGGAAATTACTTGTTTTCGGGGCGGACGATCTCGCGGATGGCGCTGACGATGTTCTCGGCAGTCAGGCCGTAATCGCGCAGGACCTCATTGGCGGGGCCGGAGTGGCCGAACTGATCCTGCACACCGATGCGATGCACGAGGCAGGGCAGCTTCTCGCTGACAACCGCGCAGACAGCCTCGCCCAGACCGCCGATGACGCTGTGCTCCTCGACCGTGATGATGCGGCCGCACTCGCGGGCAGCCGTCAGGATGATCTCCTCGTCAATGGGCTTGATGGTCGGCATGTTGATGACGCGGACATTCAGACCCTGACGCTTGGCCAGCACGGCGGCGCGCAGCGCCTCATTGGTCATCAGGCCGGTGGCGATGACGGCGATGTCGTAACCATCGGTCAGCTTCTCGCCCTTGCCGATCTGGAACTCATAGGTTTCCGGATCGTGGAAAACAGGGGTGGCCAGACGGGAGAAGCGCAGATAGACGGGGCCCTGATAGTTGTAGGCGGCGATGACGGCGGCGCGGGCCTCGACATCGTCAGCGGGGCTCAGCACCACCATACCGGGGATGGAGCGCATCAGGGCGATATCCTCGCAGCACTGGTGGGAGGCACCGTCCTCACCGACAGAGAGGCCGGCATGGGTGGCACCGATCTTGACATTCAGGTGGGGGTAGCCGATAGAGTTGCGGATCTGCTCAAAGGCGCGGCCCGCAGCAAACATCGCAAAGCTGGACACAAAGGGAACATAACCCATCGTGCTCATGCCGGCGGCAACGCCGACCATGTTCTGCTCGGCAATGCCGCAGTCAAAGTGGCGGTCCGGGTAGGCCTTCTTGAAGATATCGGTCTTGGTGGCGGCGGCCAAATCGGCGTCAAAAACCACCAGATTGTCAGCGCCCTGCTGGGCCAGTTCTACCAGCGTGTTGCCGTAGCTGACACGGGTAGCAATTTTTTTAATCTCAGCCATTGTTGAACTCGATCTCCTTTTCCAGCGTTGCATGGGCGGCGCGCAGCTCAGACATGGCCTGTGCGTACTCGTCGTCATTGGGGGCCTTGCCGTGCCAGCCAACGGAATTTTCCATAAAGCTGACGCCCAGACCTTTGGTGGTGCGCAGCAGGAAGCAGGTGGGCTTGCCGCTGCCGTGGGACAGGTCAAACATCTTGAAGGCCTGCTCCAGATCGGAGAAGGAGTTGCCGTTGCAGACGATGGTGTTGAAGCCGAAGGCATCCATCTTGTGGTCCAGCGGCTCAGAGTTCATGACATCGCGGGTGGCGCCGTCGATCTGCAGGCCGTTGACATCAATCATGATGCACAGGTTATCCAGCTTGTAGTGGTTGGCGAACATGAAGGCCTCCCAGCATTCGCCCTCCTCGATCTCGCCATCGCCCAGCAGGGTGTAGACATTGATGTCGCTGCCGGACTGCTTGGCACCCAGCGCCATGCCGCAGGCGGCAGAAACGCCCTGACCCAGACTGCCGGTGCTCATATCGACACCGGGCACGGTGTTCATGTTGGGATGCCCCTGCAGGTAGCTGTTGGAGTGGCGCAGGGTGGGCAGGTCGGCGACCGGGAAGAAACCGCGCTCCGCCAGCGTGGCATACAGGCCGGGCGCGCAGTGGCCCTTGCTCAGGACAAAGCGGTCGCGGTTGGGGTCCTGCGGCTGCTCGGGATCAATGCGCATCTCGCGGAAATACAGGTAAGTAAAGGCATCCGCTGCGGACAGGCTGCCGCCCGGATGACCGCACCCGGCACCGTGGGTGGCCTCAATCACACCCATGCGCACGCGGGTCGCAGTCAATTTCAACTGCAGCGTTTCCAGTTTTGTCATAGCTAAGTTCCTCCGGTCACTATTGGTAAAATCGGGTGGTATTTTGAGATACCACTACACAATATACTACTTCTATTATACACATTTCGCAGAAACACGCAAGATTTTTTTACAATTTTCGTGGCTGCACGGCGCGGCGGCGAAAAAACCGCCCGCCGCACAAAGTGCGATGCTGCGCACCCTTTGTGCGTTGTGCCAAAAAATGGCGCGATTCGTACATAAACTACGGCGAAAAGCCCCTTGCGCACGGGGCGGTTTTGCTTTATACTTTATGTAAAGCCGCGGTGCGGAAAACCCATCATCTTACGCAGCCGCCCGGCCCATACTACTATATCTGGGAGGGAAACAAAGTGCCCAACGGGATCTACATCCAGACTGAGTACCACGGCAAGCTTATCCGCAAAATCGTCTGCAACGGGGACGAACGGTGGTTCATCGGCTCCAACTGCGCCGTGACCTTTCTGTCGATGGACGACTGCATGGCCGCCATTGACCGACTGTAATGGAATAAAATGCTGCCGCACCCCGTCTTATGCGATGGGGTGCGTTTTGTTTTACGGGATCATGCAGCAGGAGGAAAGGCCTTTATGAAAAAACATAACTGGCGGCTGATGCTGCGCCGGGTGCTGAACCTTGTGTTCAGCCGTCTGGTCGTGACGGCCGTGCTGCTTGTGCTGCAGATGGTGTGGCTGTTTGCGCTGTTTTACCGTCTGGCGGACTATGCCCGGTGGTTCAACGCTGCCGGCCTGACGCTGAGCATTATCATGTGTCTGGCGCTGATCCGGCAGGACTCCACCGTGCCGGAGTTCAAGATCAGCTGGATGATCCTGTTTGCGGTCATGCCGGTGCAGGGCGGCCTTTTGTACCTGCTGTGGGGCAACAAGCGCCCGGCGCTTGGCCTGCGCCGCCGGCAGGAGCGGGCCGAGCAGGCCATGGCGGATACCCGGCGCGAGGACCCCGCCGCTGCGGCCCAACTGTGCGCGGCTGACCCGCGGGCGGCGCTGACAGCGCGTTATCTGCATGATTACGCCCCGGCGCCGCTGTACGGCGGCACGGCGGTGCGATACTACCCGGACGGCCAGACGATGCTGGCCGACATGCTGCCCGCCCTGCAGAGCGCCGAGCGCAGCATCTTTGTCGAGAGCTTTATCATCGGCATGGGCGAGATGTGGGGCCAGATCCATGAGATACTGCGCCGCAAGGCTGCCGCGGGACTGGATGTGCGGGTCATCTACGATGATGCGGGCTGCCTGAGCCTGCTGCCCCACAACTATGCCGAGCTGCTGCGGGCGGAGGGCATCCGGGCGTTCAGCTTCAACCGCTGCGTGCCGGTGCTGAACCTTGTCATGAACAACCGCGACCACCGCAAGATCATGGTCATTGACGGAAGGATCGGCTTTACCGGCGGCGTGAATCTGGCCGATGAATACATCAACCGGCTGGTGCGGTTCGGCTACTGGAAGGACAGCGGCGTCCGGCTGGAGGGGCCGGGCGCGGGGGCGCTGGCCAACATTTTTCTGACCTTCTGGAAGGCGCAGTACCCCGATGAGGATATTGACATCGACCGCGACCTGCCCGCCGCTGCGCCGGTGCCGACCGACTGCTTGGTGCAGCCCTTTGCCGACAGCCCCGTGGACCGGGAGGCCGTGGCGAAGAATGTGTATCTGGAACTGATCAATCAGGCGCAGCGGCGGCTGCAGATCTGCACGCCCTACCTGATATTGGACAACGACCTGCTGGCCTGCCTGCGGCTGGCGGCCAAGCGCGGCGTGGATGTGCGCATCTACACGCCCGGCGTGCCCGACAAGCCGACGATCTACCAGCTGACCCGGAGCTACTTCCCGCATCTTCTGCGCGCGGGGGTCAGGATCTTCAGCTACACACCGGGCTTTCTGCACGCCAAGACATGGCTGGTCGATGACCGCATCGCGGCGGTGGGCACGGTAAATCTGGATTACCGCAGCCTTTACCTGCATTTTGAGAACAGCGTACTGATCTACGGCGGCGCGGTGCTGGATGATGTGCGGCGCGATCTGACGGAAATCGAAAAGGAGAGCGCCGAGGTGAAGCTGGCGGACTGCCGCACAGGGTTCTTCGGCACGATGTACAGCGCGGTGCTGCGATTGGTAGCACCGCTGTGCTGAGGCAATGCAGAGCGGAGCAAAACCGCAGGCTGGCGGGCGGTGCTTGCCTCTGCAAAAAGCATACCAATAGGAAAAGCCCGTCCCGGGTCATACCGGGGCGGGCTTTGTCGTTCAGGAGCCGCTGGGGCCGCGGGAGCTGACGCTTGCAGGCGGGGCGGCGGTGTAAAAGGCGGTGCCGTTTACGGTGCCCTGTGTCATGCCGACGAGGTCGAGCAGCTGATTTTCCGTGTAGGGGGCGGCGTCCAGCTTGGAGGATGTGCAGCGGTAGACGCCGTCGGAGACCGAGACGATGCCGCGCCTTGCCAAGCGTGCCAGCGGTTTTTCCAGCGTCTGCGGGTCACAGGGATAGCCCCTTTCGGTGAGCGCTGCTGCGAGCTGGGCGGCGGTGCGCGGCTTGTCCCTGAGCAGGAGGGCAAGGGCAAGCAGCTGCCCCCGGAGATAGTACGGGAGCAGACCGCAGCGGAGCCAGAGACCTTTTGTGTACTTCATGGGGGACACTCCTTTTCCTCGTAGTATCGTCATCGTAGCATGGATGGGAGCGGGTGTCAAGCGCGGGAAATGAAAAAAGAAAGTGGAAGTCCCGTTTTTTGTATTGACAAAGAAAAGTTGTTAAAATACTATTGACAACTAGCGGTTGTTGATATAGGATGGAGATAACCAACAATTTCCGCAATGGCACAGGCAATACAGGAGGAACGCGATGAACTATCAGGAAAAAGTGGCGTGGCTTGGGCGCTACCAGACCGCGCTGAGCTGCCAGCGTATGCTGGAGGAGGAGATTACTGTGCTGCGCAGCGATGCAGCGCGGGTGACGGCGTGCATGTCCGGTATGCCGGGGCGCAGCGGCCCCGATGCTGACCGACTGCCCCGCGCGGTGGAACATATCGAAGATGCGCAGAAAAGGCTGGCGCAGCAGCTGGATGGCTGCATGGCGGCCCGGATGGAGGTGATGCGCGGCATCCTGACGGTGGGGGACAGCGCAGGGCGGCAGGTGCTGCAGCGGCGCTACCTCATGGGCCAAAGCTTTGCAGAGATCGCCGATGCGATGGGCGTGGTGCAGCGCCGGGTCTACCAGCTGCACCACGCGGCTGTTGAGCGGATGGAGCCGGAAAAGGGGGCGTGAAAAACATTTCCCGGAATTTCGCAGAGAGTTCACGGGATTTCATTGTATTTCACAACCAATAGTGGTAATATGGTAGCATCGAAACTCGTGGGAGACAGGTAAGTCGCCCGCGAGTTTTTTCATGCCCGAAGGGAGGAATGTCATTGTGCGAAATTAACGCGGACCATGTGCTGGGCGAGCTGGCCGAGATCGCCTTCGCCGTCCCGGGGGAGGAGGGCGGTCCGCCGGTCAAGGTGGCCGATAAGCTGCGCGCACTCGAGATGCTTTACAAGCATCTGGGGCTGGGGGACGGCGCAAGGGAGGAGGGGGTCGTCATCGTGGACGAATGAGAGAGAGGAGCAGGCGGCAGACGGATGCGGGTAAGACTGAAGGAAAAGATACCGGGCGTTTTCTGGCCGGTGCATACCGCGATACGCAGCGGCGGCATAAGCGAGGTTGTGGCCAAGGGCGGGCGCGGGTCGGGCAAGTCCAGCTATTTGTCCATCGAGCTTGTGTGGCAGCTGCTGCGCCGCCCGGACTGCCATGCCGTGGTGCTGCGCAAGGTGGGCGGCACGCTGCGCAACAGTGTGTACAACCAGATCGTATGGGCCATCGGGGAGCTGGGCTGCGCGGGGTACTTCCGCTGCACGGTCAGCCCGATGGAATGTACCTACCTGCCGACCGGGCAGAAAATTTTGTTCTTCGGGCTGGATGATCCGGGCAAGCTGAAAAGCCTGAAGCTGCCGTTCGGCTCGGTGGGGATCTGCTGGTTTGAGGAGCTTGACCAGTTTGACGGCCCCGAGGAGGTGCGCAATGTCGAGCAGACTGTGCTGCGCGGCGGCAGCTGGGCGCTGACGCTGAAAAGCTTCAACCCACCGGCTATGGCGCGCAGCTGGGTCAACCGCTACGCGCTGGAGCAGCGCCCCGGCAAGCTGGTACACCATTCGACCTACCGCGACCTGCCCCGCGCGCTGCTGGGGGAGCGGTTCTGGGCTGATGCAGCGCATCTTGAGCGGACGAACCCGGCGGCATACCGGCATGAGTACGGCGGCGAGGTGGTGGGCAGCGGCGCGGCGGTGTTTGACAATTTGCAGTTGCGCACCCTTGCGCAGGACGAGCTGGACCGCTGCGACCGGGTCTACCACGGCGTTGACTGGGGCTGGTACCCCGACCCATGGGCCTACAATGCGGTGTGCTACGATGCGGCGCGGCGCACGCTGATCATCTATGATGAGCTGACCCGCCGCCGCACCCCCAACCGCGAGACGGCCCGGCTGCTGGCAGAGCGCGGCCTGACCGACCCCGACAGCGGCCCGCTTACGGCGGACGCCGCCGAGCCGAAGTCCTGCGCCGACTACCGCGCCGCCGGGCTGCCCTGCCGTGCGGCGCAAAAGGGCCCCGGCAGCGTGCGGCAGAGCATGAAGTGGCTGCAGGGGCTGGCGGCCATCGTCATCGACCCGGTGCGCTGCCCGGACACGGCGGCCGAGTTCAGCGAGTATGAGTATGAGCGCGACCCCCGCACCGGCGAGGTGCTGCCCGGCTACCCCGATGTGAACAACCACCACATTGATGCGGTGCGCTACGCGCTGGAAGGGGTGTGGAGGAGGAGAGGAAATTGAGGCAGCGCGGCTTCCCCTTTGGGGGAAGCTGTCAGCGGCTCCGACCGCTGACTGATGAGGGGCGAAGCTGCCGGGATTGCCCGTTTATGGGATGCGCCGGAAACGCTGCCCCTCATCCGGCGCTGCGGCGCCACCTTCCCCCGCAGGGGGAAGGCTTTAAGAAAGGAGGAACGGACTATACAAACTTATCTGGAACAGGCATTTGGAAAAAGCGATGTTACATCGGCAAAAATGCGGGCCGTGCTGCGGGAGTGGCTGGATTTGTACTACGGCGCGCCGCGCCCCGGCGAGGATGCGGCCCCGCGGCTGGCGGCGCTCATCGTGGGCAAGCTCTGCCGCACCGTGTTTGCTGAATATGAGACCCGGCTGCCGCCCGCTGCGCCGGAGGCCGTGCAGCGCAGTCTGGCAGCCCTGAACGCGGCGGCGCGCACCGCCATGCAGTACGCGCTGGTCGGCGGAGAATGTCTGCTCAAGCCGGTGCCGGCGGACGGCGGGTTTGACTTTACGGCCATCCGCCGCGACTGCTATGTGCCGCTGGCGCGGGATGCACACGGACGGCTGCTGGCGGTCGGCACGATGGAGCGCCACAGCTGTGACGGGCAGCAGTATGCCCTGCTGGAGCGCCGCACGGCCGGTGCCGAGGGGCTGACCATTGAGACGCGGCTGTTTGAGCTGAACGGGCAGGCGCTGGGGCGGTGCGTGCCGCTGAGCACCCTGCCCGCCTGTGCGGCGCTGGTGCCGCAGCTGGTGCTGCCCGGCGTGCAGGGCGTGGGGCTGGCCGTGCTGCGGATGCCGCTGATGAACTGCGTGGACGGCAGCACCGATGCCGTGAGCATCTACGCCCCGGCGGCGGGGCTGCTGCACGCGCTGGCCCGCTGCGAGGAGCAGCTGAACACCGAGTTTGCGAACGGTGCCTCGCGGGTGTTTGCGTCGGAGGATCTGCTCCGGCCTGATGCACAGGGGCGGCGCGCGCTGCGCGATGATTTGTTTGTCGGCCTGCCGGACGACCCCGCCAATGTGGGGGTGACGGTCTACAGCCCGACCCTGCGGGAGCAGAGCTATCTGGCCCGCAAGCAGGATCTTTTACGCGGCTGCGAAAGCCTGCTGGGGCTGCGCCGCGGAATCCTGAGCGAGCTGGACGGCACCGGTGAGCCGCGCACCGCGACCGAGATCACCGCAACAGCGGTGGACTATGACCTGACCATCCGCGACCTGCAGGCCGCCTGGGCGGACACCGTGCGGCAGGCGATGGCGCTCTGCGCCACGCTGGGCGCGCTGTATGGCGTGCCGCATGGTGCGGCGGACGCGGCCCCGGCTATAGACTGGGGCGACGGCGTTTTGTATGACCGCGCCCGCGTCTGGGCAGAGCAGCGCGAGATGGTGGATGCAGGGCTGCTGCGCCCCGAGCTGGCGCTGGCATGGTACTTTGACCTGCCGTGCGAGACGGAGGCGGAGCTGGCAGAGATACGGCGCCGGTTTATCGGCGCGGAGAGACAGAAGGGAGGTGAGGCTTGATGAACAAACAGGAGCAGCAGATGACCCCGGCACCCTATGCGGCGGGGACCGGCAGCGTGCCGGTGACGCCTGACCGCACGGCATTTGACCGTATGGGCTACCGCGAGCGGCTGGCGCTGAAGCGGGAAAACCCGGAGGTGTATCAGGAGATGAAGAAGTAGGGGGGCCATCCCCCTGCCGCGGAGGGGTCAAGACCCCTCCCTACAATGCGACCGAAAATGAGGCAGCTATCAAAAAGGAGAAAATTTTATGTCTGATTTTATTACCAAACTGTCCGATCTGATCGACCCGGAGGTCATGGGCGACATGGTCTCGGCCCGTATCCCCAAAAAGCTGCGCGTGGCGCCGTTCGCCAAAATTGATGATACGCTCGCCGGTGTGCCCGGCGACACCATCACGGTGCCCGCCTACACCTACATCGGCGATGCGTCCGATGTGGCCGAGGGCGGCGAGGTCGCCATTGAGAAGATGACGACCTCCACCCGCAAGGCTAAGATCAAAAAGGCGATGAAGGGCATCGGCCTGACCGATGAGGCGGTGCTGTCCGGCTACGGCAACCCGGTGGGGGAGGCCAACACCCAGCTGGCGCTGGCCATCGCCGCCAAGATCGACAGCGATTGCATGGAGGCACTGCAGACGGCCAGCCTGATCTATGACGGCAGCAAGGCCGCCATCAGCTACAATGCGATCGTGGACGCGGTCGATCTGTTTGAGGAGGAGATGGGCTGCTCCGACAAGGTGCTGTTCATCCACCCCAAGCAGGTCACGCAGCTGCGCAAAAACCCTGACTTCCTCAGCGCGGACAAGTACACCCCCGGTGTCGGCCTGACCGGTGAGATCGGCATGATTGCAGGCTGCCGTCTGGTGCCCAGCAAGAAGGTGCCGCTGGCGGAGGGCGTCTACGCCTGCCCGATCGTCAAGCTGGAGGCTGACCCCGAGGTGGACGATGAGATCCCCGCCCTGACCATCTACCGTAAGCGCGAGGTCAACATCGAGACCGAGCGCAAGCCCAAGACCCGCACCACCGAGATCACCGCAGACGAGTTCTATGTCGCCGTGCTGTCGAACGAGGCCAAGGTCGTGCTGGCAAAGTTTAAGGCATAAGGGGGCGGGCGCATGCCGGATTACACCTTTTATAAGGAGCAGTTCGCCGGGGAGGACATCCCCGAGAGCGAGTTCCCGCGCTTTTTGAAGCGTGCAGAGATTGAGCTGAAGCGTATGCGCCGCATCTACCCCATGACCCCGGCGGGGGCGTATACCGAGGACGCCGCCGCCGCGATGGCGCTCTGCGCGATCGCCGATGCGATGTATGAATTTGCGCAGGAGGACGAGCGGCGCGGTCTGACGAGGGTGAGCATCGGCAGCGTGAGCGAGACCTACACCGCCCCGCCGGAGCTTTGCGCCCGCACGCTGGACGACCGCGCGCGGCATTACCGGCGCGAGGCCGGGTACTACTACAGCATAGGGCGGTGGGTGAACAATGGATAAGCTCTGCAGCGAGACCGTGACCCTCTACCACCCCGACGCGGCGCACCGACTGGTGGTGCGCCGCGTGGTGCGGGGTGTGTACTGGCAGCAGGGCAGGCGCACTTTGCCCGATGCGGGCGGCACCCGGCAGGGCACGGCGCTGCTGGTGGTCATACCGCAGACGGCTGCACGCTACGGCGAGGACTACACACTGGCCCCGGGTGACCGGCTCTGCCTTGGTGAGGGGCCTGCGCTGCAGTGGGAGGACTGGCCGGGCTTTGTACCCGCGGCGGTGGAAAATGCGGCGGCGGTGCAGTATGTGCTGCCGATGCGGCTGCGCGGCAGGCTGCACCATGTCGAGGCCGGTGCATGGTGGAACGGCAGCGGCACCGGCATCCACAGCCTGACGAGGTGAAAAAACCTTTGGCTTCTCCCTCGGGGGAGAAGCTGCCGCCCGCAGGCGGCTGATGAGGGGCGAGCCGGCCGCTGCTGCACGGGAAAGGGACGCCGGGTGGCAGGCTGCCCCTCATCCGGCCCTGCGGGGCCACCTTCCCCCAAAGGGGGAAGGCTTAGAGATAGGAGGACTACCATGATGCAAAAACTCTACGCATTTCTGGCCCGGGCCCCTGCCCTGCAGGGGCTTACGGTGCAGGTTGGTGATGTTGGCCCCGCACCGGGCACGGCCGGCCTGTGGGCCGGGGGCATCACGGTGCTGGACCGCCGGCAGAACCTGCTGGGCGGCGTAAGGCAGCGCTGCCGGGCAGAGTTCACGCTGCGCCTCTGCCTGCCGGATACCCGCGCCGAAAACGAAGCGCGGCTGCTGGCGCTGCAGGCGTGGATCGCCGCCGAGAGCGCCGCGCACCGCACGCCGGTGCTCGGCAGTGAGCCGCAGCAGGAGTGCCTGCGCGCGGAGCAGGGCCGGATGGAGCGCGCCGAGGCAGGCGGCACGGCGGTATACACCCTGCGCCTGCAGGCCGAATACACACAGCTTTATACGGAGGAAATGCAATGAAAATTGAACGCAGATACATGGCCCACTACCTGAACGCCGCCTTTGGCAGCGGCGAGGCAAGCTACACCCGTCTGGGGCAGGATCTGGAGGAATACGCCCCTGAACTGACGGCCAATGTCGAGAAGAAGTCCAACATCCTCGGCCAGACCTCGGTGGTCATCGACAGCTACCAGAAGCAGGGCGAGGTCAGCCCCTATTATGCCGAGGAGGGCGACCCGCTGTTTGAAAAGCTGCAGGCCATCATTGACGGAGATCTTGTGCTGGACGACCTCAAGACCGACATTGTCGAGGTCAAGCTGTGGAGCAAGGACACGGCGGGCGCTTACCCGGCCGTGCGCGAGGAGTGCTACATCGAGATCGTCAGCTACGGCGGCGATACGACCGGCTACCAGATCCCCTTTAATGTGCATTACACCGGCGTCAAGACAAAGGGCAGCTTTGACCCGGCGGCTAAGAAATTTACCGAAGCGTAAAAACGGCAGGGGGCGGCAGGGCAAGGCCGCCCCTCATCCGGCGCTGCGGCGCCACCTTCCCCCGCGGGGGAAGGCTTTATGGAAAGGAGTATCCGATGGAACTGAACATTGACACCGGTGTGGAGGAATTTTCCGTCAACGGGCGGGGCGTGCTGCGGTTCAACCCGGCAGACCCGAACCTCTACCACCGCTTTTTTGCAGCGGGCAAAACACTGGAGCAGTACGATGCTGAGCTGACAGCCGCGCTGGGGCAGCTTGGCGGGGACGAGCAGCAGCGCGCCGCCGCCGGTCTTGCGCTGCTGCAGGACTATGACGGGCGGATCAAGCGGCTGCTGGGGGAAATCTTCGGCGCGGAGAATGACTTTGACGCGATCCTGAACGGTGTGAATCTGGCCGGGGTCGGGGCAAACGGGCGGCGCGTGGTGCAGAACCTGCTCGAGGCGCTGACGCCGATCCTGCGCGAGGGGGCCGAGCGCCGCCTGCACGCCGCCGCCGATGCGGCCGAGGCTGCCGCGCAGGCCGCCCGCGCAGCCCGGGGCGCGGAATGACGGGCTGCTGGTGCCTGCCAATGCAGGCCGAGCTGGACGGCGCAGTATATGCGATACGCACCGACTACCGCGATATTCTGGAGCTGCTGCGCTGGCTGGGCGGCACGGCTGACCCACAGCTGGACCAAAGCGGGCGCTGGTATGTGGCGATGCGGCTGTTTTACCCAACATTTGCCGAGATGCCGCAGACCTGCTGGCCGCAGGCCACAGATTTTCTGGCGCGGTTTCTGGCGGCGGGCCGCCGTGAGCAGGCGCGCCCCGGTCCGCCGCTGATGGACTGGCAGCAGGATGCACCGCTCATCGCTGCGGGCATCAGCCGGGCGGCCGGGCAGGATGTGCGCACCCTGCCGTACCTGCACTGGTGGAGCTTTCTGGCATGGTTCGATGCCATTGGCGAGGGGAGCTTTGCCACGGTGGTGGCCATCCGCGACAAGCTGCGCCGCGGCAAGCGGCTGGAAAACTGGGAGCTGGACTTTTACCGCACCCACCGCGCGGCGGTCGAGCTGCGCAGCCCGGCCAGCCCCGCGCAGGAGGCCGAAAAGCAAAGGCTGCTTGCCCTGCTGCAGTGACCAGACAAAAAAGGAGGGAAACCTACGCAAACGATTCGATTTGACGAGCTTTCGACCCTCAAGCTCCCGGCGGGGAGCCTGCGGGCGGCGCTCGATGGCATCACGCAGGCGCTGGGCAGCATGGGGGATGCGGGCCTGCTGGCCCGCAGGGTCGTGGAGGAGCTGCGCACGGCACTGCAGGCAACCGCGGTGCAGAGCGTGAAAACCACCCGCAGCCTTGCGAAATTTGACGAGATCAACCGCCTGCCCGCCCCCGCAGCGGAAAAGGCTGCACAGCCCGAAAAGGAAAGGCGCACGGCGGGCAATGCCGCCGGTACGGCCCGCCGCACCGCCAGAGGCAGTGACGGCAGGGACTGGGCCGATGGCTGGCGGGCCGTACTGGACAGCCTGCGCGGCGTCTGGGCGGATTTCTGGGCGTATCTCAGCGGCTTTTTTGCGCCGTTTGCCGCAGCTTGGCAGACCGTGTGGAACGCCCTGCGTGAGGCAGTGCTGCGCGTCTGGCAGCCGCTTTGGGCCGAGCTGGAAACGGTGCTTGCCCCTGCGGCGGCGCTGCTGGACACAGTCTGGCAGGGGCTTTGGGCCGGGCTGCAGAACGCATGGGCACTCTACGGGCAGCCCATTCTGGCCGGGCTGGCTGAGGGCTGGCAGAATGTGGCGGGCCTTGTGTCGGCGCTCTGGTCCGGGGTGGTGCAGCCGGTGCTGCTACAGCTTTTTGCGCTGCTGGATACGCTCTGGGCTGCGCACCTGCAGCCGCTCTGGAATGAGCTGACTGCCTGCCTCGGCGCGGTGGGTACGCTGCTGCTGACGGTCTGGAACACGGTGCTGGCCCCGTTCGTGCAGTGGCTTGTGACGGCGCTGGCCCCGGCGGCGGTTGAGGTGTTCACGGTGCTGGGTACAGCCGTGACCGGTGCGGCGGGCATCGTGGCGGACGGCATCACGATCCTGCTGGCCGTGCTGCGCGGGCTGGCAGACTTTTTGACCGCTGTGCTGCGCGGTGCATGGGACGCTGCATGGAACGCGATGGCGGCTACCGTCTCGACCGTGTGGGGGCGCATCGTCTCGATCGTGCAGACGGCGGTCGGCACGGTTCTGGCAGTCGTGCGCGGCATGGTCAGCGCCATTGCGGCGGCCATCAACGGGCTGCTGTCGGCTATCGGGCAGGCCAAAACGGCGGCAGGCGGCGTGCTGGGCGGTGCCGGGCAGCTGCTGAGCGCCCGGGCCGCCCTGCCCGGGCTTGGCTATGCCGCTGCCGTGCCGGTGCCGGCACTGGCGCAGGGGGCGGTCATACCGCCGAACCGCCAGTTTTTGGCTATGCTGGGCGACCAGCGCAGCGGTACGAACATCGAGGCGCCGCTGGACACGATCCGGCAGGCGCTGGCGGAAACGCTGGCCGCCTGGCAGGGCGGCGCACAGGGCGGCGACCAGCCCATCAACATCTACATTGGCGAGGAGCTGCTCGACAGCGTCATCGCCAACAGTCAGAATCGCCGCGCACTGCGCAGCGGCGGGAGGTGAAGCGTGGAGATATTAACCATTGACGGCACGGCGCTGCCCGCACCCAGTGCGTACAAGGTGCAGCTATCCGATCTGGACAGCAGCGGCACCGGCCGCACGGAGGATGGTGTTCTGGTGCGCGAACGGGTGCGCGGCGGTGTGGCCAAGATCAGCGTCAGCTGGGAGGCCCTGACCACGGCGCAGTGCGCCACCGTATTGAATGCGACCGCCCCGGACAGTATGCAGGTGCAGTATTTCTTCGGCGAGATGCGCACGGCCCGGATGTACGCCGGGGACCGCACGGCTGACCTGAAGGCCGCCCGCGACGGCAGGGCGGTCTGGGCGGCCTCGGTCCATCTGATCGAATTTTGAGGGGAGGGAATCCGGATGTATCCGGTATCGGAAGCCTACAAGACCGCCATACGGGCGCGTACCCGCACCGACCGGGTGACAGGCACGCTGACCCTGACGGACGGCACCGTGCTGCCGCTGACGGCGGCTGAGCTTATGAGCGGGTCGCTGACCCTCGACAACCAGTGCGTCACGGGGGAAGAGCTGGCCTTCGGCTGTGCTTACCTCGGGCAGGCGGCGCTCAACCTGCGCACGGCGCTGAGCCGCCATGCCTTTTACGGCGCAAGGCTCTGCCTTGCCTACGGGCTGCAGCTGCCGGACGGCCAGTGGGAGGAGGTTCCGCTCGGCAGCTATACCGTGGCAGAGGCCGAGCGCAGGGCGCTGTATGTCAGCATCAAGGCGTATGACAATCTGCTGGCGCTGCAGCGCCGCTATGACGGCACCGTGCTGCAGGGCACGGCATATGAGCTGCTTGGCCAGATCGCCGATGCCTGCGGCCTGACGCTGGGCCAGACGGCCGGGGAGGTGGCCGCGCTCAACGAGAACGCAGCCCTTGTCTGCCAGATCGGCCCGGCGGACGGCCTGAAAAGCTGGCGGGACTGTGCATCGGCGGTGGCGCAGCTGGTGGGCGGCTTTGCGGCGGCAGACCGGGCCGGGCGGCTCGTCATACGCCCCTTTGCCGCGGCGGTGTGCGCGGCACTCGGCCCCGGGGACCGCAGCGAGGCCGGCATCTCAGACCTGCGCTGCCACTATGCGGCGCTGAGCATTGAGACAGCCAACGGCCGGTTTGCGGCAGGGAACGAGCAGGACAGCGGCCTGACCATGACGATCACCGAGATGCCGCTGGCGGAGAAGGGTCTGCCCGAGATGCGCGCGCAGATTGCCGAGCATCTGTTTGCGGTGCTGCAAAAGCTTGACTACACCCCGGCCACTGTGACGATGCCCGGCGACCCGGCGTTTGAGCCGGGGGACCGCATTGCCCTGCCGCGCGCGGACGGCAGCGCCCCCGAGATGCTGGTCACGCATTTTGTATGGCGGTACCGCGGGCGGCAGACCCTTAAAAGCGTGGGGCGCAACCCCTATCTGACCGGGGCCGGGGACGGCGCGACCGAGCGCACGCTGCGCCGCCTGCAGAACAGCGCCGAGAGCAAGCGGCTGACCTACTACAGCTTTACAAACGCGGCGGCGCTGACCGTGCGCACGGCGGAGGTACCGGCGGTCACGATCTCCTTTGCGGCGATCGAGGATACGAGCGCGATCTTCCTTGCGCAGCTGACGGCGGACGCTGAGCCGGACGATGCGGCGCTGACCCTGACCGTGCATTACTACCTGAACGATCAGCAGATCGAAAATTTTACGCCGCAGCAGCGGATGGAGGCAGGCCCCCACACGCTGGCGCTTTTTTACCCGTTTGCAAATGTCGAGGCAAACACCGTCAAGCGGCTGTCGGTACGGTTGGTCTGCAGCGGCGGCACGGTGCGGGTGGCACAGTACGGCATCAAGGCCACCGTGACCGGGCAGGGCATGGCGGGGGAGACACCGTGGAACGGCCTGCTGGAATGTGAGGAGCTGGTCGCGCCGGTGCGCCTGACGCCCCGCACGCTGGCGCTGGGTCCCCTGCAGGACGGCGGCGCCGAGATAACGAAGGAGGAACCAAAATGAGACTGCACGGCCATACACGGCTGGAGCTGACCGACATACACACCGGTGCGGTGGAGGTGGTCGAGAAGGACAACATCATTACGAACGCGGTGGGGGAGATCTTCAACGGCTACGGCGGCAGCCTGAACAAGGCGATGCTGCTCTGGCGCGGCCAGCAGGACGACCCCAACGCACCGAAGGACCTTGTCACGATGTTCTACGGCGGGCTGCTCCTGTATGACAGCCCCCTCGGTGCAGACCCGGCAACGCGGTTTGCCCCGGCGGCGGCAGGCATCACGGGTACGGCGATCGCCGGTCTTGTCAATGCAACGACCAACACGACCCGCGGCAGCGCCAACCTGACCGAGACAAAGCTGGACCCGGCGGGCGGCACGATGACCTATGTCTATGAGTTTGCCACCAATCAGGGCAACGGCGTCATACAGTCAGTCTGCCTGACCCAGCCGCAGGGCGCGTACTATTCCGAGATGATCGATGCGCCCAATGCTTCCCCTGTGATGGCCGGCCGGCTGAGCTTCGGTGGCGCGCTGGGCGGCGACCAGCTGCTGACCGGCCTGCTGGCCAAGGATTGCTACCCTACGGGCGAGCGCGGGGTGCTGCTCTATGCGGACCCGGCGGCTGATGAAGCGCTGGCGGGCAGGGTGGACACCGCCCGCGGTGTGCTGGAGCTGCGCCGCCACTGCCTTGGGCTAAGGACGCTGGATCTTTTCCGGCGCGATACGCAGGGCGGCTGGGACAGCCTTGTTGCGACCGATACGGTGGATATTTCCGGCTTTTTGCAGTCGGTATCCGGCAATGCGGGCCGGTACTGCCGCCTCTGTTTTGACGCCGAGGCGGACAAGCTCTACCTCATCGCAGCGCCGGAGGGCAGCACCATCGCGGCGGGCGGCAGCATCCGGGTGCGGGAGTATGACCGCAAAACGCTGGCGGCCAGAGATTACACCGTCCCCAACAACACCGGTGGTGCGCTGCGCGCCGCTGTCAGCGAGGCAAAGTCCACACCGCTGAACGGCACGGTCTACGGCGGCAGCCTGTACATGACAGCGCCCTCGACCTATCAGATCTACCGCTTTCCGCTGGCGGACCCGACCGATGTGCAGGCCGTCACAATGCACGGCGATACCCTGCAATACCTCAGCGATGCACATGACGGGCGGCTTTACTGCTATTACCGCACCCGCGGCGTGGTGCTGAACACCGAGAAAAACGAGCTGTTCTCCTGCGAGGCAGCGGGCTACGATACCACGACTACCGGCTTTGCCGCCATGGTGCCGGTGCTGGGCGAGCCGGTAACGCCGCTGCGCCGCTACTACAGCGACAGCCGTATGCGCACCATGCGGGTGCTGCGCGCAAACTATCTGGCGACCATCAACGACCTGCCCAAGGCGGTGGAAAAGACCGCCGACAAGACGATGAAGGTCATCTACACACTGCGCAGGGGGGCGTGACGGCATGAGGCAGAGCGGTATCTTTGCAGGGCGCACCCGGATCGCCTACCCCTACGCCTGCTTTGGGTTTACACGGGGCGGCGGCCGTGTGTGGCACGGCGGTATGGATCTGGTGGGGCTGGACGATACGACCGTGCGGATGCCCTATTATAAAGGAAAGCAGATCACCGGGCGGGTGACGCGGGCGCGCATCGTGACCGACCGCCAAAACAGGACCTGGGAGTGGGGCTGGTATGTCTGTGTGCAGCTTGACCGCGCGCAGACCCCGGATGCGGTGAATTTTCTCTACTTTGCCCACTGCGCACGGCTGCTGGTCAAGGCCGGGCAGCGGGTGGCCAGCGGGGACGCGCTGGGCGTTATGGGCAATACCGGCAATGCGGCGCTGGCGGACCCGCCCTACCCGCACTGCCATTTTGAGGTGCGCGCCGCAGCAAACGGCACAGGGCTGGACCCGACCGCCTACGCCGGGTGCGGCAACGCGCCGGGCGTGTACGGCGGCGCGGAAAAGCGCCAGCTTATCACAGTCGGGCCGGTGACGCAGGGGGACGCCGATGCGGTGCTTGCGCTCTGCCGGCAGCGCGGATTGGTGCAGGCGGGCCTGTACAAGAGCAGATGGGAGGATACATGATGGAAAAGAGAAACCTGCTGCAGTGCAGCAAGGCAGCGGTGGCGGCAGCCTGCGGGGCTTTTACGGCGGTGTTCGGCTGGCTGGGCTGGCTGGTGCTGGCGTGGGGTGCCTGTATGGCGCTGGACTGGGCCAGCGGCAGCGCGGCGGCGGCCTGCCGGGGGCAGTGGTCGAGCGCGGCGGCCCGCGCCGGTATCTGGCACAAGGCCGGTATGGTCGTTGTGGTGCTGGTAAGCGCCCTGACCGACGGCGTGCTGGGCATGGCGGTTGCCAACCTGCCGGGGCTGGGGCTGCAGTTGGACGGCGTGGTGCTGCCCGTGGTGCTGGTATGGTATATTTTTACGGAGCTGGGCAGCATTGCCGAGAATGCCGCTGCCATGGGCGCACCGGTACCGGCGTGGCTGGTAAGGATTTTGGCCGAGGGGAAGGAGGGCGTAAACAAGTGATGCAGGGGGCGGCGCCCCCCCAATAAAGCAAACAAAAACGGGGTATCTGCCGTACAATGGCGGATACCCCGTTTTTGGTTTGTTTATAAATAATTTTGCAGATCGCTCTTGTCGGTGGCGCAGCGCTCGGCGGCCTCGCGGGTGATGCGGCCCATGCTGACAAGGCGCGCCAGATCGGCGTTCAGGCTGTGCATGCCCAGTGCAGCGCCGGACTGCAGGATGCTTGGGATCTGGTAGCACTTGCCCTCACGGATAAGGTTTGCCACGGCATCGGTGCCGACCAGAATCTCAGTTGCGGCGCAGCGGCCCTTGCCCCCGGCCAGCGGCAGAAGCTGCTGGGTGATGACGCCGCGCAGCACGGCGGCCAGCTGGCCGCGGATCTGGTTCTGCGCACCGGCGGGGCAGACATCAATGATGCGGTCGATGGTCTGGGCTGCGCCGATCGTGTGCAGTGTGCTGAGAACCAGATGGCCGGTCTCGGCGGCGGTGACGGCGGCGGAGATCGTCTCATAATCGCGCATCTCGCCGACCAGAATGACATCAGGGTCCTCGCGCAGGGCGCTGCGCAGCGCCGAGGCAAAGCTGCGCGCATCCGCGCCGACCTCGCGCTGGTGGATGAGCGCCTGCCTGCCCTGATAGACATACTCGATGGGGTCCTCGATCGTGATGATGTGGTCGCTGCGGGTCTCATTGATATGGTCGATCATCGCGGCCAGCGTGGTGGACTTGCCGCTGCCGGTGGGGCCGGTGACAAGGATCAGACCGCGCGGCTCGTCCGCCAGCTTTGTCAGCACGGGCGGCATCGACAGCTCTGCCAGCGTGGGGATGGCATCGTTGAGCAGGCGCAGCGTGGCCGCAGCCCGCCCCTGCTGGAAAAAGACATTTACGCGGCTGCGGGTGCCGTCCGGTGCGACCAGCGCAAAATCGGCATCGATCCGCTCGGTAAGGATGGCCTCGCGGTGCGCCTCATCCATCAGCCCAAGGATCAGGGAGCGGGTCTCGTCAGCGCTCATCTGCACGGGGGGCTGCATCAGCCGCCCGTCCACCCGGAACATCAGGGGCAGCCCCTCGGAGAGATGGATGTCGCTGGCCTTCATCTGCCGCGCCAGCGCGGTGAGTTCATGGATTTGCATGGGACATACCTCATTTTCGAGAAAGAGGAGCCGGAGAGAGCGCTGCCATCAGCACTTGTTCCCCTTATTCCTCATAGAAGGTGATCTTCAGCAGTTCTTCCGGGGTGGTCTCGCCCTCGCGCACAAGCTGCAGGGCGGCCTCGCGCAGGCTGGTCATGCCCTGATTGCGGCGGGCAGCATCGGTCAGCTCCTCCTGCGTGGCCCCGGCGGAGATCAGCTCGCGCAGCTCGCGGTTGATGATGACCAGCTCGTGGATTGCCACGCGGCCGCGGTAACCGGTGCCGTTGCACTGGGTGCAGCCGCTGCCGCGCCGCACAAAGGGAATGTCAGGGCCGAGATAGGTGCGCTCCTCCTCGGTGACGGGCATCTGCCGGGCGCAGTGGGGGCAGACCCGGCGCATCAGGCGCTGGGCAACCAGACCGGCCACCGAGTTGGCGATCATGTACCGCTCCACGCCCATGTCCTCAAGACGGACGATGGAGGAGAGCGCGTCATTCGTGTGCAGCGTCGAAAAGACCATGTGGCCCGTGATGGCCGCGCGGACCGAGATGGACGCCGTCTCGGCATCGCGGGTCTCGCCGACCATGATGACATCGGGGTCCTGACGCAGCAGGGCGCGCAGGCCGCTCTCAAAGGTCAGGCCCGCAATGTTGTTGACCTGCGTCTGGTTGATGCGGGCCAGATTGCGCTCGACAGGGTCCTCGATCGTCGAGACATTGACCTGCCGCTCGGCGATGGTCTGCAGGACCATGTAGAGCGTTGTCGTCTTGCCGGAGCCTGTCGGCCCGGTCAGGTAGACGATGCCGTTGGGGCGGTTGAGCAGCGGCAAAAACCGCCGGTAGGTCTCATCGTTCATGCCGAAGTGGTTGGCATTTTTAATGTAGGTGTTGCTGGACAGGATACGCAGCACGGCCTTCTCGCCAAAGACGGTCGGCAGGATCGAGACACGGACATTGACATCGGGGCCGGTCTCAAGCCGGGCGCGGAAATGCCCGTCCTGCGGGATGCGGTGCTCGGCAATGTCAAGGTTGGACATGATCTTGATGCGGGCGATGAGCGGCTGGTGCAAAGCGCGCTGCAGCGTCACATAGTCGATGATGACGCCGTCAATGCGCATACGGACCTTTGTCTCGCCCTCAAACGGCTCGATGTGGATATCCGAGGCGGTGGTCGTCACGGCACGCTGCACAAGGCTGTTCAGCAGGCGGATGATCGGCGCGTCCAGATCGCCGCCCTCGGCGGTCATGTCGATGGCGAGATCCTCGGTCTGCGCGGCGGCCATATCGCTGCTGTTGGCGCTGCGGGCTGCCTTGCGGGCGCTGACCTCGGCGTAATAGTAGCGGATGGCGCGGCGCAGCGGCTCCAGCTCGGCCAGCACGATCTCCGGCTCCATGGCGGTCAGCTGGCGGATGTCCTCGATGGCGTAGTAGTTCAGCGGGTCGTTGGCGGCGATGGTCAGCGTATGGCCGCTCTGCGCGATGGGCAGCATGTCATATTTCTGCGCCAGCTCCTGCGGGACCTTCTCGACAGCCGTCACATCAACGGTAGTGTGCTCAATGTCGATCATGCGGATCTGCAGGCGCTTGGCAAGGGCCTGCAGGACCTGCCGCTCATTGACATAGCCCAGCTCCTGCAGTGCCTGGCCGACACGCAGGTCGCGGTGCTCCTTCTGGTAGGCAAGGGCGGCGTTGAGCTGCTCGGCCGTGATGTAGCCGAACTCGATCAGAACATCGCCAAGACGGATGTTTTTCACGGCTGTACGCCTCCTTTGTCACAGAGTACAACGCGCAGCGTCACATTGTAGATGCTGCCGCTGGACGAGGTGCCGTCCGCTGCGGCAAAGCTGCGGGTGGTGATGGAAAAGTTCTGCAGCTGGATGGACGGATAGTTGTCCGCCAGATCGTCAAGCAGGCTCAGAAAATTGCTTGCCTCGCCCGAGCAGCTGAAGGTCACATCGGAGGTCTGGAGGTAGCCGGGCTGGTCATAGTAGGGTACAAGGTCAGCGGCAAGGAACTGCTGCAGCAGGGCATTGCCTGCGGCGGTGGTGTCCACCTGATCCGCCGTAACGGCGGGCGCAGCGCTGCCGGCGGGGGCGGGGCTCTGCCCGGCCTGTGTACCGGCAATGTAGCCGGTCATGCTCTGGGTCAGCGGCTGGCCGATGCTCAGGGAGACGGGCTGCATGCTGTGGTTCAGCTCAAGGCCGGTCACCAGCGTGTCCAGCTCATCGCTGGTCAGGATGCTGTAGTACCGCGCGTTGGCAGTCTGCAGCTCTCCCCAGGCGGTATTCTTGTCGGCGGCGTTCACGCCCGCCTGCAGGATCGTCTCCTGCATGGTGATCTGGGCGTCCTGCGCCTCGGTCAGATCGGCGCGGGCCTGCTGCAGGCTGCCGATGCCGGGGATCAGCAAAAACCGCACATACAGCACGATAAAGGCCAGCATCAGCACGGCATATAAAAGGATCTTGTCGCGCTTGGTCATCGGTGCAATATCCATAACTGCACCCCCCTTACTGCGGCGCTGCCAGAACGCAGCGCAGGTCGATGGAATAGCCGTCATCGTCGGCATTGTAGCCGGTATAGCTCACGGTCGAAAAAACGCCGCAGCTCTGCAGCGAGCGAATGTAGGTCGGAATGTCGATGACCTGACTGGAGTTGGCGTTGAACTGCAGCTCGCCCGTGGCGGCGTCGTAGCTGGTGAACTGGATCGTGATGGCAGCGCCGCCCGCCGCCTCGACCCGGTGCAGCAGGCTGCTTGTCACATCAGGGTAGCCGTCCAGCAGGTCGGTCATGCCGTCGGCGTACTGCGTCAGAGAGCGGAACTGCGCGGCCGCCTCAGCGTCCTGACTCGAGGCAAGGAACGACGCGCTGTTGTCATTGCACCAGTTTATGATGTCCTGCCGCTGGCTGGTCAGGGAGGCGGTGTACAGCGTCATGGCACCCCAGCCCAGCAGGGCGGCGGCCACCACGGCGACGCCGGGGGCAGCGGTCCGGATGCTGCGGCTGCGCTGCTCACTCTTGGCGGCACCTGCGGCCTTTTGCCAGCGCAGATAAAAGTTGTTCTGTTTCATAGCCATAATTTGTATGTTCCCCTGGCTTGTATAGTTGGTGCGCGGGTCAGCGCGCGATCAGATTGCCTGCGGCGTAGAGCGCCTGCGCAAGGGCTGTGCCCTCAGGAAGCTTGACGGTGGGCGAATCCGGGAATTGCGCCACCCGCAGCGAGAGCGCCTCACAGCCCGGGCGGCAGACGGCAAGGTCATCGGCGTCTGCACCGGCAAAGTAGACGGTCGTGATCGGGTTCTCGCTCTTTCCGGCAATGTGGAACTGCAGAATGCCCGACAGCTTTTGCGCGATCTCGGCGCCGGATTCTGCCGAGCCGCGCGGATTGAACAGGCGGCTGCGGGTCGAGTAGGTGTACTGCCCCTTCACAAACAGGCAGGCCGAGACGGTGTCATCGTCAAAATGCAGCAGCACAAAGGTCTCGCTCTGCAGGGCAGGGATCGTGCGCACCGCCTTGATGGGGGCGGCCAGACCCAGATCAATGCTGTACAGTTTGAAACCGGCAGCCTTGGCCAGCGCCGCATACCCGGCAATGACGCTCTGCTCCACGCGGGTGGCCAGCACCGTGTCAGCGCGGGTTTTGGCATCGCGGGCCAGCAGCATATAGTCGTCAAGCGGGGCCGTTGTCTCGGCACCGCCGGACGAAAGCTCATGCGCCAGCACGGTCAGCCGCTTTTTCTCGCTCATGGCGGGCAGGGAGATGACGCGGTGTACGAACTGACTGCCGCCTACGATCAGCGCCACCCGGCCCGTGGGCAGCTTATGGCGGGCAAAAAAGGCCTTGAGCGCCTCGGCGAGGTCGGCCTCGTTGGTAATGACGCCGTTGATCAGGCAGCCCTCGGGCAGCTGGGCTGTGGCGGCAGCGGTGATCCGTGCGCCCTTGGCGGTGGGGCTGCCCACCGCGGCGTACACCGTGCGGCTGCACAGATACAAAGAGGTAAGTGATGCCATGAGGAACCCTCCGGAATATAGTTTAAATGGCACCGGACGATGCGCCGATGGTGCCGTAGGACTGGTAGATCGGTACGATAACAGCCGCCACCACGCCGCCGACCACCAGACCCATGATGACGATCATCACAGGCTCCAGCAGGGTGACAAGGCGCTTGGTGGCCATCTCGGCCTCGTAGTCGAGCGTCTCGCTGATTGTGGCCAGCAGGCTGTCCAGCTTGCCGGTCTCCTCGCCGACGGCGATGGAGGAGGCCAGCTTGACCTCAAAGCCGTCGATCGCGGCGATGGACTGCGACAGGCTGTGACCGGCGCGGATGCTGTCCAGCGCCGTGCCAAACTGACTTTCGATCCAGCGGTTGCCGATCGAGTCGCGCGCCGCGCCCAGCGTTGTGATGATGGGCACGCCGCTGCCGTACAGGTTGGACAGGGTGCTGGCAAAGCGGGCGGTGCAGATCTTGCGGTTCAGCACGCCCACGACCGGCGCATGCAGGATAAAGCGGTCCCACTGGCGGCGGATGCGGGGCTGGGCCAAAAGCAGCCTGAAGCCGAAAAAGAGCAGCGCCAGCGCCACAAGCAGCAGCGGCCAGTTGGCGCCCACAAAGTCGCTGGCATCAAACAGAAGCTGCGTCAGGAAGGGCAGCTTTTCCATCTGGTCAAACATCGGCTTGAACTGGGGCAGCACAAAGGTCATCAAAATTGCGATGACCGCCACGATCAGCACGCAGAGGATGAGCGGGTACATCATACTGTTGCCGACCTGCTGGTTCATCTTATGCTCGCGCTCATAGTAGGTGGCCATCCGGGTGCAGGCGTGGTCGATGCTGCCGGTGCCCTCGGCGCTGCGGATCATCGCCAGCAGCAGGTTCGGGAACGCCGGTGCGCAGGACTCCATCGCATCGGACAGCGGGATACCCTTGCGCAGCTCGCCCAGCACCGCCTCGTACAGGGCCCGCTGCTGCGGGTCGATGCTGCGCTCGTCCGCCATGATGCGGAAGGCGCGCACCAGCGGCACACCGGCGGTCAGCAGGGTGCCCAGATTGCGGCAGAAATCCGCCAGCACGGCGGTCTTTAACGGGCGGAAGGTGCTGCGGACGCGCTTGGTCTGCAGCGCCTCGCTCATGTACAGGCCGTCATCGCGCAGCTTGGTGTAGAGCGCCTCCTCACTGGGGGCGTCAGCCATGCCGCGGACAGTCTTGCCCTGAGCATTGGTCGCAGTATAACGAAATTGTGGCATAGGGGAGAAACCTCCGAACGGATAGTGAAATCAGGCGGGCGCTGGGGCCTTACAAAAACGCGCAGTACCATTGCAGGATCGACTCGCCGAGGAGCATGGCAATGACGATGCCCGCACATAAAAACGGGCCGAAGGCAAAGTGATCCTTTTTGTCGGCCCTTTTGGCGGCCAGCAGCCAGATGCCGTAAAGGCCGCCGCCCAGAATACCCAAAAACATCGCCAGCAGCGTATTCTGCCAGCCGAGGAACAGCCCGGCGGCCGCCATCAGCTTGATGTCGCCGCCGCCGAACGCGCCGTCAATGGCAAGGCAGAGCAAAAGCATCGGCACGCTGACGCAGAACGCCCCGATCAGGTGGGGCAGCCACCCGGCGGGGGAGAGCAGCGTCCCCAAAACGCCGCAGACGGCCAACGCCAGATTGAGCCGGTCGGGGATAAGCTGTGTTTCAGCGTCAATGAGCGCGACGCTCAGCAAAATGCCGCAGACCGCCAGCGCGGTGAGGGCCGCCCAGCTCATGCCGAACAGCCCCTGCGTCAGGCTGAGCGCGGTGCCGAAGCGCCGGGTGCAGCCCAGCGCCAGCACGCCGCCCAGCACCTCGACCAGAAAATACCGCACCGGGATGCGGGCACTGCAGTGGCGGCACCGCCCGCGCAGAAGCAGCCAGCTGAAAACCGGCACAAGGTCGGGTGCGCCCAGCGTGTGGCCGCACTGCGGGCAGTGGCTGCGCCCCTGCAGGGGGTCCATGCCCCGGGGCAGCCGCCAGGCCACGACATTCATAAAGCTGAACAGCGCTGCGCCCAGCAAAAAACGGATCAGATCCAAAAGGAATTCAAGCAGCAGCATGGCTCGCCTCCGTCAGGTAATGCAGGCGGTCCTCCGCGCGAAAGACACGGTACCCCTCGGCAGCGTCATAGACGGCGAAGATGCTGTTTTCCTGATAGAGCAGCCGCTGCACGGTGTAGCCGTTGTCCGCTACCTGCAGAAGGCTCACGCTGCCGGGCAGTGCGCCCAGTGCCTCGATCTCCTCAGCCACGCCGTCGGCAAAGCCGTCTGCGGTGGTCTGGTCTGCAAAGGCGCGCCCGGTGGAATAGCACTGCGCGGACACGGCCCCGGCGGCCAGCCGCGCCGCCTTGACCTGAGCCAGCGCCTCCCGCGCGCGGGCCTGATAGCGCAGCTCAGCCGCGCCGGTCACAACGGTATAGATCACAGCGAGCAATGCCAGCAGCAGGGCCAGCTTTTCAGCAAAGGAGGTCCTGGCCCATTTTTCCCCGGTGTTGCGCAGCCAGGCACCCAGACGTGCTGCCAGCATGGTTTCACTTCCTCTACTCTTATATATAATACACTAACCAGTATACCCCGCAAAGACTGTATTTGCAAGGAATTTCACAAAAAAATCCCATGTTTTTGTTGGAATGTAACATGAAATCTGTCAAAATAGTGCGTGCCGCCCGTGTGCAGCACTATATTTGGTGTAAATTTGTCGAAATCTCACCGCACTTATTGCGAAAACATCACAAACCGAGTATAATACTATCATATATAGTCTTATTATGCCTTACTGTACAAATTTGCAGGGCGCAGCCGCAAATTCCAATGGCCGCTACGGCGTCTGCCGGGCGGGAAGGTGCGGCAGTGCCGTGATATAAACGGGAGCATCTATGGTGCATTGCAACAAGAAAACGCGCAGAAGCAGCGGCTTCACGATGGTGGAGCTTATGGTCGTGCTGGCAATCATGGCAATTTTGGCGGCCCTCGTGGGGGGCGGCCTGATTGCCTATATCCGTCTGGCCCGGTTTGAGAAGAACGAGGCGAACGCCCGCACCCTTTTCCAGACCGCGCAGATCGCCCTGACCCGCAGGGACACAGCGGGCGAGCTGGACGATTTCCGCCAGAAGGTGCTGCTGAACGGTCAGGCGGGCGCGCATTTTGACCCCGCCGCGCTTACGCCGACCGGCGAGGAAAACGAAGAAACACGCAAGCAGAAGGCCGATGAGCTGAACAAGAATATCTATGCCCTGTATTATGATAAAGTAACAGATGATAACAGCGACAATGAGCTGCTGCGCGAGCTGCTGGGCGATTACATCTACGATGATTCGCTGCTGAATGCGGCCATCTGCGTTGAGATAGACGCCGCCAGCGGGCAGGTGTACTCGGTGTTTTATGACACGAACGCCGACAAGCTGCGTTTTGAGGAAAAAGACGGCGCAACGAATATTTATGACCGAAGCTATGACCACCGCCGCCATGACAGCCTTGTGGGCTACTACTCAGCCGAGGACCGCGTAAATGTGGTCGAGCTGCAGCAGACCAAGCTGAAGGTCAAGAACCCGCGCCTCTCCAACACCGAAACACTGACCCTGAGCTGGGGCGGCGATGTGACCCGCGACACGCAGGTCCAGTATGTGGCAACAGCCTACAGCGAGGACGGCACGAAAAAGCTGTTTGAAATCGAGGTGGAGCTGCCGGCAGTCAAGACCAATGAGCCGGTGCCGCTGAAAACAAGGATCTATAGCTATGGTGCGGATGGCAAGGAAACACCGGTTGAAAAGACCCTCTACTACCCCCTGAGCTACAACAAGGGTAACTTTGTCCTGACGCTGGACGCAATGGCCAGCGCTGATTTGCTGCGCTCCTGCGAGAATGACAGCGGCGCGGAGGCAAACAGAATTAGTGTGGCCGACACCAGTCTGTACAGCATCACCCGCCTGATGTCGGGCGGGCCGCAGGATTTCTATGTCACGCTGCAGGCCAAGGCGCGGGACGACTATTCCGGCAACTATACCCCCAGCACGCCTGCTGACACCAATGTGGAAAACAGCCTTTTTGCAAAAAAGGCAACAACCACAGGGGGCGAGCTTACCTATTTCCGCCATCTGTACAACCTGCGCTGGGCGGACAGTTGGGCGTCCGGCCAGACTGCCGCCGCCTACACCCTCGCCGCGCAGAGCCTTGGCGCCACCGGCCTGAACTGGACCGGCGGCAGCGTTACGGTCTACTGCCCGGCGCAGGGCAAAAACTTCCCGCCAGAGGCCAAGGTCCCCTCGGCAGAGGAGGCTGTGGCGTGGCCGACCATTCTGACCCTGCCTGAAAATGTGACGCTGGACGGCGGAAATATCACTATCATGAACCTGCAGCTGCGCGGGGGCTCCGTCTCCCGGACCGGCAGACAGGGTAAGGAAGAACTGCGTGACCGCTACATCGGCCTTGTGGGCGAAAATAACGGAACGATCAAAAACATGACCCTGCGCGATGCCGATGTGCAGGTCAATGTTGAGGTCGTTGCCCACGCAGAAGGCACCCTGCCGCTGACCGGGACCACAGCCTTGCAGCCGCTGGAAACAACTGACAGCGCGTACCGCGACATCCGTGCGGTCGGTGCTTTGTGCGGCGTCAACACCGGCACACTGGAAAACTGCACCCTGACCCACGGCAAAAACAATGCGGTTTCCGCGCAGGTGCTGGCAATGCTGCCCTTTGACGACAACGCCACCGCGACAGCCCGCACAAGCACAACAGTAAATGGCACTACTTATTATGCAAACGAGCCGCGCGGCATTGGCGGCCTCGTGGGCGTTGCCATACCCAAAAGTGGTCAGACGCAAACAATTTCCGCGCTGACGGTGGACGCCAATGTGACGGTAGCCGGTTTGCTGCAGGACAACAGCCTAAAAGCTGCGGACAAAAACCTTACAGAACAGGCGCGCTACGCCGCAGCTGTCAACGGGGAAGGCTCGATCTGGCGCAGCATCGGCGTGGGCGGTGTGGTCGGCACGATGGATGCCGCCAACCTGACGCTTGATCCCAATAAAGAAATCATGACCAACAAAGCCGCCGTCACCGGCAGCGCCTTTACGGGCGGCGTTGTGGGCAACCTTTATAATAGCAATAGCAGCAGTACGGCTGTCACCCTGACCGGCCTTCGGAACGAGGGCACGGTCAGCGCGGGTGCCAACTACCTTGGCAGCGCCGAGGGTCAAAACAGCCGCGTGCTGGGCCAGTTCTTCGGCGGCATTGCGGGCTACTGCAAAAATGTCACGCTGCACGGCAGCGCCAGCACCACCCGCCGCGATATGACCGAGACACAGCTGAAAACCGCCGTAAAGGGCGGGTATGCTAACGATGGCGCACTCACCGATGACAGCCCGCTCAAGGGTGATTTTGTCGGCGGTCTGGTGGGCTTTGCCAGCGGTTGCACGCTGGATAATTGCACCACGCAAAAGGGCTATGTGCTGGGCCGCTGCTTTGTCGGCGGCATGGCGGGCGGCTTCAGCGGCAGCCAGTTTGAAACAACCGGCGGCAGCAACAGCAGCACCGTGCTGGGCAACCGCTATGTGGGCGGTGTCGTGTCGGTCAACGGCAGCCAAAGCACGGTCAGCGGCGTTACCAACAGCGGCCTTGTGGCGGGCCTTGGCAAAAATGCTGCCTATGTGGGCGGTATTGCGGGCCTGAACGATGCCGATTGGGGCAGCACCGCAGCAAATACAACTGCTACCATCAAAAACTGCGTCAGCAGCATGGCCTCGGACGCAGCTACCAACAGCAGCCGCAGCGCCCTGCTGCAGGCGCTGAGCACCTATAAAAAAGCAAACAATCAAGAAACGACCACCCGCGCGGACTATGTGGGCGGTCTGGTCGGCCGCAACGGCAAAAATGCCGTGCTTACATGGGACAAAGATGCAAGCACGGTGCAGATCGGCGCGGTCATCAGCGGCAGCGATTTTGTGGGCGGTCTGGTCGGCTGCAACGATGCAATGGCGAAAATCACAAATACCAGCGCCTCGCTGCTGACCGTCAGCGGCGAGGTCGCGGGCGGCAATGCGGTCGGCGGTATGATCGGCCTGAACCTTGCCCCGGCCCTGCCTGCGGCCGATATAAAGGTGACGGAAATCAGCGGCATGCTCTGCGTGGGCGGTGTCATCGGCGCTAACATGCCGGTGGTCGGCATGGACGCAACGGCGTTTACCATTACGCCTGCCACACCCGGTAGCACGGCCGGCACATTTACAACCACCGCAAAGGCGGGCCGCATCAAGGCCGACGGTCTGGCGGGCGGCATCATCGGCTACAACTGCCTGCTGGCATCGGCCCCGACCGATTTGACAACAATTCTGCCCACCGTGGCGCAGGATACCGGCCTTGTGACGGTCAACAGTGCATTGGCGCGCAGTGACAAAGAGATGACCCTCAACGGCGCGGCCAACCAGTTTAATCTTGAGGTCAACGCCTATGTGGGCGGCATTGTCGGCTATAACGATGCAGCAACCCGCCTGACCATCCGCAACGCAACAAACGGCAGCGACAGCAATGCGGCATCGGTCGGCAGCCTGAAAATGCGGGGCGAGACCGGCACCCTCGGCAGCGGTGTCAGCCTGCCGGGGTATAACGACAGCTTTAACTATAACGCTTATGCTGGCGGTAAAGATGCCCGCGGTTCTATGGCGGGCGGCATCATCGGCTGTGTGACCCAAAAAACAACGCTGGAGAGCTGCACCAACTACGGCATTGTCTCCCACAAGAGCGCGGCGGGCGGCATCGCAGGCTGGAATGACGGCAGCATCAAAAACTGCTCTACCTACGCCACATTGGGCACCCAGCAGGACGGCTATGCCTACCTTGGTGGTATCGTTGGCATCAACAGCGGGGCGGTCACAGACTCGGCCCCGGCAGCAAGCATCACCGTGCGCGGCCGGTACATCATCGGCGGCGTGGCGGGCCTGAACCTGACGAATGCGAGCATAACCTATAACACTTCCAATAAAATCCCCGTTACGGTGCAGGCGAATGAGTGCGCGGGCGGCGTTGCAGGCGTAAACTGCGGCAGCATCGCATTGGGCGGCACAACCCTGCAGGTCAACATTACGGCAGAAAGCTATGCAGGCGGCATTGCGGGCAGCAACAACACGCGCAACGCCATAACAGCCAGCATTGAGGGCGGCGAGGTGACAGGCGCCGTCACGGCCACCAAGAGCTGCGCAGGCGGCGCAGCCGGTGCAAACTATGCCAATATTAGCGATGTTACGCTGATTGATGGGGCGTGTGTGCGCGCCAATGACCAGTTTGCAGGCGGTATTGCGGGCTGCAATAGGGCTGGCAAGTACGGGCAGACCGGCACGATTACAAACTGCACCAACACTGCGGGGCAGACCGGGAACAACTACACGGTATATGCCACCAACGGCAATGCGGGCGGTATTGCAGGCAGCAATGACAGCGGCGCCCAAATTGTAGATAGCAATGTAAGCGGCGTCAAAATCGGCGTTGCCAAGTGCGATGCGGCGGGCATTGCGGCCAACAACTTCGGCACCATCACGGGCGGCACTGTCGGCAGCTGTACTATTACCTTTGCAGGGGAAAGCATCGGCGCGGTCACAGCCATCAACAATGCGGGCGCAACAATAAGTAATGTTACGCTTGCAGAGAACGCAGCCATTGCTTACCATGGCCCGGCCACCAACGTGGGCGGCATTGCGGGCAAAAACGCCGGTACGATTGATGAGTGTACTGTCAACAGCCCTGCGCTGAAACTCGACGGCCTTACGGCCCGGGCAGACAGCATCAGCCTTGGCGGTGCGGCGGGCGTCAATATGCAGGACGCAACCATCAGCGAAACAAATGTTACACTGAACATTACAGATACTCTGAATAAATACAAGAATCTGGGCGGCGTAGCCGGCGAAAATGCCGACGGCGGCACTCTCTTTGAGTGTGCCTATCAGGGCGCGCTGGGGCAGGCCAATACCACGGGCGCAGCCAATGTGCAGGACACCGTAGGCGGCATCGTCGGCCTGAACAATGGTGAGGTCAAGGAGTGCGGTGTGCCCAAAATCACGCTGCAGGTGATGGGTGCCTCGGGCCTGAGCGACAGCCAGACCTATGCGGAAAAGCTGAAAAGCGCCAGCAGCGTGGGCGGCATTGCGGGCCGTAACAACAACAAAATTACATCCTGCTATGTTGCCACAGGGGAGAACGGCGGCAGCATCATCACCGCGCGCTACGGCTTTGTGGGCGGCGTGGCAGGCGCAAACAACGGCCGTATTACCGGCAGCGGTGCAACAGAAGTAACAGCTCTGGTCGATAAGGTTAAGGGGTGGTTTAAGGATGGCAGCACCAATGAGATGATCAGCACCCTGAAAGGCACTGCTTATAATAGCCTTAAAGGCGTTGACACGGTGTCCACGAATAACTACAACAGTGTCTACACCACCGGCCTTGCCGAAAATGACCTGCTGGTCGGTCTGCGCGGTACAACTGCTGCAAACGGCAAATCCAGCGGTTATCTGGGCGGCGTGGCAGGCTTCAACACTGTCAACGGTACAATCACAGGCGCGGCAACCGGCAAGTGGTTTGTCTACGGTGACAACACGACCGATGAATCCAAAATCGGCGGTATGATCGGCATGAACGAGGCAACCGGCGAGGTCGAGCTGCTGGTCAACTGCGCCGCCGTGCGCCGCTTTACCCGCACAAATAGCACAAATGACGATGACACGACCCATAGAGGCAACGCAAATATTGCCTATGTGGGCGGTGTGATCGGCGTGCAGCAGAACACGGCCAATGACAAGTGGGTCATCAGCGAGTGTGTGAACCTTGGCACTGTGTTTGACAGCGGCTCCAACTATATCGGCGGCATCATTGCCTCTTGGCTGAAAAACGGCGGCACGATTGAAAAATCCTTCAACTTCGGCAGCCTTAGTACCAATACCAACTCCGGCGGCGGCTCGGGCACGGTCGGCGGCATTGTGGGCTTTTTTGACCAGCCTACCCCCGGCGGCACGGCAAATATCCTCTCCTGCCAGAACCACGGCGATATTCTGTCCAGCGGTAATTGGGCGGGAGACAATAACAATAAGCATGGCGCCAACGATGTTGCCGGTATCCTTGGCAAGGTGGTCATGGCGGACGGTACAAATGACTATCTGCGCATCAACATTGTCGATTGCGTGAACGGCGATGTTACGATGCAGTGCGAGTCGCTGGCAGCCGGCATCATGGGCTGGCTGGGACCATATGGCGACGGTGGAACAAAAATTCCAAATAAGGTCGAGGTTTATATTGACCGCTGCCGTAACTATGCTACGGATATTACAATCTCACGTAAATACAACTATACCCCCTTGTTAGCGGGTATCTGCGGCAACCGTGGCAATGGCAGTAAAACGAGTGCATCCACCACAGTGACGAATTGTTTTGCCCTGTATAAAAATACTGTTAGTTCCAAAAATGCGCCCATTGCGTTGAACCGTGGAAGAGAAAACATTGTGGCCTACGGCAACTACTTTATGGACGAAGGGTACAGTTTTAACGATACCTACAATAAAGCCATGAAGTTGATGTATGAAGATGAAGTAAAAACACAAGCTTCGACATATGGTGCGAGTATGAGCCAAGAGAGTAATTATCTCTACGGCACACGGCTGTACGCGGGTATAAACAATACTGACGGCAAGTACTTTGCAGCGGGTATGGTCAATAACTATAATCTTGATACAGTTGATGCGAAAACATGTTATATCAAGAAAGCTACTGACAAGGACGGGCTGGCAACAATTTATCGTCAGGATCTAAAGAAGAAAGAAGTTGCCACCATCCTGCTGTGGTACGGCGATAAGGACAAGATTAACGGCCCGAGTATGAAGGACATCACGGATGACTTGATCCAGAACTACTATACGCAAATTCTGGACAAGCGCGGCCCCGGTACGGTCTCCGAGTTGAAAGTTACGCATAAAAACGATAGCAGCGCTGTCTATGGCCGCTATGAGGTGACATGGTCGGCCGCGGCCACAGATGGCATTTTCCCAGATAACAAGATACAGAATGTAAGCCATTATCTGGTAACGCTGTATAAGGTTGACAGCGATAACGAGACACCTTTGGAGAACTACCAAAACATAAAGGTCTACGGTACGCGCTATCTGTTTGACGCGGATGATGCGCTGGCGCAAGCCATTGGCAGCAGCCAATTCTGTGTCGGTGTAAAGGCCGTGAACGGAACCAAGATAGGTGATGAGGTAAAGTCTGACCCGCAGGACTTCGTGCGCCCTCTGCCTACCCCGAAGCTGGAGATCCGCCTGAAAAAACAGGAAAGCAGTGGACAGGCCTACGGCCAGTATCTTGTGCTGACAAACGCAAGCGATTACCAAAACGCGGGCAACTGGCAGGTAACCGCCTACCTGATGAACAAACCCAATACAAAGATTACGCTGAATCAAAGAGAAACCGAAGCATGGATAACAAACGGTCTTGGCTCGGCCACCCGCCTGCGCGCCACGGCAACCCCGGGTACAGGTGCAACAGGTGCATGGATGGAGTCTGCCCGCTATGATGAGGAGCTCGGTATTCCTGTGGCAATGGCAAATAGAAACAGCGGCCTTGTCCACGGTACGGCGTCTATAAACCAGCCGGTCATAACCGGCAGCACGGCGGATGACCTGTCGATTACCGTGACCCTGCAATTTACCGCAGATACAATCCCCAACACCGTGCCGAACTACCGCGTTATGCTGCTGGGTCAATACACCGGTAATGAACAAATCAGCAATGCGGCAGAGGATACAACGGCAGCCAACACGCAGCCGCTGAACGGCCAGTATGTGACGCTTGCTGCGGTGGAAAAACCGGTCTACAGCAGCGGCACGGAATTTGTGCTGAGCAACCTGCCCGCCGAGGTCTTTGACGGCAGCTACACCGACCTGAAGGTCATCTCTGTGCCTGTCGATGCCGGTTATCCGCAGGTCGTGACCCGCTGGGAAATCACCGCAGATGAGGCCCTGAATGCTATTGGAAGTAACAATAACCCCGTCAGCTGGAACAACGGCATCGAGATCGTGCGCGGTGCGGACGGCAAATTCAGCTATTACCACCTGACCCCGCTGCAGTTCTTTGCGAGCCAAGATTCGTGGTATGACATGGCTAAAAAGCAGATTCGCACGGACAACCTCAACCTCACGCTTCTGAAAGCCCCCAAGGTAAGCAGCGAAACCACGAGCAATGTGGACGGAAACAACAAGCTGAACTATACCTTTACATGGACGCAGCCCGATGGCAATGGCAGTGTTGATAAAACACAGCATGCCTACGATGTCACCCTATACGGTCTGCTGCCCCAAAAGGCGGGCGAAGCCACCACAATCGCGAGCAAGGAAAAAATCGAGCTGAAGGACGGCGTGTCGCTGGCGGATAAAACTGAATTTAACGCCGAAACCGGCACCTATACCCTGACCCTCTGCGTGGACGATGACCTTGCAAGCGGCAGCTGGCGCTATGATAAGGTGCGGCTGCATGTCACCCGCAAGCCGGGCGATGGGGACACCAATGCAATCGGTCTGGCGGGCGAGGCAGATTGTGATGTTAAGCAGCGTCTGTCTGCGGTAGGTCAGGTCAACAGCATCATGCGCACCAACGACAACAGCGCCAATGCACTGAACTACGACATCACTTGGCCCGCAAGCGCGGACGCCAAAGGCGAGAACACGGTGACATATACCCTGTACGCGGAAAAGAGTGAAGGCGAAAATTGGACGGCGCTTGCCAGCTGGCCGGGCATCACGAAAAACAGCTGCACCGTTGACCTTGAGAAGTATCAGGGCGCGACCCTGCGGTTCTATGTCGTAGCAAATGCGGCTGACGAATCGAAGTATTGCAGCCCGAACGGTGAGTACAGCAACCCCCTGCTTGTCGAAACGCGCCTTACTGCACCTGTTGTGACCGCAGCCAAGTTAAGCTACCAGACGCCGAGCCAGACCCAGTTCCTGACCGGGGAAAAGCTGACGCTGACGGTTCAAGACAGCAGCAGCGGCAGCAGCTACTACTACATGGGCTATCTCTTTAAGAATGTCGAGGATTACAAGCAAATTGCTGATCTGGCGAACAGCTATCAGCAGGAGCAGACGCCCGATGATAAGGCTACATGCCTGAAAAAACTGACAGACGCGCTGAATAAAATGCTTACCGACACGACCAACCCCGGCCGCGTGCTGCGCCTGCTGCCGGAAGGCCGGATGGACGGCGGCGCACAGGCAGAAACGACAACGGACGGCGCAGCGTTTGCGCTTGGCGATGAAAGCTTTACCATGAAGCCGGAGTATGCCGGTTACTGGCTGCTGCCCGCCCTGCGCAGCATGTCCACCGATGGCACAACCGCCAGCTCCAACTGGTACTACTATGTCGCAGACAGCGCGCAGGCAACCCCCACCCAAATGCAGCTGCCCAAAATCAAGCTGGATGCACCTGCGGCTGTGATCGGCAATGTGGAACGCGAGGAAACGGTCGGTCTGTATGATAATCCGGAATGTACCGGCGCAGCGCTGGAAACCAAGACGCTGCAGCTGTCCCGCCGCACAGTAGAATGGCCGCTGGGCAATCTGTATGACGATGAGGACGCAGGTACGGTGCGCAGCCTGACCAATGTCTATCAGTTTACTGTGACGCCGGTTTCTGCCAGCGAAGTACCCTACACGGTAAAGGTCTGGGTGAATGACCGGGAGTATACGGATGATAACGGCAAGCTTCACCCGATCGGCGAGATAGTCAAGGTAAAAAAGACCGTCACGCTGACCAATGGGGATGGTGAAAAGGAGACACTGACAAAGGAAATCGCGCCTGCAGTGGACGAAGCAGCGCAGCGTGTCTGGTATGACCTGAGCCTGCTGCCGACCGTTGAAAAGAACGAAGACGGATGGAAGTGGAGCGAATGGGAGCGCCAGACAACGCGCATCACAGGTACTGAGGTAGGGGATACCACAAAGGCGTACTACGCAGCCGATGTATACCCGATGCTGGAGGTTGTGAAGAACAGCGCGAATGAAGTGATGCTCCGTGTAACACTGCCTGACCTGTTCAAGGTCTACATGGATACGCAGGATACCCTGCAAAAAATCACCGCTACACTGACCGTGCAGGCCCTGCCGTATGAGGATGCAGCCGGAAAAACAGACGGTAAAACGGAAAAATCCGAGCAGAATGCTGTCGTGCTGAACGAGACCGACACGGCATCCCAGACGGCAGAGGAAGCACCGTACAGTGATGACAGTGTGGCAGAGGATACGGTGTCAGAGCAGGTGTGGCGAGGCTTGGCCCGCGCGGTCACGGAATCGCACCCGATGAACCAGACCCCGGAGACCGCAGCTGATGCGGAAACCATACAACCGCCTGCGGCCTGACGGCTGCAGCAGAAAGACTAACTATTAAAAGTCAAGCCCCAAAACAAAATTTTCGAGAGAAATTTTAAG